>Ga0193726_1000883_pt1 | contig 27004 bp, 26 predicted proteins | sample H2c1metaG_FD_144928 | JGI IMG/M metagenome (GOLD analysis project Ga0193726, IMG submission 144928) | Soil microbial communities from a riparian zone of the East river system, Colorado, United States - H2c1 | ecosystem: Environmental > Terrestrial > Soil > Riparian zone | place: USA: East River...
GCCATTGCGTGTCAAGCAACGCAAATTTTTGCGCACTCAAATGTTCTACCAGCGCCACCAGCGCGATCTTCGATGCATCCGTGACCCGGTGAAACATTGATTCGCCAAAAAAAGCACCACCGACCGCTACGCCGTAGAGCCCACCAGCGAGCGTGCCTTCCTTCCAGGCTTCAACAGAATGCGCGCTGCCGAGCTCATGTAATCGGGTGTAGCTTTCAATAATTTCAAGATTGATCCAAGTATCTTCGCGTTTCGCGCACTCTTCGATGACTTTCGAAAACGCGTTGTCCATCGTCGTTTCAAAAGCTTTTTTTCGCACAACACGCCGCAGCGCGTGTGGCACATGAAAATCTTTCAATGGCAAAATTGCACGTGGATCTGGCGAAAACCATTGGATCGAGTCGTCCTCCATCGCCATTGGAAAAACACCGAGCCGATAACCTTGCAGCAAAAGTTCGGGATCGATCATGCCGGGCGAAGTTAACAAGTTAAAACGTTAAAGGTTACAACGGAAAGGCGTTGACCGTTTTTCAACTACTTAACTTTTTAACCAAACACTTGGTGTCATTCCGCAATCCATAATTGCAATACCTCACAGCGTTCATAAAATACGTAGATGAAACGCATGTCGATCTTGCTCGCGATCGCATGCCTCGCTGTGAATGGCTGCACCGACCCTCTCGAGCAACGCACTACGCAAGAAGTTCAGGGGCAGTTTGAACGCGGCGTGACTGGTCAGGGAAGTCTTGGTCCAATGGAGCGACCTCCCGGCGACCCTGCCGCAGAGCATGGCGTCCCGCAGACTCATCCGTAGCGCTGAAGATGCCCGATAAACCAACGCACTCAAAAATTCTCATCCTCGATTTCGGCTCGCAGTACACCCAGGTCATAGCGCGGCGAATCCGTGAGTGCCAGGTGTATTCAGAGATTGTCCGTTTCGACACTCCCGCCGCTGAAGTCGCCGCATTGAAACCGAATGGCCTGATCCTTTCTGGCGGGCCCGCCAGCGTTTACGATAAGGGCGCGCCTCAAATCGACTCAGAGATTTTTTCGCTAGGCGTTCCTGTGCTTGGAATTTGCTATGGGCTGATGCTAATGGCTCATCATCTCGGCGGACGCGTCGTTTTCACGGGACGACGCGAGTATGGCGCGGGCGTCCTGCACGTTGAGAAGGGTTCCGAACTCCTGGGTGGACTGGGCGCACAGATAGACGTTTGGAACAGTCACGGTGACGAGGTGACGGCTTTGCCGAAAGGTTTTCGAGTCGCCGGAACCACTGAAGGTTGCAACCACGCCGCGGTGGAGGATCCACAGCGGAAGCTATATGGATTGCAATTTCATCCCGAGGTCGCACACACGCCGCGTGGCAAAGAGATCCTTCAGAATTTTCTGTTTCACATCTGCCATTGCGCGATGGACTGGACAATGGGGTCATTCATTGAAGAGGCTTGCGCCCGCGTCAGAAAACAAGTCGGCAATCAAAAAGTCGTGCTCGGTTTGAGCGGCGGCGTTGATTCTTCAGTCACCGCTGCGCTCCTGCACAAGGCAATCGGCGATCAGTTGACCTGCATTTTTGTGAATAACGGGCTGCTCCGCGCGCGAGAGGAAGAAGTCGTGCAGCGCGTTTTCGGCGAGAATTTTCACGTGCGCTTAAAATACGTGGACGCCAGTGATCGTTTTCTCGCGCTGCTCAAAGGAGTGACCGATCCCGAAACGAAACGAAAGCTGATCGGCAATGAATTCATCGAAGTATTTCAACACGCGACCGAGGAACTGCTCGAGGAAGATCAAAGGGACGATGAGTACAAACTCCCCACGGCGAATCCGTCCGGCCGTACGGCCGCCGGGCACAGCGGCTACAAATTTCTAGCGCAAGGCACTCTTTATCCCGATGTGATTGAGAGCGTGTCGATCCAGGGCAATCCCGCGCAAGTGATCAAGAGTCATCACAACGTTGGAGGATTGCCTGAGAAAATGCATTTCGAACTCGTCGAACCGATGCGCCAACTGTTCAAAGACGAAGTGCGCCAGGCAGGATTGCAGCTCGGTTTGCCGAAAGAAATTGTATACCGTCAGCCGTTCCCGGGTCCTGGCCTCGCCGTTCGCATTCTTGGAGAAGTTACGCCTGAACGTTTGTTAATTCTTCGCGAGGCGGACACGATCGTGCAGAGTGAAATGGAGGCGGCCGACTGGTATTACAAAGTCTGGCAGTCATTTGCTGTTTTGCTTCCTGTGCAATCGGTTGGCGTGATGGGCGACCAACGGACCTATGAAAACACGGTCGTACTTCGCATTGTCGAAAGTCAGGACGGCATGACCGCTGACTGGGTGCGGCTTCCCTACGAATTGCTGGCGCGTATCTCGAATCGAATCAGCAACGAAGTCAAAGGTGTCAACAGGGTTTGTTACGACATTTCCAGCAAACCACCGAGCACGATCGAGTGGGAATGAGATTTTGAATGGTTCTCAGCCTGTAGTACAAAATCCTACAGGCGGACAAAAAAATCTAAAAAAATCGTTGACATCAACGGTCATCGGGTATGCATCCTCATTGAAACGGAGGACCCCAAAAATGAAAACCCCTGGATTGATTGTAACAATGTTGTTGGTGGCATTTGCTTTCGCGCCGGCGAAACTGAGTGCCCAGAGTAATCAAAAACAAAACTATTCTGCGAAGTTGATTTCGCCGCGTCTTGGACAAGTTCTCTACCCTGGCCAGCAAGTCAGGGTTGAATGGACCGCCGCGTTCCCTGATATGAGAAACTTGCACGTGTGCGAGATGGAGATCTGGCTGTCATTGGATGGCGGCAGAACGTTCTCGACGTGCATCGCACCGGTCAGTCCGAACACTAGATATTTTGATTGGACTGTTTCGAACACGCCTACTAATGCGGCTGTCCTGGACGTTCGCTTCGGTTGCGAAGTTTATTACCCGGAAACGTATAGTCCGCAGCCCGCCTCGACTTTTGTCATCGCGCAGCACGCGCCGCCGATACACTGAATCCTAGTGGCGGGTTCGCCCCGATGACGCAGCATCAATCCCCTGCTGTCGCGCGATTGCAGAGGTTCTTGGCGCAGATGCAGCTTTCTTCGCGAGCTAGTTGATCTGCAAGACGGCGTTCAGAAACTCGGAGAAATCCTTGCCGTTGCGGGCGGCGTGATTAAGCGCCTCTAGCCGCGCATTGATTGCCGCTTCGGGCAGCTCCACCCGGAATGAATTGGCCTCGTTTGTAAAGACGATTTCATCCCACTGAATGGAAGAAATCTCGTCATTGAAGCGTGCTACGGCGCGACCACGAAAAAACGCTCGGGTTGTCTCCGGCGGATTAAAAATAGCTGCCTTGATTTCCTCCTCGTTCGTGATGCGGCGCATCAGACCTTTGCGCAGCAGCTCATAGTATAATCCCTGGTCCAGATCGAGATTGTGATATTCCAGGTCGATGGACTGCAGCCAGGGATCGCTCCACGAAAGTTTTTCGTCCTCCTGTAGTGCATCCAGCAAGAACTTCTTCGCCGCCCAATCGATCCGATCTCGCGTCGACATAACGTCCCGCTCGAGATCGTTGAGCACATTTTCCCACTCACGTAGTATCCATTGTCGATCTTCGTTCGCGCCGTTATTGAGTTTGCTCGCAGCGCGCAAATAGATCCGTTGCACATCGATCGCAGAGATCTTACGCCCGTCCTTCAGTTCGATGATCCAATCGTAAGTCTGATCGCGGCTGATCGATTTGTTTGCATCAACCGGTTGCGCGATCTCAAGCTCGGGCGCTTCCCCGCGCTCAATCAAGTCGAGTATCAGCGCTGTAGTCCCAATCTTCATGGCGGTTGCCCATTCGCTCATATTTGAATCGCCAAGAATAACGTGGAACCGACGATAACGGCTGGCATCCACATGCGGCTCGTCACGAGTATTAATCAGAGGTCGGCGATTCATCGTATCGATGCTCACAACCACGCTGAAGAAATCGGCGCGCTGCGAGATCTGATAGACCCCGGGCTCGCTTTGCGCACTCTCAGCTTCAATCCCCATCTTGCCCGCGCCTCCGAAGATTTGGCGAGTAATGAGAAACGGCAGCATTCCAGCGACGATCCGATCCCACGCGACATCGCGTCTCATCAGGTAATTGTCGTGGCAACCGTAACTGTGCCCGGCAAAGTCGGTGTTGTTTTTGTAAAGCCGAACTTCAAATCCGGAGGGCAACTTCTGATTTCTGCGTCGCGCGCACTCGGCCAGAATGCGTTCTCCCGCTTTGTCCTGTGCGACGATCTGCTGAAGAGTTGTGCACTCCGGCGTAGAATATTCCGGGTGTGCGTGATCGTTGTAAAAGCGCGCGCCATTTGAAAGAACCAGATCGCTTTTGATTTCCTCGAAGCTAAGCGGGCGACGTTTATCGATCTCGTAGTAGGCCGATTCGTCGGTGTCCTGAAGTAATTCTCGAGCGCGAAAGCCCCGCGCATCGAGATGCGGGTCTTCCAGTTCGTAATCCCATTTCATCAGCGCACCGTTCTCGGTATAACGCCGTACCAGTTCGATCGACTCGGCTACAACATCGACAGTTTCCGCACCGCCGAGCGTGATGCCGTATTCCGTCTCCAACCCAAAGACGCGTTTCATCACGTCGTGCTTTTTTTCCGATGTCACTCGACCAATATACGAACGGAGATCAACCTCAACCGGTGTGACGCAGTGGCCATTTTCCTTCGCAACTCAGATCACGCCGGAGGTTGCGCGCGCTCGCGCGTCAGAGACCGGTCTAACAGGCGAAATTTTGACGACGTTTTCTGGATCGTAATCAATCAGCTTGAGCCAGTCCTCGGTGATGTCGGTAGTCGGGAAAATATCGTTCTCCACGTACTCGGCGTTAAAGGCCAGCTGCAGATCCGTTTCCCGAATTCCTTGCTCCTGTTCGGTGGCGATGGCCCGCTTAATCGCCATCGCTTTTGCGCGCTCCACAATCGAGGCGATAATCGCGCCACTAATAAGATCGCTGCGGTAAAGGGTCTCCTTGCGTCCGCTGCGCAACGTCACTTCCAGGAATTTGTTCTCGTCGCGACGCGTAAACTGCCAGCCGACAAAGCGCTCAATGAGGTGCTCAATCGAGGCCCCCAGGCCATCGGCTTCCTTGCCAAGCACACCGTCGTAAGGAAGATCGTCCGTGAGATAGATGCGGTAGATTTCGCGTGCGCCTTCTTTATCTGGCCGGCTAACCTTTATTTTTCGATCGATTCGGCCCGGCCGCAAAATTGCCGGGTCGATCAGATCGGCGCGATTGGAAGCAAGGATAATGACGACGTCATTGAGCGAATCGATCCCGTCCATCTCCGAGCAAAACATCGGGACCAGTGTTGAAAGGATGTTCGAATGGCGCGACGCGCGGCGCGTGCCAAGAATCGATTCAGCCTCGTCGATAAATAGAAATGGCATGAAACCCTCGCCGCGTTTCTCGCGAGCAGTGGCAAAAATTTCCCGCACCATTCGTTCCGATTCGCCCACCCACATGTTCAGAATCTCTGGACCCTTGACGTGCATGAAATATTCCTGCATCTCAGCGCCTGTTTTTTCACGAAGCTGCTTGGTCAAATTGTAAGCAGTCGCTTTACCGATCAGCGTCTTCCCGCAACCCGGGGGACCGTAAAGGATAAAACCCTTCGGTGTGGCATGGTGAAATTTTTGGAAAAGATCGGCGTGCAACAGTGGGAGCTCGATCGCGTCCTTGATCGCTTGTAGCGCTGCTTCCTGACCGCCAACCTTTTCCCACGGCAACTCCGGCACATTGTCTAGATAATGTTCGTGAGATTTAGTGCTCGAGAGCATTTCCAACGCCATCCGGTAGTTTGAGTCAACACGGACTTCGTCGCCTGATTTCAAGGCGAAGTCGGCAAGGTCGGCGGAGCGCTGTAACACCATCGATTGCAATCCGTGCTCGGAACCGACCCGCAGCCGGTCTTTGCCGAGGACTTCAGTGATTTTTGTCACCGGACCGGCGGTTTCAAATCCCAGATCGCCAACGATCACGAACGCTTCGTTTACCAGTACGCGCGTTCCTTTTTTGAGTTTCGCAAGTGGAATGCGCGGATCGACGTTGCAATAATAATCGGCGCCCCCCACAACAATGTGTGCCGTTTCTTTCGAAGTGGCTCCGAGAAACGTGCCGATGCGGTTCGCAGGCGAAGTCACCTTTTTGACGACCTCCTCAAGTTTCTCGATCATTCGGCGCGCTTCGACCATCGTCTCCTGTTGGTCGGAAATCTGCGGACGCAATTCCAGCAGATCGCGTCGAATCGGATCGCCTGGAGGCAACGACGCAATCACTTGATCAAATGAGTCGAGGAGATTGTCCGGACTTGAGTCCCCAACCCCGCCCTGAAGTCCCTCGCTGCGCTCGTCACTCATTTATGGTTTGGGTCAATCCGCCGAACCGTGTCTCATTATAGCGTTATCAGACGCATCCGCAATCTTCGACGCCACAATACTCAAAATGTTCAACCATGATGTTCGCACTCTTGTTGCAGAGAAGTCTCTCTTCCGAGAGTTGCGACTGACGATTGCCGCCTCTACAATTGTTCTTCCCGAGGAGTCTTAGCTCAATTGGTTAGAGCGCCGCCCTGTCACGGCGGAGGTTGCGGGTTCGAGCCCCGTAGACTCCGGATCGTCTTCTAAATTTCTTCGGACAGAAAGACGCCACCGGTCATAAGTCGCACAAGAACGGTGGCCGCAGGCGCATCGATAATGAAAAGTTCGGGCATGCTCGTCACCTCTATTTTCCCGAATTCATCGTCGCATGATGTGGATGGCCAGAATGCGGCTTTGATGACGGGCCAACAGATAATCGATGAAATCACCGATGATCGAGTTGGGCTTGTTTCCCAATTTCGTGACGACCCGGCAAATCAGCGTGCTACTGCGCGCATGCCATTCCAAATTGATCGCGCCATGCGCGGTCTCACTATGGATTTTGGCCCAGCCATGCGGGCGACCGGGCCGCTGATGTTCAGTGGGAATCAGATCAAACCGCCGGAGCTGGGGATCGGTCATGATCTTTTCGCGCAGCGATCCACGCCCGGTCGTGATGACTTGGATCACCGTCTGCATCCACCTAGGTTCAACCGGAAAATCACATCTTTTGCAATGTTTGTTTGGAGAAAAGGGGCTGAGCGTGGACTTCAAGCAGCGAGCGGTACATCACGTAAACATCGATATAACCCCTTTCAGGATGTCGAAACGCCCCCGACAAAGTGCCGACGATCTTGAATCCTAGCTGCTGCCAAAGACGGACTGCCGATTGGTTGGTCGAGACCACGAAATTGAACTGCATCGCCCGGAAACCGAGGCGGCGCGCTTCACTTAGACAATGTTCACCCATCGCGCGACCAATTCCCTGACCACGCGCCTCCGGAGCAACCATGAACGCCGCGTTCGCAACGTGCGAACCGCCGCCAGACTGGTTAGGCCGCAAAATATAAGTGCCTACGATGTCTCGACGTTGGATAACCATCGGGGGAGGCGTTGACTCCCGTCGGACGGCGACGCCGTCCCCTGCAGATTCCTGCTTGGCGACATACGTGTGCGTTCCACGCGCAAACCAATACGCGAGCGCACCTTCACGCGGCGTGTCGGGATTAAATGCGTACGTGTCTCCGGCGGCGACAACCTCATGAAAGATACGCCAGATCTCATCGTGATCCGCAACAGTCGCTTCACAAATTTTCATCTTTCTCCTTCTTGTTCCAACGCGGCTCGTGACAAAGCGCGAGCCATGCACCGAGAGCAGCAACTTTCTGCTCGGCACGCCAGGAGCCTTCGGTAGACCGGCCAAGATTTTGAATGATCTGCCGCATATCATCAGAGGACTTTTTCAGTTGTGCGCCGGCTCTGGCATAAGCATCGCGTTCCAGTAGAATAAGCGTGCGAATACCGTGCCCGTTCAAAGCCTGCTCGATTGCCGAGCGAAATAGCTGCCCCTCGAGCGCGTGCGCGCGAATGTGCGGGTTTGCAATGGAAGCAGGATCGAGCTGACTTCCAATCACCAGAGAGGCGCGCGTAATCGAATAACCTTTCCCCCGATAATCTGACAGAAGATCCGTGATGGATTGCGTTGTTATGCGATGCACGATGCCCGCGCGCCGGTCTGTCTTCTTGGTGTCCGTTTCAAGTTGTCCAAAGGTGGCGTGGTAGGGCTGGCGCGTCTCGGGAACTCGTGGATCGGACAAATCGACCATCCGATTATCGCGAAGCGCAGGCGCAACAATTGGACCTGTAAGCAATACAGCGGCCGCCCAGCCGGATTTTATGCGAAAGCCCGGTGCTGCGGTTTCTGCCTTCACCTGCTTTGAAATGTAACGGGAACCGTCGCTGCCCAGTCTTGGCCGGGAGCGGATTTCCACTGACGAAGCGTATTGAGTGCAGATTGATCGAGCGCAACATTTCCAGTCGATTGGACAACCTGGACATTTGTCACGTTTCCCCTGGCATTGAAGCTTAACCTGAAGCGGCCGGACCACGCCCCGCCTGGACGAGAACGTACATCAGAAGGAAATGCCGGCGCTGGCGCATAAACCAAGCGTGGCTTCGGAGTTGGGCGAGGCGCGGGTGTAGGTGTAATAGCAGCTTGGGCAATCTCCGGCCATCGCGGTTTGGCGTCCGCAGCAATTCCACCCAGGAACGACTCCACAGCATTCGAAGGTCGAACCGTCGTTTTTTCACCGGCTGATATCACCACGCCTACAACTTCTCCATTTTCGCTTACGCTCGGCGAGCCGATCGAATTCGAAGAAATTGGGCCTGCGATTTCTAGCCGATCAGATTGCCGTGTTAAGATGGTCACATCGCGGGGAGCTCCATCAGTTCCGGCCAGCCCGCTGCCTACCACTCCGATCCGCCCATCAGTCGCGAGGTTTGGATTCTTATTCAACGTCAGAAATGGCACATATTTCACATCGGCTTGAAGAACAGCCAGGTCGAGCTTTTTGGAAGCTGCCAGGACCCCGGTCACATCATGAATTCTGCCATCAGCCATTTTCGCCACAGCATTGATCCCGTCTTCGATTGCATGCGCTGTCGTAATGAATCTGCCATCGCCTGAAATGAAAAAAGCAGTCTCAGTACGCAGTAACTTGCCAGACGAATCGAACACCGTGATCCAAAACACTGCCGGCTGGACGCTGTTCTCCAGTCGCGACAAATCGAGCGCTGGGCGCTGGCTTGTCTGTGGCGATTGCGCCTGGCTTGGCGACGCCGATGAACCTGGCGACTGAACCGGAGTGGAAACCGAAGGTGATTGGGCGGCGGACGGTTCACCGCGGATTTGGCTAGTCGATTTTCGGCCGCATCCCGCCGTCGCGAAAATCGCCAGACAAAGCGAGCATCCAAGGGTAAGCCAGAACGGTCTCATCGATTGCTAAAGCCCAGACAGTGTGAAACACGTAGCGTAGTCCAATCAAGCCGACAAAATCGAGCGCCATGAAAATGAAGCGCCAGGCAATCGCGCCTGTCAAATTCGAGGAGCACGCAACACTTAATGCCGCTTAAAGAACTGAACTGCTCGCTCGTGTTTCCGGGCTGCGGTCTTTGTCTTAAACGTTCCCAAATTCCGGCGCTTTCCCGTTTTCGGATTTTTCTTTTGTGAGTACAAGCGATATTTGCCAGACTTCAGCTTCCTGATCATGTTGTCTCGATATCAATCAGCTTGACGTAGGCATTGGCGAGGCATTTGCACGCGCTCGCGCGACGCTGCAGTAACAAAGCACAGCCAGAGCAGCGAGAATTCCCAGATCCAGCGCCAGGTGCGCCGGAAAACTCCAGTTCTGGCTCGCATGACCGAAACAGCCGCAGGTAATGTCAAGACCGCGAACTTTTGCAGCGATCGTGGCGACGAGGAAGACCACAACGAGCGCAGTCAAAATCGACAATGCTCCCCGATAGAACAGGCGAAAGATCAGTGCAAGACCACAAAAAATCTCCAACCACGGCAAATAAAACGCGAGTCCGACTCCAACCGTCCACGGTAGAATTTTGTAATGATCTATATCGTGGGCGAGCTGAACCGGATCGAGTGCTTTAAGCACGCCGGCGTAGATGAAAATTGCGGCGATGATAAGATCGACAATCCGCCAGATGAAATTGCCGAGCGAAAAGCGCATCTTCTATCTATTCTTCTTGACCCAGGCTTCCCAGCCGCCCTCGAGCACGAACACATCAGGAAGCTGCGCTTCCTTGCGCAGGCGTTCGGCCACTTCGCGGGCGAGATCGCAACTTTGCGCGCTGCAATAAACAACGACCTTTTTCCCCGGCGACCACACGGCTAAAAACTGCGGCAGCAATTCGTTCCAGCGATCTTCGTTCAACAAAATCGCACCGGGGACGTGATCACGAGCGAACTCATTATCCGGACGAGCGTCGATCCAGATGGTACTATCACCCCACTCGCGCGCCTGATCGGCGCCCACCATTTCCGAGGGCGGAATTGGTGATTGCCACGAGATCTTGTCGCGAAAATAAATCGCCTGCCCTACGCCGGGAAGAAGCGAGAGCGCTGCCAGAATGAGCGCCTGGCGTGGAAGCGAAAATTTCAACGTGTTTGACTACCCGGCGCAGGCGGACGAGCCGGGGCGGTCGGACCAGCCGGGGCACCTGGAGCACCTGGGGCTTTCTGAATAGCCGGGGCACCTGGCGCAGTCGGAGCAGTCGTGATGCGCGCAGTGGCGTAAAATGTCTTGGGCGAATTCTCCGATTGGATTGTCAAGGTCGATGCAAGCAAACGGTTCGTTTCGTTGGGATGGACATCAACTTTGAACTGCCCCTCGCCAGTTTCTTCCACTTTGGTCTGAAAATCAGGACTCGACGAGGTGACCTTGATGTGTTTCACGCTAAAATCCTTCCCGGCGTGGACGGTGATCGATTTCGGGTCCGGCTTTTCGCCTTGTTTCCAAAACACAAAAGTCGGACTGATCTCCAATTCCTGCGGGATAATAGCCTTGAGAGTCAGGACCGTTTTCTGATTCAGGGCCTCGTCAGTCTCTACCGTCACGGTTTTGACCTGGGTGCCGGTGCGATCGCCAATGGTAAACGTGGCTGTAATCTCACCTTTTTCGCCGGGCCCGACCTGATCCTTTTGCGATTGCGCAGCCGTGCAGCCGCATGAGGCGTGAACCGACTTAAAATGAATCGGTGTCTTGCCGGCGTTCTGATATTTGAAATGACCGATCGCTTGTTTGTCACCACGCACTGGGTGCAGCTCAACGGCAGTCTGCTCCCATTTCAATTCGGCGCGCGCAGTCAGGCAAAAAATGAACGTCAATGTAAGAGTGAGAATGTGGGTTTTCATTTTTTAGTATAGAAACGCGTAATATAATCAGAGACGGCTTCCCGCCAAGTGCGAGGTGATATGCCGGTCAATTTGGTGTATTTCGCGGTGGAAAGCACAGAATAAACGGGGCGGCGCGCGATCCAGTTGGTCATGTTTTCTAATTTACCTGCGCCAACCGTTCTCGCTTTGAGAGGCAGGCCGGCGTTGTGGCAACAGTCCAGAGCCCATTGCGCGTATTCCTGCCAATTACATTGTCCAGCATTCGAGAAATGCAGGATCCCGCCATCGACGCCTCTCTCGAAAAACTGTGGCAACATCTCCGCGATGTCGCGCGTGTAAGTCGGCGCGGAAAACTTGTCCGCGATTGCATCGACGCGCTCACTTTCCTGTGCCCCCTTTATCATTGCGTCGATAAAACTCGGACGATCCGGTCCAAAAACCCAGGACACGCGCACCACGAGATTCCGATCTTGCGCAGCCAGCACATTTTTTTCTCCAGCCAGCTTCGATTCGCCGTAAACGCTGATTGGGGTTGCTTCATCTTCTTCGCTGTAGGGCTCGCGTTTCTCGCCGTCGAACACGTAATCGGTGCTGAAGTGGATCAGTCTGACGCTCTTTTCACCACAAATCTCGGCAAGAACGCGAGGTGCCTCCGCATTGATGAGAAACGCCCGTTCCGGTTGCGTTTCGCAAAGATCGACCTTCGTGAAACCTGCTGCGTTAATCAGGACGTCAAAACCTGTCTCCTGCAGTTTTTCCCGCACGTCATTCAAATCGGAGAGATCCAGTTGCGTACGATCGAAGCCAGTAACCTCGAACTTATCGCAATATTCGCGCAACAGTGCCGCGCCAAGCCGTCCGCCCGCGCCCAGAATTACGATTTTCATGCTTGCCTACGCAGAACAATTAGCCGCCGATGTTTCCGGCATCGAGAGTCACAAGTTGATAGAATGATCAGTATCTTCCAGCGCGCTCAAGCAAGGGTTGCCACCACGACTGGTTTTCGACGTACCACTGAATGGTCTCATCGAGGCCCTCATTGAAATTACGACGCGGTTTCCAGTTCAGCTCACGGTGCGCAAATGACGAATCAATAGCGTAGCGGCGGTCGTGGCCCAGCCTGTCGGTGACAAACGAAATCACGCTGTGGGGCTTGCCCAGTTTATCGAGAATCATTTTTACAAGATCGATGTTCACCATCTCGCCGTCGCCGCCGAAATTATAAATCTGACCTGGTTTTCCCTCAAAAAGCGCGGCCACGATGGCGGCGCAATGATCTGTGACATGGATCCAATCGCGCACATTCAGGCCGTCGCCATAAACCGGGAGGGCTTCGTCACGCAGCGCCTTGATGATCATGAGCGGAATCAGTTTTTCGGGAAACTGATACGGTCCGTAGTTGTTCGAACAACGGGTCACCAGCACTTCCTGGCCGTAGGTCTTGTAACAGGCAAGGGCGAGCAGATCGGCGCCGGCTTTGCTGGCCGAATAGGGCGAACTCGGATCGAGCGGCGATTGCTCGGTGAATTTACCGGTGGGACCCAGCGAACCATAGACTTCATCGGTCGAAACCTGAATGAAGCGCTGGACGCCGTGCCGGCGGGCGCAATCGAGCAGCACACTCGTGCCGATGACATTTGTGTGAATGAAATTGAGCGGATCGTTGATGCTGCGGTCGACATGGGATTCGGCCGCGAAATTGATAACCGCATAAAATTGATGCTCCGTCATGAGCGCATCCATCTGATCGGCATTTGCGATATCGGCTTTGAAAAACTCGTAGCGTTCGCCATGTTCTTCGACCACGCCGTCCAGATTGGCGAGGTTGCCCGCGTAAGTGAGTACATCGACGTTGGTTACGTACGCAGGCTTGTAATGTTGCAAAATATACCGAATAAAGTTGCTCCCGATGAATCCACAGCCACCGGTTACGAGGATGCGCATGGCAGCGCGTACTAGCAGCGCCGAGCGCGACGCGCCAGCAGAATATTCTCCCGCCGGCGCGGGAGTACGCGGTTACCTGGAAGCGTGGAAGGCCCGCCTCGCAGAGACTGGTTGGACTCCCTGGTTAATCCTGGGGCTGGCCGCGTTCCTGCGTTTTTTTCTGCTGGGTATCAAGCCGCCGCATTTCGATGAAGGCATCAATGGCTGGTTTGTGGATCAGGTCATGCATAATGGGTTTTACAGATACGATCCGACGAATTACCACGGGCCGCTGCACTTTTACGTCCTGCTGCTGTCGGAAAGTTTGTTTGGCCGGAGTCTCTGGGCGCTGCGGCTGCCCGTTGTGCTGGTGAGTATTGGGTGCGTCTGGCTAATGCTTAAATTCGAGCCGTTGGTCGGGCGAAACGTGAGTCGAATAGCTGCGCTGGCGATGGCGGTTTCACCTGGCTTCGTGTTCTACGGCCGGTACGCGATTCACGAAGTGTGGCTGCAATTCTTCTCGACGATGTTCATCCTCGGGCTGCTTGGCCTCTGGAGATCGGGAACGTTGAATTATCTCTGGTATGCGGGGATGGGAATAGCCGGCATGATTCTGACGAAGGAAACCTACGCAATTCACGTCGCCTGCGCGTTGATTGCCATTCCGGTTCTGATGGTTTCCTGTGCTCTAAGCCGCGTTCCCGACGCCAAGCCGGCGAAGCAAACATGGAGATACGTCGATCTGGCGATGGTTCTCGGTGTGGGCGCAGCCGCGATCGTCGTTTTCTATTCCGGATTTTTTCTTAACTGGAATGGCGTCAAAGGCTTGTATCAGGCGTTTAAGGCCTGGACCGAGACTGGCGCCGCCGGTCACGGCCATGAAAAACCGTGGGATTATTGGTTGAAACTGATGGGGCCATCGCTTGAAGGCGGCCGCGCTGATTTTCTCGGTTACGAACTGCCAATGCTGGCCGGATTAATTCTTTGCGTGTTTTGTCAAAAATTTAAGAATCTCAGTCTGCGTTACCTGGCAATCTACGGGGTCGGAACCTTGTTTGCCTATAGTTACGTCAAATACAAGACGCCCTGGTGCATCATCAGTTTCGGATGGCCGTTCCTGTTTATATTTGGCGCGGCGGTTCTGCTGGTTCGTCCAAAACAGCCGAAGCGCAAATCCCTCTTGGCACGGCTATTTACCCCAACGGTTCGCAAGGTATATGTCGCGACAGGCGTGCTTTTGTGCATTTCGCTCGGCTCATGCATTTGGCTAAACTACTTCCGCTGCAGCTCGCCCGATGAGCCTTATGCGTACGTCCAGACCTACAACGACATTTTTAAATTAACCAAACCGCTTCTTACATTGGCAAAACGGAATCCGGCCAACTATCACCTGACTGGCCACCTCATTCGAACCAGCACTTATCCGCTTCCATGGATGCTCGGAGACTTCGATCGAGTCGGCTACTACGAAGGAGGGAACATGCCAGCGAACCTCGACGGTGACTTTCTCCTCGTGCAGCAAGACAAAATCAAACAGGTCGAATCGAAGTTGAAAGGAACGTATTACACCGACACGGTTACCGTTCGTAACTATCAAGATCCGTCGAAGGTTTACTTCAAGGCCGAGGTCTTCAAAGAAATTTTTCCTAGCAGAGCGCCGGAGTTTGTCGGGAAAGGACCGGCTAAATAACAGCTTATTTCGATGAAGTTGCTTTCGGCAGGTCTAACCTTTGTCAATTTGTCGGTTGTTTGCGGCGTCCTTCTGGGAATAGCCGGCCACGGCCTGAATGCGTTGAGCGCGGCTCTCGCGCTGGTATGCGGTGTTGCCTTTGCTGTCGCCGCTTGGTTGGGAACGTCTGACCCCGATAAACGAATCCGCTCTGAGCCAGGGCCTTCCAAGACTACGTGGCGTTATGGAAAAATCTGGTTCTGGCTGGTGGCCGCGGTTTTCGCTCTGTTTGCAGTGCGATCTTTTTGCTGGCTGCTGTATATCGACGGCAGCGAACTGAAAATTCAATCGCCTAATAACCTCGGTGATCTTTCCCTCCACATCGCCATGATCAGGAATTTCGCGAGTGGCGTTCGGATGTGGCCGGACAGCCCGATCTATGCCTTTAGCAAACTAAGGTATCCGGCTGGGATCGATTTGTTCAACGCTTTGCTTTGCCTCGTTCACGTCGATCTGATCCGCGGACTGGTTTGGACTGGATTGCTTGGCTCGCTCGCAACGTTTTATGCGTTTTTCCGATGGGGCGGTACCTTTGGTGTGGCAGGTTTTTTGTTCAACGGCGGAATAGCTGGCTTCCAGATTTTGAAGACCCTGAAGTTTTTGGACTATCAGGGGGGCAACAAAATCGCCTGGAAAAGCATTCCGCTATCCATGTTCGTGACGCAGCGCGGATGGATTTACGCAATCCCGGCGGCGCTGGTTCTGCTGTGGCATTGGCGTGAAAAATACTTTCGTGAAACTCCCATAGCCCCTGCTCGGGACTTGCCAGCACTAGAGGTCTCCTCCGCTGAAGCGGTTGCGAAGGCTGAGGCGAAAACGAATGCCCCGAAAGCCCAGCCTGCAGTTGCGGACGATGATGCCGGTTCACCCACCGCCGTCAACACCCACGGCAAGAGGAAGGGCCCTCTACCTTTTTGGGTCGAACTCTCCCTTTACGCGTCAATGCCACTTTTTCACGTGCATACCTTTATCGCCCTGACGATCGTGCTGCTTGTTGCGCTGCTGCTCGACCGGGTAGCGTGGCCCAAAATTCTCAATGAGGCGCCTATACGCAAACACGTCATTGCGCTATTTAGTGCCGCTTTAATTCCCGCGACGTTTTTCGTTTGGCTGGTTACCGACCAGTTCCATGCGAAATCAATGGTGAAATGGCACCCAGGCTGGGTGCAAGATTCAGCGGACTTCGGCGCTCCCTTCTTTCGGATGGGTGGCGCTGCGAATTTTGGATCTGCCACGGGGTTCGGCTCACTGTTGCAAAAAACATGGAACGGCGTGATCGCACCGTTTTTTCAGTTCTGGCTGACGAACTTTGGCTTATGGATTCTGCTTGCGCTGGCATTGGTAGCGCTCTGTGGCTGGCGCGCTTGGAAGGCTGGGTGGCGTTGGGGTAAAAAACCTCCAGCGGACATTGTATTCGTGCTGTCTGCGGTTGTGATCTTCGGGATTGGATATTTCGTTCAAACCGCGCCGTGGGACTGGGACAATCTCAAACTGATGGTGTGGGGTTACTTTCTGATTCTTCCATTTTTGTGGAGCGATTTGATTGGGCGTTGGGCTTTTCCGGAACGAGCAGTCACGTGCATTGCACTCTTCGCTTCCGGTTTTGTCACATTACTCGGCGGGTTGGCTGCCGGGCATCCAGGCTTTGGACTCATTGAGCGCGCAAGACTCGATGCGATTGGCAACGCGGTCCGGCCTTTGCCGGTTGAGGCTCGCTTTGCAGCTTACCCGACCTATAACCATCCGCTCTTGCTCCAAGGCCGCAAAGTTGTTCTGGGGTATCCCGGCCACCTGTGGACGGAAGGATTCGACTACGACAATCCCAATAGACAGCTGACTGCCTTAATGCGTGGCGCGCCGAACTGGCGCGAAGCCGCTAAGGCTCTGGGCGTGCGCTACATTTTCTGGGGTCGTGACGAGACCGCAAATTATCAGGGCAGCAGTCGTCCCTGGGAAACAACGGCGCGTCCTATAGCATCGGGCGACTGGGGCGCAATCTACGACCTGGCCCCCGAATCGCCTTCCCGTTAGGCTCCTAAGGCGCGAGCCGCGTTTCGTTACTCGAAGGTTGTCTTTTGGAGGCGGCGATCTTCCGGCGCACTCGAAATGGATGCGCAAGGAAAACAAAATAGATCGCGTTGACAAGATCGGCGAAACTGCACGCAGGACTCGTTAGGCGCTGCGGGCCACTGCGCAAGGCTGCGAAAACATTCTCGACTGTCAGTGCGGAGGGCATTGGGATGCTGGTATAATGGCGCCCAAAAGCGTGGAGCCGATGCGCGTCGGAGGTGGCGATCAATGGTTTGCCAAAACGCGACGCCACTCTTTTCGCACGGCGATTTGGATTGAAGAGACCTACATGAAAATGACAGAACTCGATCGCGTCGAAGCAATCTATCTGTTGAAATAATCGCGATCCGATCGAGCCCCCAACCATGTAAAACGGGTGCGGCGCAATTGTAAAAATTGAGTCCCCGCGTCGCTCCCGCAGGCGCCGTAGATCGTCAAAGCTTTTCAGCTCCGCCATTTCCGCGGCGCTGACGTTTAGAACGATGACGTCCGCGCCCTGCAACCGCATCTCCGCGGCAGAGATAAGCAGAATACCCATGGCCGCTGCATCGGCGAACACTTCCTGTCGATTAAAGACCGCATCGTGCAAGGTGATCGCAAGGACGCGAAAGCCAAGTGTGCGCGCGCGTTCAAGCAATTGATGCGCGGAGTAATCCACTGCGTCCTTGGGATCGTCCAGCGTATGAATGTGCAGGTCGAGTTTGATCCATTCTTCGTTCTCACTTGTGCTCATGCTCCTGCTCGCTTCAGAAACCTAACCACTGATCAGTTGATTTCACGCAGGGATGCCGACGTTCGTAAATTATGCTGGTTCGCTTCGATTACGATCATGAGTAACAGTAAGAGCGAGTTGCCAACAAGCGCAGATGAAGGAAGATTTTTGGCGCATTCCAAATTCAAAAGCTCGGGTGGTGGAATGGCAGACACGTACGTTTGAGGGGCGTATGCCGAAAGGCATGCGGGTTCAAGTCCCGCCCCGAGCACCAAATCCCGGATCAATTTGTTCGTTCGCCAGCGAATTGTTCGACCTGGCTTCTATCGCTTACAGATTCCGTTCGCTTTTCTAAGAAATCGCGGGCCATCGCAGCAAGGAACGTTTTGCCTGTTAAATTCCAAAGATCGACAAGAAACCACCGGATCGCGTACTCGCGATTTCCAAGGTCAGGCATTTGGCTCTTAACAACCATGCCCTGAGGCGTCCCATCGCGAATGGCTGCTACGACTTTTCGAGCGAGCTGAATGCGGACGATCAGATGCAAATACTCGCGATGTGTCAGGGCCGGCCAGGAACCGTCGCGAATGAACGCGCCGACGGCCTTTTCTATCGCAGGCTTCGCCAATCCTTGATCGACTCGAAGGGACGCGATGCTTTTTTCATCAGCAACGCGCGCGTGGCCGATGTGTTTAGCAACGCACATATCAAAGTGAACATTCTGCGCGGCCAAACGATTGTCCCACGCTTCTAGTAGCGGTTCCTCGGACGGCCGATGAGGCACGCGAGGCGGTGGTTCTATTACGCTAACTGACTGATACCACTGCTGCCATTCTTCGAGCGTGTGCATTTGGGAATAATCTCGAGTTGTCTAACGAGGCCCTGGCAAAAGCGAAATCATGGGAATTGGGTTTTTATCGAAGAGGGCGGCGTAAGGCGAGCAAAAAACTCACCGATTCTCGAACCAGGCCTTTTACGCGTGGATCGGGTTCTCCGGAGAGGTTGGCAGATTATGCTCGCCGAAGGCACAGGTATCCGGCGGCAAAGCCGCGCGCGATTTGCCAACGCGTTGAGCCGCCTTCGCATCGCTACCGCGTGCCGAGGGACAAGGTCTTCCAACTAATTAGAACTTTCCGGGTTGTTTCGGTTCCGATACTCTCCGCTGCAATATGGACTCGCTTTATCTTGTCGGCATCGCAGTGCTGGCGCTGTTCGCGCTCGTGCTGGCGGTTGTTCTTTTCAACTTTTTCGGTCTCTGGCTCCGGGCACGGATCGCAAATGCGCCGGTGAGCCTGGGTAAGATGGTTGGAATGCGGCTGCGGAAAGTGCCGGTTGGTTTGATTGTGGACAATCGCATCACGGCAGTGAAAGCGGGTCTGGATGTTCGGAGTGATCCCTTGGAAGCCCACTACCTGGCAGGCGGCGATGTGGGCCATGTTGTCCTCGCCCTGATTGCCGCTGATAAGGCAGGCATTACGCTCGATTTCAACCGTGCCTGCGCCATCGACCTTGCTACAAAGGGAACTGGCAAGACGGTGTTAGAGGCAGTGCGCACCAGTATTAATCCAAAGGTAATTGACGCTCCTAATCCTGCGATGGGTCGCGGAACGATCGACGGTGTCGCCCAGGACGGTATCGGTGTGAAAGTAAAGGCGCGTGTCACGGTGCGCTCGCATCTCGACCGGTTCGTCGGTGGCGCGACTGAAGAAACGATCATCGCCCGAGTCGGAGAAGGTATCGTGAGCGCGATTGGTTCAGCCCATTCCTACAAGGAAGTGCTGGAAAATCCCGATCGCATCTCAAAAACAGTCTTGGCAAAGGGCCTCGATAGCAACACCGCGTTTGAAATTCTATCGATCGATATTGCCGACGTGGATGTCGGCGATAACATCGGCGCGAAATTGCAGACCGAGCAAGCCGAGGCTGACAAGCGCGTTGCGCAAGCGAAAGCCGAAGTGCGCCGGGCCGCCGCTGTCGCTGTCGAGCAGGAAATGCGCGCAAAGACGCAGGAGATGCGGGCCAAAGTCGTGGAAGCCGAGGCGCTGGTTCCCCAGGCGATGGCAGACGCATTTCGCTCGGGTAATCTTGGCGTAATGGATTACGTCCGGATGAAAAACGTGCAGGCGGATACGTCGATGCGCGAATCAATTGCAGGCGGCGAAAAGCCGCGGACTGAGGGGACATGATTCATTGAAGCGTTTCTCGGACTGCCTGCGAATTCCGCTTTAACGCTGTAATACTTTTAACGAAGATGTAATCATGATTGCCGCTAATTTCGATAATCTGCTTTTCCTCTTGCTTGTCGCGGTCGCTGTCTTGTTCCAGTTCCTGGCGAAGATAGCGGCCAAAACAGGCAAAGATCAGACAAAGCGAACAGCGACACCGATTCCAAAAACGCCTACCCCAATGCGGCGCCCGCCGACGGAGTCAGACGAAGACCGGATTCGCAAATTATTGGAAGCCCTTGGCCAACCTCCAACCTCAAGACCACCGCCGCCCGTGGTGCCTCGGACAGATATTCCACCCCGCCCCGTTGCACCGGTGCAGCCGCCGATTTCACCGCTTTCACAAGTAAGACGAGAGAAGTCGCGCAAGCGCGAGATAATCGCGAAAGAAATTCCTCCGCCGCCGACTGTAAGGGAGAAAATGGTTCCACCCGCCTTCGAAGTTCAGGAAGGACAGTTGCCGAGTGCGCCGTCGCCGATCTTCAAAGCACCCGCGGAAACTTACGCGGGAGTAACGCCGATAATTGCTAAAGCGGAAGGACCAAGAGCAGACGTCGCCACGCTGCTCGCATCGACGTCCGGTTTGCGCGGCGCAATTATTCTTCGCGAAATTCTCGGGCCACCGCGCGGTTTGCGAACGCTCGAATTTATCGGAACTTAGCCCGCGCGGGCTCGGAAGCCCGACTCACGGGCGGGACGCCTGTGTTACAACGCCGGCGTGGCGGAATTGGCAGACGCGCTGGACTCAAAATCCAGTGATCGCAAGATCGTGTGGGTTCGAGCCCCTCCGCCGGCAGACCGTCTGCGCTATGCATCTCGCTCCCGGGAGACTTTGCATTCGCGGCGAAGGCAAGCCACTGCAACGCGCCGTGTATAATCACCGTTTATTGCTTGTATAGAACGCAGAGAACCACAATGTTCTCTCGTGGACGGGAACGTTGGCGAGCAGGGCGGATATGGACCGCGTGAGTTCATAACCACTCGCTGGAGCGTGATCTTTTCCGCGGCCAACGGCGAAGAGCAAAAGGCGCGCGGGGCGCTGGCCGAGCTTTGCCGGACTTATTGGCGGCCCATTTTCTCGTTTGTCCGCGCACGCGGCTATTCGATTGAGGACGCACAGGACCTCACCCAGGATTTTTTTGTCACAATACTTGAGCATAATTGGTTGCAGCACGCCGATCGCAACCGCGGGCGGTTTCGTTCGCTCTTGCTGAGATCGCTGCAAAATTTTCTCATCAATGCCGCGGAGAAAACTCATGCTCACAAACGTGGCGGCGGCGTGGAATTTATTTCCTGGGATGATTGGATGGCGGAAGCGCCGTCGCAATTATCCATCCCGATTCAGGGACTCGATTCGTTGCCGCCGGAGCGCATCTTCGATCTCACGTGGGCGACGACGGTTGTGGAACACGCGTTTCAACGGCTGCGGGAAGAATGCGAGAGCAAAGGCAAGCTGTGGCTTTTCCAAGCACTAAGCTCCCGTCTTACAGACGAACGCGATGAACTGTCATATGCTAAGCTATCCGGGGAACTGGGAATGGCAGAAACGGCCGTGAAAAAACAGCTGCACAACATGCGTCAGCGTTACCGCAGTCTGCTGCGCGATGAAGTCTCGCAAACCGTCGAGGATCCTACCGACGTGGATGATGAAATCCGTTACCTGTGTGCGTCACTCGCAACAGGAACCGAGCAATTGCGATGACAGATTCAGATCCACGCCCCGATCCGCTTCCGAGGGTCACCAAAGGGCACGCAAAATGCGCGAAGTGCGGAACAATCATGCGACTCGACACCGGAGTTTGTGTGAGCTGCCTGCTGCGCCAGGGATTGAAAACTGGTGGCGAGGTATCTAATGCAGTTTATGAAACCGTCCTCCACGAGTTGGACGCACGCGACAAGCCCTGGCAGCTGGGAAATTACGAAATTCTCGGGCAGATCGGTTGCGGCGGTATGGGCGTGATCTATCGCGCCAGGCAACGACATTCCCGGCGCATCGTCGCGGTAAAGCGCGTCCTTAGTTATCGCGCTGATTCACATGGAGCGCTTGAGCGATTCCGACGAGAAGCACAGGCGGTGGCCAGTCTGGATCACCCGAACATTCTTCCCATTTATGAAGTGAGCGAAAGCGAGGACGGCCTGCCGTTTTTCAGCATGAAGTTCGCGGAGAAGGGAAGTTTGCGCGAGAACGTTGTTTCTCTCCGCGATAAACCGCGGAAGTGTGTGCAGCTGATGGCAAAGGTCGTGCGCGCGGTCGATTACGCCCACAGCCGTGGAGTTCTCCATCGTGATCTCAAACCGGGAAACATTCTACTCGACGATCGCGGCGAGCCACTCGTGAGCGATTTCGGTTTGGCAAAATTACTGGATGCGAACAACGACCTTACAAGGTCGCTGACTACATTCGGAACAGCGGGTTTTATTGCCCCCGAGCAGGCCGGTGGCGCAGCCGCAGATTTCACGGCGGCTGCCGATGTTTACAGTCTCGGCGCAGTTCTGTTCAACTTGCTTGCCGGACGTCCACCATTCCTGGGTTCCAATCCGGTTTCTGTGATTCGCCAAGCGTCTGAAACGCAGGCGCCAAAACTGCGCTCGCTGGCACCATTGCTCGATCGGGATTCGGAGACGATTTGCGCACGCTGTCTCGAACGTAGTCCAAAAGCACGTTACCAGTCCGCCGGAGACCTCGCAGCCGATCTGGAACGCTGGCTCGACGGCCGTCCAATCGTCGCTCGTCCGGTGTCACCTCCGACGCGGATCTGGCGCTGGTCGCGTCGTAACCCGAAACTGGTTGGAGCAGCGACTACCGGTCTCCTTTTAGGCGCGGCTGCGGTTTGGTTGTTTCGCGGCGAACTCGCCCACGAACAACCTGGTAGTGGCGTATACGACCATTATCTACAGGGACTTTTCACCGATGTAACTTATCCGACAGCAGTGAGCAGCATTGGCATTAGCGGGCCCGTACAAAATCCATCTAATCCATTCACGGCTCCGGATCACACATCTCAGGAAGGTTTCGACCTGCGCCCCGCGGACACTCGAGTGACCTCCGCGCCTCCAGAGACGGGAGTCACTACCAATCTTCGTGATCGCGGATCGGAAGTCGCTCTGCGAACAAACAAAATTACAGCGGACGTGACCGCTGCGCCTCCAGGAAGAGCAGTCACTACCAGTGTCCGTTATCGCGAATCGGAAGCCGGTGTGCGGAACAAAATTACAGCGGAGAGTCCAGCGTCCGTTCAGGGGTTTGTCAAAGATGCAAAAGGCGAACCGATTAAAGGCGCAGGCGTTCGGATCGAATCGCGAGACGGCAAACAGGTGTTCGGCACCGTTACGACCGATCCAAAGGGCCGCTATATTTCACAGGGACTGCAACCGGGCGTTTACCGGATGACATTGCTTGTGAATGGCGCAGTCAAGGCATCGATTATGAACACGCAGATCAAGGCGAATCAACCGACTCAGCTGAATTTCGATCTCAAGCCAACGTCCCAAGCAGGTAACACATCAAAGAGCGGAAAGCACATGGTATGGGTGCCAGGTCGTACCGGGAGCCACATCGGCGGTAATTGGGTCGAAGTCGAGGACAACGGAAAGGCGCATTCCCGTTTCAACGTTCACACAGTCACCGCTCGTAATTGGTAATTTTGAAAACGGCAACGACCAAGCGACGACCGACATCAATGGTCGTACCTGGGACATCGCTTTAAGAAAGCGCTTCTAATCTATAGCCACGCGCCATGGACCGTGTAGCCGCGCCTCACCGAGGCGCGGCTACGGCAACAGTCCACTCGCGGAAACTTCGCTTTTTCCTCGTTCAGCAAATATTCGGGAACCTGGCCTATTATTTCCTGTAGTAATTATTGTAACGCTATACCTCTATGTTTATTAAATCACTTCGGATCGGGTTGATTGGGTTTGTTCTTTCTGTCGCAACCGCCTGGGCTGGACCATCAGTTATTCAAGGCGTGGTGAAGGACGCAAAAGGGCAAGCGATAAAGGGTGCAGATGTTCGAATTGCGTCGAAAGATGACAAACAGCAGTTCAACACCGTCAAGACCGATGCAAAAGGTCGCTACATTTCAGAGGGCCTGCCCGTCGGCGTTTACCGGATGACGCTGGTCGTGAATGGCGCAGTGAAAGCATCCATCACGAATACGAAAACCAAGCCGGACCAAATCACGCAGTTGAATTTTGACCTCAAACCAGTTCCAGCGGCACAGGCCAGCGCAGGCCAGAAGAAGGGAAAGCACATGGTCTGGGTTCCGCCGGCTACAGGAAGCCATATTGGCGGCAGCTGGGTCGAAGTTGACGATAGCGCGAAGTCCGCGCCTGGCACTTTGAACGTGGAGCGCGCCAGCGCTGAGCAATTGCAACGGCAGGCCCGCGGCGCGGACAACACGAATTCGGGAGGGCATTGAGGCCTCGCGACCAAAGGTTCTGACCATTGGGTCGAAGCCGGAAACGAAGCGGCTGCATCGCCTGCTCTTTGGAATTTGTCAGCTGTTTGATAATCAATAGAACGGCCTGAAGGCAGGCCGTCTCCACGCCCCAGTTGTTGATTATCGAAACATGCCCATGGAGCCGGGCCGCCCTCGGCCCACGATTTTCAACCTTTCGTGGGCGTCGCCGCAAATAATCCCCGCACGGATTCGCGCGAAAGCACAACGATCGTAAACACGCCCAGAATTGTTCCAAAGGGAATGAACAGGCATTCGATACAAGCCATCACGAGGACGAACGAATAGCGTTTGCGGAGCGCGAGCGATCGCCCAGTCATTAGAATACAAATTGCCATCGCTATCCCGATTAAGAACAACACCGAGCCAAGCACAGCAAAAATCCAGCCAAGAAATTCAGGCGGCAAATCCTCGCCTGGTTTCGCTGTGCCATGCCGCGCGGCGAATATGAAGATGGCGCCAACCGTTGTGTAAAGTAGCGGGAAAAAAGAGAAGACCGCGGCAAGGCCAGCGACAACGTAATGAAAGATCGCAAGCAGTTGTAGATGTTCTCTATCCTGGCTCATTGGCAACTACCGACCACGACCGCAAAAATCGCGTAATTCCTGATTCATAATCCGTAATTCGAGATTGGAAATTCGGACGCGTTATACCAGATCACCATATAACCACTTTGTGAATCACGGGTCACGAAGGGATGTACCCCTCCTCGCCGTGCTGATTGATATCGAGACCTTGGCGCTCGATTTCTGGTGCGATGCGCAGGCCAATCAGACCCCTGACGATTGCGCCGATAATTGCACTGCCCACCACAGCGAATACAATCGTGATTCCGATTGCCTTTAATTGCTCGAGCCAGAGCGTGTGCCCCACAATTCTCGCAAGACCATTTCGGGTAGCAGGATTAGCCGGTCCGGCAACGCTCAATAAAAGATTTGGATTCACACTGGCAGTCGCGAGGAGGCCTGTGAGGAACGCGCCGAGTGTTCCACCCACTGCGTGGACACCAAAGGTATCCAGCGCGTCATCATAGCCCAGCCAGGATTTCAATTTGGTGCAGGCGAAAAACGGGACGATTCCCGCGGCGATTCCGATAATCACCGCGCCGCTCGGAGCAACATATCCGCAAGCCGGCGTGATTACCACGAGCCCCCCCACCGCGCCCGAACAAAATCCGAGGACGCTCGGTTTCCCGCGTAGTGCGTATTCAAGCATCGCCCAGGTGAATGAAGCCACCGCCGTGGCAAGCGTCGTACTCATGAACGCGTTCGCGGCGATTCCGTCCGGTGCGAGAGCGCTTCCCGCGTTGAAACCGTACCAGCCCACCCAAAGCAAACCGGTTCCTACCATGCAAAGCACCATGCTATGCGGCGCCATGATTTCTTTTCTAAACCCGAGCCGGTGCCCAAGAAGAATGCACAAGACCAGCGCTGACCAACCCGAGCTCATGTGAACGACTGTTCCGCCGGCAAAATCGATGGCGGTGATTTTAGCGTCGGCGTTCCAAACTCCGTTCATCCACCCATCGATTCCCCAGACCATGTGCGCGATCGGAAAATAGACCACAAACATCCAGACTCCGACGAAGACAAGCACGGCCGCGAACTTCATCCGCTCAGCTACTGCGCCGATGATTAATGCCGGTGTGATGATTGCGAACATCAGTTGATACATCGCAAAGACATTCTGCGAGACCCAGTACGAATAGTCACCGTTAGGTCGACCATCCACACCGTGGAGAAAAGCAAACTTCAATCCTCCAATGAAAGGTGAGCCACGAGAAAAAACGAGGGAATAGCCGACAAGCCACCAGAGGATCGTCACCAACCCCGCAATCCCGAGACACTGCGCCAGGACCGAAAGGACGTTCTTTGCCCGGACGAGACCACCGTAAAAAAGCGCGAGTCCTGGCAGCGTCATAAAAAGCACCAGCGCAGCACAGGTCATCATCCAGGCATTGCTCGCAGGGCCAGGACCGGAAACGTTTGATGCAACAGGTGTGTTCGCCGAATCAGCGCCGCGCGCCGAATTATTCAAGTAGGCTTCCAAGTCAGCAACGCGTTGCTCCAGAGACGGTGAAGCAGAAGGCGGCGACGTTTGCGCATGCAGCGGAGGAGAAAACGCAATGACCGCTGTGAGCAAAAAGAGCCGCATCATTACGCGCTCTCGTTATAGGCGCACTGATTTGTTGCGGCAAGGAAAATGCCGATGTGCGGCTTTCACTGACTTACTTTGCTGCGCGCCCAGGTCGCCTCTCCTTCGCAAGGGAGAGGGACGGTGAGGATTCAATTCAAAAACAACTGCGTCCGGCAGATTCGTGAATTGGCGCGTGCAGTCCAAAACCCCTCACCTGTGTCCTCTCCCCTTGGATGAAGGAGAGAGGCGAACAGACCGGATGTAGCGCGGGGATGTTCACGCAAGCGCGTTCGATATGCTGCTATCAAATTATTTCACAGAAAGGAAAACTCCGCCGAGCGGCTGGACAGACCAGGTTAAGGCGCTCGACGGAGTTCCTCCTCAGCCTCTAGATAGTCAACGCTCAGCTTGTGTGCTTCAAGCGTTCGTCGTTGTGAGATCCC
>Ga0193726_1000884_pt1 | contig 27003 bp, 14 predicted proteins | sample H2c1metaG_FD_144928 | JGI IMG/M metagenome (GOLD analysis project Ga0193726, IMG submission 144928) | Soil microbial communities from a riparian zone of the East river system, Colorado, United States - H2c1 | ecosystem: Environmental > Terrestrial > Soil > Riparian zone | place: USA: East River...
GGTTGGCGCTGCTGCAGGCTCGCGGCGAGTCGATACTGCGGGGCGCCGATATTCTTTACCTATCGGGAATCACGCTTGCCATTTTGAGTCCTGATGAGCGCGCCGCCGCCATCGAGCTGCTGCGGCGTATGCGCTCGCACGTCGGACGCATCGCATTCGATCCGAACGTGCGGCCTCGTTTGTGGCAATCTCCGCAGGCCGCGGCGCAAACCATGCGGACCGCCATGTCAGCTTGCGACATCGTATTGCCCAGTGCCGAGGATCTTGCCTGGCTGTTTCAGGTCGATGAGCCGATGCGGCAGGTCGACCTATTGATGGAGCTGGGCGTTTCCGAGGTGGCGCTGACGCTGGGAGCCGGGGGCTGCATCGTCGCCGGCGGCGCGCTGCGCGCGCAGTTGGCGGCAGCAAAGGTTGAACGCGTGATCGACACCTCGGGAGCAGGAGATGCCTTTAACGGTGTGTACCTGGCGAATCGCCTTCAGGGGAATTCGCCTGAGGAAGCTGCGAAGGCGGCGCTGCTGGTGGCAGCGCGCGTGGTCGCCCACGCCGGCGCCATCATCCCGGCGACGGTGTCGCATCCCGCAAACCGCCAGCCTTGAGATAGGTGAATTGTGAACATTCGAGAAATTGTTGAGGTGGCGCCGGTGATTCCGGTTCTGACGGTAAGCGATCTTGCCCACGCCGTGCCGTTGGCACGCGCCCTGGTTGTGGGCGGCTTACGCGTGTTGGAAATTACCTTGCGCACATCGGTTGCCATTGGCTGCATCGAAGCCATCCGCAAAGCCGTGCCGGAAGCCATCATCGGCGTCGGGACTCTCACCAAGGCGGTTGATTTTGCCGCAGCCGGCCGAGCGGGAGCTCAATTTGGCGTAACTCCCGGGCTGACCCCTGAGCTGGCAGCCGCGGCACGAGGCGCGCGATTCCCACTGTTGCCCGGAGTCATGACGCCGACTGAGGTGATTGCCGCGCGCGCGGCAGGTTTTGAGGTGTTGAAGCTCTTTCCTGCGCATCAAGCCGGCGGGGTCGCCATGTTGCGCGCACTGGGTGCGCCATTTCCGGACGTCGTATTCGTTCCAACCGGAGGCATTACGCGAGACAGCGCGCCGGATTATTTGGCGCTGCCCAACGTCGTTTCGGTGGGCGGAACCTGGGTCGCGCCTGCTGCGATGATCGATGCCAACGACTGGCAAGGCATCACGGCACTGGCACGCGACGCTGCCGGATTGAAGAAAAACCAATGACCGATACAGCAGCCGAGTCTCTGCTTGATCTCGTAGCGACGTCGCAGGAACGCATCGAAGATGCGGCCGGGTGGATAGAGCAGCTACGCACCGCTCTGACGGTGTTCGCATGACATGAGGCGGCTCAACTACCCCGGGGCACTGCGCTGCGCGCGGCCGCAGGAAGCGTCAGAACTTCGTGCGCAATCCCAAGGTGTAAAACGAGCCCGGATAATAGACTGCGTACGGAGCGTTTTCGAAGCCGAACACCGTGCGAAGCGGCGCGTTGGTGATGTTGCTGGCTCCGAAGGTTATCTGCGATTGCAGGCCGCCCCACGAGGGCAAGGTGTAATCGGCCGAAAGATCCAGCTGACCGCGCGCGTCAGCGATCAGCGGCAGATTCACGTTGTTCTGCGGCGCGGTCGCTGCAATCAGCTTGGAATTGTAGACATAGGTTACATGCACCGAGATGTTGTGGTTCTCGTAGTAGCCGCCCAAGTTATACGTATGACCGGGAATTCCCGGCAAGTTTCCCAGTGCCACGCCCTGGCTGAACGACCTCGAGGTGATGTGCGTAAAGTTCGACGTGATGCCGAGACCTTGCGTCACGAAGTCCAAGGGCTGCACCCAGATCAACTCGAGGCCCTTGAGCGAGGCCTGATCGATATTGACCGGCTGATTCACGGAGATAATCGTACTCTCGGTGATGCCGGTACCGAGTTGGGTCGGCGAAAGTGTCGACAAAGGAATGCCCAGCGCGCTGAATGGCTCGGAAACCTGCTTGGTCTCAGTGAACCCAGTGAGCGCCTTATAGAAATAGTTGACGCTGATGTAACCGGGTCCTCCGGTGTACCACTCGAGCCCAAGATCAGCGTTGTCCGAGAAATAGGGCTGTAAGTTCGGATTGCCGGAATTCGCCACTTGAGCCGACGGGTCGCTGAAGGTGGTGCCAGGCAGCAGCGAGTCAGGATTGGGCCGCGTCATCGAACGCGATCCGGCGAGCCTCAATATCACGGAATCGGTCATATGCGCGGCCACGTTGAAGGACGGCAAGAAGGCGTCGTAGGGACTCGAAAGTTTGTTGAAAATATTGATTCCGCTGATGCTCACCAACTGGCTCACGGTCTGGCGCGTGTCGAAATAACGGACGCCTGCGTTGTAGGCCACATCGTGGTCGAGAAACTTGCCCATGCCATTCACCTCGAGGTAGGCCCCGCCGGTTTTCTCATCGATGATGCCGGATGGCGTTGCCAGCGCGGAGGACCCCGCAAATGGGGCAATTGCGTTGTATAAGGCGAAATTCGATGCGGTTTCGATCTTGGGAATATTGAGCGATATGAATTGCGTGTAACCGGGATTTCCGGCACCGACGTGGTAGAAGTTGCTCGCCGGACCTCCCGTGAGAAAGCCCGCCAGTGCGGCGTTGGCAATGGCGCCCGTCGTGCAGGGGATGGAAACGCCATTCACCGTCGAGGCGGTGCCGTTGATGATGCAGGCCTGATAGGTGGTGCTGCCATCGAATGCGGTGATGCTGCGGAAGGAATCATCGTACGCGACGCCTGCTTTCACGTTCGCCTTCGCGTCGCCAATGGTCACGTCCCAATGAGTGCCCTTATTGTCAACATTGCGGCTCCCATTCTGAATGTTGACGCGATTCCACTGCCAACCGAGATTCGGGTCGTTTAGATTGGCGCTCGGCGCAATGGTGGGCACGTTGGTGCTTTCATTGTTCGTATAGTTGACGATGCTGCCCGTATTCACGGGCGAGTTGAACAGGAAGCTCGGTGCAGTCCGGAAGAACTTGCTCTCGTTGAAGTTTATTTGACCTTCGAGTTTTACCTTGTCGCTGATATCGTAAACGACACCGGGATTGAAGTTATAGAAGCTCAAGCGTTCCTGGTAGGGACGGGCCTCGAGGAAGAACTGTGCATTGTCGAAAGTTCCGCCTGTTACGACGTTATTGGTGTCCACCGTGACATTTTGCGGAACCATGAAATTCGAATTTCGCAAGGACCAATCCATGTCCAGGCGGTTGAAATCGTTTTGCTTGTAGCCGTAGAGCGAGTCGAAGTAAAACTTCAGGTTCTCCAACGGGCGATATTCCAAAGAGACCAGCACCGAATAGCGATCTTTCGTGCCGTTCAAATATTCATCGCGGCCGAGCCGCGGCATCAGCGCATTGCTCAATTGCGGCAGCGTAACCTTGGGATTTTGCGCCGCCAAAAAGGCCGCATCGACCGGCGTTCCCGCGACCAATCCGTTGCCCGCATTGACCGGCACGGTCGCCGGGATGCTGAAGCCCAGGCCGCTCTTGGTATTGCAGCCGGGTACATTGCACTGCGCAGCGGTCAAATTGGGCGTGGTCCAGCCGATGGATTCGAAGCCGTCGGTCCGCACAAAGGTTTCCGAGGCGGACAGGCCGACCAGGGCGCCGAAAGGACCCCATGTATCGCTCACGATGAGAGCGCCCCGCGGACTCGCATGGTCAGAGGAAGTGCCGTACTGCTCCTGAGCGTTCACGGCGATGTGCAGGCCAGGATTGTCGAATGGGCGCGCGTTGACGATATTGACCGTACCGGCCACGCCACCTTCCAGCAAGTCCGCTGTCGGCGTCTTGTTGATGACGAACTTGGTGAACAATTCCGTGGGAAAGAGATCCAAATCGACTTCGCGGTTGGCGCTGCCTTGGTCGAGGGTACCGTCGGAGGCGATGGAAATCTGCGACCCGTTCAGCAGCACCTTGGTAAAACTCGGGCCCAAGCCACGGATGGAAATCTGCACGCCCGACCCGTCCGCGTCGCGCGTCAGCAAGACACCCGGCGCACGGTTCAAGGCTTCGGCAATGTCACTATCGGAAAACTTTGCGACGTCCTCGGCAAAGATGGAATCCGTGAAATTCGTGGCGTCGCGCTTGGCATTCGCCTCGTCGGTAAGACTCTTGCGCACGCCGGTGACGACGATCTCCGCAAGAGCCGAGTCCGATGCGGCAGGGGTTGTATCGGCCGCCCATAGCGGTGAGCTCGCCAGAGGCGCGGTAAGAGCAATCCCGGCAACCAGGGCCAAGGGCGTCAAGCGTCTGGGTACTAGGGCTTTGGCAGAACCGCTTACTGAGGCGTGCACCAGTCGTAGAGCAACTAAGCTATCTTTCATGTTTCCCCCAACACTCGATCTATTTATCGGTAGCGCTATGAGCTCCACCATTTAATGGTTGCGCTACCATATTAGCCGTTATTTCGGCTTTGGCAAACAATTTGTGGTTGCGCTACCATTTCGGTGAAATATCAGATGCAGGCGCGCCGGCTTCCCATGCGCCGGCGGCGGCGGCTCCCAAAATTTACGTTGTTAACATTTCAAGGCGCCCAAATCAGGCATAGAATGATAGCGCTACCGTACAGTTTTCCTAGATCAAGATTTTTTCGACACGCGGCAACCAGCTCATGTATATGGGGATTGATATCGGCACCTCAGCGGTGAAAGCGGTTGTCATCGACGACAGCGGCGGCGTGGTCGATCAGGCCAGCGCACCGCTCAACGTCTCTCGGCCGCGTCCACTGTGGTCGGAGCAGGACCCGGCCGAATGGTGGTCGGCCACCAACCGCGCGGTGGGCGATCTGCGTCTGCCGCTGCGCAAGGCGGTGCGCGCGATCGGCCTGTCCGGCCAAATGCACGGCGCAACCCTGCTCGACAAGCATCAGCGTGCGTTGCGGCCGGCCATTCTGTGGAATGACGGCCGCAGCGCCCAGCAATGTCTGGATCTGGAGCGCGCCGTGCCGGACATGACCCAGATCACCGGAAACCGGGCAATGCCGGGATTCACCGCGCCCAAGCTGCTGTGGGTCCGGCTGCACGAGCCCGAAATCTTTGCGCAGACGGCGATGGTCCTGCTTCCCAAAGATTATGTGCGGCTGCGCATGACCGGCGAGGCCGCTTCGGACATGTCCGATAGTGCAGGCACGTTGTGGCTGAACGTCGCGCAGCGGCGTTGGTCGGATGCCATGCTCTGCGCAACCGGCCTCGGCATCGCGCACATGCCGAAACTGTTCGAGGGCAACGAGATCACCGGCGAACTTCGCGCCGAACTCGCCGAGGCGTGGGGAATGCAGCGGGTTCCGGTTGTGGGAGGCGGCGGCGACAACGCCGCCGGCGCCGTCGGCGTCGGTGTCGTGCGCGCCGGCGATGCATTTTTATCGCTTGGCACTTCAGGAGTATTGTTTCTTGCCAATGACGGCTATCGGCCCAACCCCGCCGGCGGCGTGCACACATTTTGTCACGCCTTACCCAAACACTGGCACCAAATGTCGGTGATCTTAAGCGCCGCCAGTTGCGTTGATTGGGCCGCGCGCCTCTGCGGCCTCGGCACCGCCGGCGCCTTGTTCGATGCGGCCGAGGCTCGCAACAGGCCAACCGCCGGCGAGATCTTCCTGCCTTATTTGTCCGGGGAACGCACGCCGCACAACGACCCCAATGCGCAAGGCGTCCTGTTCGGGCTGACCCAGGAAAGTTCCACGTCCTGCGTTGCGCAGGCAGTATTGGAAGGGGTCGCTTTTGCATTTCGCGACGGCATGGATGCGCTGCTCGCGAGCGGCGCGAAAATCGAGTCGATCTCGGTGATCGGCGGCGGCGCCCGTTCAGCATATTGGGGCAGGATCTTGAGTTCGGTTCTACGCCGGCCCCTGACGTACCGCGACAGCGGCGCTGTCGGCCCTGCCTATGGCGCCGCCCGGCTGGCGCGCATGGGAGCGGAAAAAGCGAGCATCGAAGAGGTCTGCACTCACCCGCCCATCTTGCACGTGGCCGAGCCCGACGAGCGGCTTGCGGATCTGTACTCGCAAAAGATCGGGCGCTATCGCTCGCTCTATCAAAACCTCAAAGCCATATTTTCGGAGACATCCCCTTGAAGCGCTCATATTTTGGCGACATCGCTCCCGTCGCATTCGAAGGACCGCAATCCACGAATCCCCTGGCCTATCGTTATTACGACAAGCACCGCGTGATCGCCGGTAAGACCATGGAAGAACATCTGCGCATGGCGGTGTGCTACTGGCATTCATTCAACTGGGATGGAACCGATGTATTCGGCGCCGGCACGTTCCATCGGCCCTGGCTTGCCGGTGCACTCGATCAAGCCGCGGCGGAGCACAAGCTCGATGAGGCATTCGAGTTCTTTACAAGGCTGGGATTGCCCTACTTCTGTTTTCACGATGTCGACGTCATGGCGCAGGCGCGCACCATCCGCGAGCATGTCTCGAACTTTCTGCAAATCGTGGAAAGAATCCAGGAGAAAATGTCGTCCACGGGAATCAAGCTGCTGTGGGGTACGGCCAACCTCTTCAGCCATCCGCGCTACATGTCGGGCGGCGCCACGAATCCGGATCCCGATGTTTTCCGCTTTGCGGCGACCCAGGTGCGCCACTGCCTCGAGGCCACTCAGCGCCTTCATGGCGAAAACTATGTGCTGTGGGGCGGACGTGAAGGCTACGACACGCTGCTCAACACCAATCTGAAGCAGGAGAAGAACCAGCTCGGCCGGTTCATCTCCTTGGTCGTGGAACACAAACACAAGATCGGCTTCAAGGGCGCGATCTTGATCGAGCCCAAGCCCCATGAACCGACCAAGCATCAATACGACTTCGACGTGGATACGATTTACGGATTCTTGAAACATTATGGATTGGAGAAGGAGGTCAAGGTCAATATCGAATCCAATCACGCCACGCTCTCCGGCCATAGCTTCGAGCACGAGATCGCGATGGCCATCGACTTCGGCATTTTCGGTTCCATCGACATGAACCGCGGGGACCCGCAAAACGGCTGGGATACCGATCAATTTCCGAACGATATCCGCGAAATCACGCTGGCCCTGTACTACGTTCTCAAAGGCGGGGGCTTTACCAGCGGCGGCAACAACTTCGACGCCAAGGTGCGCCGCCAAAGCATTGATCCGGTCGATCTTTTCTATGGACACATCGGCGCGGTCGACATCCTGGCGCGCGGACTCATCAACGCGTCAGCCATGCTCGAGGGCGACCTATTGAATGCCTTCGTGCAGCAACGCTACGCGGGTTGGAATGCCGTCTCCGCACGCGCCATGCTGGAGGGCCGCGCTTCCCTCGCGGCAATTGCCGACGCGGCCGTCGCCGACGACGTGGCGCCGGTTCCACGCTCGGGACGCCAGGAGTACTTGGAGAACGTGGTGAGCCGGTATACCTCGATGCTGACGTAGTAGCTCGGCTCCGAACTGCTCAAATTCACGGTGCCGAGGTCTAGCGGGCGACTGCGGCCCCGAAGGCTGCGGCGATCGCGGCTCGCAATGGCTTGGGGCGGAAATTTGAGTCGTACGGGCACGGCCGTTTCGGCAATCCGTCCACCCTCAACGGATCGAAATGCTGCAGCCACGACGCGCCGTCGCTCATGCCCCAGACAAGCACGTCCTTGAGCCGCGAGTAGGTGAACATGAGGTCCAGGTAGTTGCGGGCGTATTGAGCGATCGCGCGATCGCGTTTCAGAGTATCGGCGACCAGGTGCTGATCATTCACATCGAATTCCGTGATTAACACGTCATAGCCCATGCCCTGAACATCATCCATGAAGCGGCGCCATGGCTGTTCCCGCGGCTGATCTTGTACCATGATGTGCGACTGGACACCGAGCGCATCGACCGGAACTCCTCGGTGGCGAAAACCTTCCAAGAGTCTTAAGACCCCATCCCGATGCGCGGCGTTGTCCGACTCCCAACTCATGTAGTCGTTGTAAACGAGTTGCGCGTCCGGCGCAGCGTCACGCGCCGTGTGGAAAGCCAGATCGAGCAGCGTTTGTGTGCCGCCAATCGCCCGGGATAGAGCGGTCTGCGCCAACTCACCATTCTCGGGCAGGACCGCTTCATTCACGACATCGTAGCTTCTAATGCGTCCGAGATAGCGGCGGCAAACGGTTGTTATATGCGTTCGCAAGAGCCGTTCCGCCTCCGTTGCCGGTCTTGCGCCAAAGTCATGGCTCTCGGCCCATTGAGGCATCCATTTGGGTCTTTGCCACAAGAGATTGTGGCCGCGCATGGCCATGCCATGCGCTTGCGCGTAGTCAAGAATCCGATCGAAGCGGCTGAAATCGAAGCGCTCGCCATCAGGGCGTATGGCACGCCATTTGAGTTCATTTTCCGGCACCAAGAGCCCGCACTCGGCGGCTAACAGCGCCGTATAGTTCGGATCGTTGATCGACCCGACAGCGCCATCGCTCACGGCAGAGCCGAATCTCATCCCCTTGGCACGCGCCAGCGCGTTGAGCGACGCCGCCGCTTCGGCTTTGGGCCGGGCGGGCACCGCAGCCGCCACCCCCAAGCCGAGGCCCATTGCCAAAGTCTCGCGCCGCGAAACCATCGGTCAGTCCCCGATATGCAGTAGCGCCGACTTCAAGTCGACGGAATTGGGTCCGGTCATGATGTCGAATGCACCGGGTTCGACCACCCGCTGCATCTGCACGTTCCACATGCGGAAGGCCTCCGCGGTCAATGAAAACGCGACCGTTCCGGACTCGCCGGGCGCCAACGTGATGCGCTCGAATGCTTTCAATTCCTTGATGGGCCGCGTGACGGAGCCGACCTGCTGATGAACGTACAGCTGCACCGTCTCATCGCCGCTGCGCGCGCCGGTATTTCGCACGGCAACACTGACCCTGACCGAGCCATTCAATCCGATGTGATCATCCGACAGCTGAGGCGCCCCGATCTCAAAGGAGGTGTAACTCAGTCCATAGCCGAAGGGAAACAGCGGCTCAACCGTGTCAAATAAATAGCCGCGGCGTGCCGTCGGTTTGACGTTGTAGAACATCGGCAGTTGACCGACGCTTCGCGGGATGGTCACCGGCAACTTGCCGCCCGGATCGACTTCACCGAACAGCACATCGGCAACGGCGTTGCCGCCCTGTTCGCCGAGGTACCATCCTTCCAGCAGCGCATTGGCCTGCTCTGCGATCGCCACAGTGGACGCCGGTCGCCCGTTGATCAACACCACTGTCATCGGCTTGCCGAGCGCATGCAGCGCATCGAACAACGCCTGCTGCTGTCCGACCAAGTCCAAGCTGTCACGATCGCCCAAATGGGTCTTGGCCCAACCTTCGCGGCTGGTCTGCTCGGTGTCGCCGATGGCAAGGACGATCTGATCGGCGTTGCGCGCGACCGCGACGGCGTCTTCGATGAGACGATGATTTGCCTCCGGATCCGCAAGCTGAACATCATCGGCCCACCAATCATCGTTGACGGTAATCTTGACGCCTTGGGCAAACAGCACTTTGACGCGGGCGCCGACTTTGGCGCGGATGCCGTCCAAAATCGATACGCTGGCCGGTGGTTGACCGTAGTAGCCGCCAAGGCGTGCCACGGCGGCATTGGGCCCAATGACGGCAATCGCAGGCCTTGCAGCACCACCCGTGTCGGCCAGGTGCAGCGGCAGCGTGCCGTCGTTCTTTAACAAGATCAGCGCGCGCTGGGCCGCCTTGAGCGCCGTCCTGCGCGCCTCGAGATTGTTCGTCAGCGCAACTGCCGCATCGGGGTCGGCATAGGGGTTTTCGAACAAACCAGCGCGAAACTTCAGCGTCAGCAGACGGCGCACAGCTTCATCGATGTGCGCTTCGAGCACGCGCCCGTCGCGCACCTGCTGGGTCAATGTGGCATAGGCGCCGCTGCTGGGAAGATCGATGTCCACACCCGCTGCGAGCGCAAGCCGCGCAGCTGCATCGGGGCCAGCGGCAATGTGGTGCAGACGCTCCAAGTCCTCGATGGCGTAGTAGTCGCTTACCACGACGCCGTCAAAGCCCCATTCGCCGCGCAGCACCTTTTCAAGCAGCCAGACGTTCGCGTGACTCGGTACGCCGTCAATCTCGTTATACGACGGCATCACCGCGCTCACGCCGGTGCGCGAGATGACTTTTTCGAACGGCGGAAAAAAGAATTCACGCAACGTGCGTTCGGAATACGGCGCGGGACCTACGTTGGTGCCGCTTTCCGGCTGACCATGACCGGTAAGGTGTTTTAGCGTGGCAAACACTTTCCCGGACTGCAGCTTCCGCGCCTTGTCCTCGCCCTGCAGTCCCTGCACGGCGGCGACACCCATCTCGCCGACCAGAAAGGGGTCTTCGCCAAACGTCTCCTCGATGCGGCCCCACCGCGGATCCCGCGCCACGTCGACCACGGGAGTAAGCGCCAGAGTGACGCCCCGCGCGCGGATTTCACGCGCGGTGACGACATTTACCGCGCGCACCAGCGCGGGGTCCCAACTCGACGCCAGGGCGATGGCCTGCGGAAAGCTGGTGGCGCCGAGCGCTGCGTAGCCATGCAAGCCCTCCTCATGGAACATAATGGGAATGCCGAGCCGGGTTCGCTGCATGGCAAATTGTTGCAGGGCATTCACCAGCCGAATTGTGCCGCGCACATCGCGCCCCGGGACGACCCGCGGCGAGACCGGACCCGTGGCATCCGAAGGCCGTGCAAACTGACCGATCCCATCGGGAAATTTCTGCGCCATTTTGCGCGCATCGAGCCCGAGCTTGGCATCGAACACTTCGCTCTTGGCGTCCCAAATGCTCTGCATCTGAGCGACTTTCTCCTCCAGCGTCATCCGCGCCAACAAGTCGTTGACCCGCGCCTCGAGCGGTGCGGCAGGATTTTTATAGAGCGGCGTGGCGCCCTGCGCGCCCGCCGACGCGAGACTTGCCGATAGTCCGGCGGCGAGGCTGAACAGCCGTGTAATCGCCAATGGATTCATCGGAAAGATCTCCCAATCCCTTCGTGCATTCAAATAATTGATAGCGCTACCATGAGGGAATCCCTGCGGCTTTGTCAATCCATTTGCTTTTCCCATCATCCCTGGCGCCAAATAGGCGTCAGCCTTTTATTGTAAGCTGACACCTAGAATGACGATCAGATCAGCAAAAAAACGCGCAGTTGCCCGCAGAGACCGGAAGCCGAAGCATCGAAAACAGGGCGCGCCGACGATCGCGGACGTGGCTGCTTACGCGGGCTTTGCGCCCATGACGGTTTCTCGGGTGATCAACGGCGAAAACAACGTGCGCCGCGAAACGCGTGAGGCGGTGGAAGCTGCCATCGCCAAGCTCAAATATTCGCCGAATCTGGCGGCACGCACCTTGGCGGGGGCGGAGCAAGTTCGGCTCGGCATGCTGTATAGCAATCCCAGCGCCGCGTTCTTGAGCGAATTCTTGGTGGGCAGCTTGGAGCAGGCGCGCTTGAGCCACGTGCAACTCGTGGTGGAGAAATGCGACGTCGACCAGCACGAAGACGAAGTCGTGCGTGAACTTCTCGCGACGGGCGTGGACGGCATCATCCTGCCGCCGCCGCTGTGCGACTCGAAACGCATTCATTCGGTGCTCACCAAAGCCGGCGCGCTCGCGGTTGCCGTGTCGAGCGCCAGCCCGCGGGCCGGATTGTTGGCGGTGCGCATCGATGATCATGCCGCCGCGGTTGCGATGACGCGTCACATCTTGTCCCTGGGCCACACGCGCATCGGTTTCATCATCGGCAACCCTGACCAGACTGCCAGCGCGCATCGCCTCGCAGGCTACAAGGCAGCACTCGCAGAAGTGGACATCGCCATCGACAATTCATTGATCCGTCAGGGACTGTTCACCTATCGTTCCGGCCTCAAGGCCGCGGAACAATTGATGAGCCTGCCGCACCCGCCCACCGCCATCTTTGCCAGCAATGACGATATGGGCGCGGCTACCGTGGCCGTCGCCCATCGCCATCACTTGGATGTGCCGAAGGGCCTGACGGTTTGCGGCTTCGACGACACCGAATTCTCGCGCTCCATATGGCCTGAACTGACGACCATCCGTCAGCCGATCGCCGATATGGCCCGCGCTGCGGTGCTGCTGCTGCTCAAGAAAATCAAAGCGCGGCGCGAAGGCCGCAATCAAGAGTTCAAGCACGAATTGCTGGACTTCAAACTGGTGCGCCGGGATTCGGACGGACCGCCCAGCCGTTAGCGCGCGTCACCCGTCAGTTAGCGCGCACCGCCCAGCCGCTAGCGCGAAATACTTCGCACCGCGTAGACGCCGATCAGAGTTCCCGTGAATTGATTTGTGGGTTCGCTTGCCAGAATCGTCCCGTCGGCGTTCGTCAGCAGCGGCCGCCAGGCCGTTCGCTCGAGGGCGTAGGAGAAATCATATAGAGCCCCGCGCGCGCTGACTTGCAGCCGAATCGGCTCGCCGGCGGCGCCCGAATACGTTGCCGTCGCAACAATGCGACCCTCCTCTGGATCGCCTGCGCCATTGCGCTCGGTAACCACCAGCATCGGGCCTTGCAGCATTTGGCAAAGACCGAGAAAGTAATGATGCCGCTCATCGGCAAAAGCAACCAGTCCCGCGCATTCGCCGGCGGCAAGCGACGTGTCGCGAATTTCGGTTTCGACAACGGCGTTTTCGTGCCGCTGACGCTTACCCAGGAAAGAAGGGTTGCCGCTGCCGCTGATCGAAACGGGACGTGCCTGAAGGCTCAAGCCCGCGGCGGCAACCGAGCCCGCGGTGGCGCCGGTGCGGTACCAAATCTCGGTGGGCGTGCGAATCATTTCCCAGTCCGGAGCAAGATTTTTCAATTCAAACGAGTCGCGCCAGTGCGACCGATCGATGATGCGGGTCAGTGGTAACGGCGGGCGCGCATGGACGAGCGGCACGGGCGTATTGGGGGGAAGTATGCGCGGCCAGCCTCGATCCCAGGAGACAGGCAAGAGAAAGGTCTCGCGGCCGAGGTTGGACAAATTGGCTTCGTAAGGGCGGGTGCCGAGGAACACCGCCCACCAGTCGCCATTCTCCAACTGGACGAAGTCGGCGTGCCCGGCGGCAGCGACCGGAAATGCGCGCGCCGGATCAAGGTCGCGTTGGGTCAAAATTGGATTCGCGGGTCCCGGAACATAGGGGCCGGTGACTTTCCTGCTGCGAAAGACCACCTCGGAATGTCCTGCTGCGGTACCTCCTTCGGCCGCAATCAGGTAATACCAGCCGTCCTTCTTGATGAGATGCGGCCCCTCGATCCAAATCGGATGTTTCGCGGGGTCGACGCCGCGGTTCACGATGATCGAGCGCGGCCCCATGGTTTTCATTTTCTTGAGGTCAAATTCCTGAAGCCAAATCGCGCGATGCCCGGAATACGCCGGCGTTCCGGCCGGCGGCCCGTTGTTGGCAATCCAGGCCCTGTCGCCGTCGAAGAACATATCCGGGTCGACGCCGTCCACCGATTTCAGCCAATGAGGGTTTGACCAGGGTCCGGACGGGCTTTTCGCACTGATGATGAAATTCGAGCCGCAGTCGACGCAGGTGCCCACAATATAAAACAAATCGCCGTGCCGCCGGAGCGTGGCCGCGAACACGGCCCGCGCAATGCCGAGACCGGAAAAATTGAATTGTGTCGGCCGGTCGATCGCATTGCCCAGCTGTTCCCAATTCACAAGATCGCGGCTGTGAAAGATTGGGATGCCTGGGAAGAACGCGAAGCTCGAGTTGATCAGATAGTAATCTTTCCCCACCCGCATGATGCTGGGGTCGGGTTGGAATCCTGGGATGATGGGATTGCCATAGTCCGCCGCCGTCACCGGCAGCTCGAGCAGGTCGCTGCCTGCGTAGGATACCCATGCGAAGTGCGCCCAACTACCGGTGTCGGCGGCGGCGGCGGCCGCCGCGACAAACCCTAGGGCCGCCGCGGCGAAGAACCGTTTCATCGCCTGACGGCGCGAAAAGTGATGCTCGCGCGAAAACTCCCGCCTGGCGGGATGATCGGCATGTCAGGGCGCTCCGGCCGATTCAGCGCATCGTTGCTGTGCGCGACGGGTTCGAAACAGAAGGCGTCCAAGTCGCTTCGAATGCAGACAACGGCATGGGTCAGCTCGCGTGAGCCCGTGATTTCCAGCGCCCACTCCCTTTGCGGCCACGATATGCGGGCGGCACCGCGCCATCCGGTAAAACAATGATCGATATCGGCCTGCTCGACCGGCAAGCCTTGGGAGAAGTCGAATGAGGCCGTGGGGTTGGTCCATTGGCTCGGGAGCCCATCATCGCCCACCAGCCACACGCCCGCCGCATGGAATGTCAGCTTCGCGCCGGCGCGCGGGAAATACGGATGATGGCCGAACGCCAGCGGCGCTGAATGCTCTTGCAAATTCATCGCGCTCAAGTTCAGCGTCAGCGCGCCATCGGCGAGCGTGAAGTGTTGCCGCGCTTCGAAGGCCCAGGGCCAGCCGGCATCGGGGCGGTGCCTCAACGTCAATGCAACCGAGTCGTTGGTGCGACTCTGCACCTGCCAGGGACGTTCGAAGCCAACGCCGTGAATCGCGTGCGGCTCGGGGGGGAAATTCCGTGCCAGCGTAACGACATTCCCGTCCCACTCGAAGCTGCCGCCGCCAATCCGATTGGAATAAGGAACCAGCGGAAAACTGGCCATGCCATAGGGGTCGCGCGCAGCAAGGCTGGCCATGCTCGCCGCACGCATCATGTCCTGTCCGCGCACGGACCAGGCGCCGATGCTGCCGCCCAGGTGCGGGATGACATCGCAACGGTCGGCACCATGCGCCAGCGTGATAACTTCGGTCATTAGCTTATGTTGTTGCATGCCAAGCCACGTGTCATCGCCAAATCGTTTGATTGCAGGGTATGATAGCGCTACCAACAAATCGCCGCAGGTGCTTTGTGCGATCAATTGTGAGACTGGCCTGCCTGTTGATTCTTGTCAACGGCGCGGCGCCTGCGCACGCCGAGGATGGCTACGATCTGTGGCTGCGCTACCGGCCGGTCGAGACACCATGGATCGAACGCTACCGGGCCGCTGCGATGCAGCTGGTGCGGCCTGATGCGGCCACCGGCCCCGCTTTGAATGAGCTCACGCGCGGGATCAAGGGACTGCTGGACACCAATCCGGCGGTCGCGGCGCAGGCCACGCGCGACGGCGCCATTGTCTTTGGTACGCCGGCCTCGTCGCGCACCATTGCGGATCTGCATCTGGATTTGCGTGACCTGGGCTCGGAGGGCTATGCCATACTCAATACGACGATTGCGGGGCATGGCGCAATCGTTATCGCCGCGAACTCCGACCCCGGTGTGATCCATGGCGTATTTCATTTCCTGCGTCTGATGCAGACGCGGCAGCCGCTGGTTCATCTCTCGATACGCGAATCGCCGCATAGTCAGCGGCGAATCCTGGATCACTGGGACAATCTGGACGGAACCGTTGAACGCGGCTATGCCGGCGCCTCCATTTGGGATTGGCACAAATTGCCCGGCTATCTGGCGCCGCGTTACCTGGACTATGCGCGCGCCTGTGCATCGATCGGGATCAACGGCACGGTTGTCACCAATGTCAATGCCGATGCACTCAGCCTGACCGCGGCGTACTTGGAAAAGGCGGCGGCTCTCGCCGGTGTGTTTCGCCCTTACGGAATCAAACTGTATTTGACTGCGCGCTTCACGGCGCCGATTGAAATCGGCGGCTTGAAAACCGCCGACCCCTTGGACCCGACAGTACGCCGTTGGTGGCAGCAAAAGGTCGATGAGATCTATGGATACATCCCGGACTTCGGCGGGTTCCTCATCAAAGCCAACTCTGAAGGGCAACCCGGCCCCCAGGACTACGGCCGCTCGCACGCCGACGGCGCCAATATGTTCGCGGCCGCACTCGCCCCGCACCACGGCGTCGTCATATGGCGGGCGTTCGTGTATTCGTCGCAACCAAACGAAGATCGGACCCGGCAGGCATACGCTGAATTCGTGCCGCTCGATGGCAAATTCGATAAAAATGTCCTGCTGCAGGTGAAAAACGGAGCCGTGGATTTCCAGCCCAGGGAACCCGGGCACCCCCTCTTTGGCGCGATGCCCAAGACACCCTTGATGCTGGAAGTTCAGATCACCAAGGAATACCTGGGCTTCGCGACTCATCTCGTTTATCTGGGCCCGCTTTACGAAGAGGCGTTGCGCTTCGATACCTTTGCCAAAGGAACGGGCTCGACCGTCAGCAAGGTCATCGACGGCTCATTGCAGGGCTACAACTTGAGCGGGATGGCCGGCGTGTCGAATGTCGGGGCGGACCGGAACTGGACCGGTTCGCAATTCGATCAAGCCAACTGGTACGCATTTGGGCGGCTGGCATGGGATCCAACCCTGTCCTCGCGCGACATCGCAGAGACGTGGGTACGGATGACATTCTCGAACGACACGCGGTTCATTGCGCCAACCGTCGCGATGATGATGGGCTCGCGCGAGGCCGCCGTGGACTACATGACGCCGCTCGGCCTCGCACATCTGATGGCCGGCGGGCATCACTACGGGCCGGGCGCCTGGCAAAGCAGCGGGTCACGTGCGGATTGGATGCCGCCCTACTACCACCGCGCCGATGCGCAAGGTATCGGCTACGATCGCAGCGTCACGGGCAGCAATGCCGTGTCGCAATATGCACCAGCGCTCGCGGCCACGTTCAACGATGCATCACTCACGCCAGAGAAATACCTGCTTTGGTTCCATCACCTGCCTTGGGATCATCCGATGCCTTCCGGTCGTACGCTTTGGGAGGAGCTTGTGATTCACTACTCGCGCGGCGTCGACTCCGTTCGGCAGATGCGCACCACCTGGGCATCGCTGGCTGCCTTTGTGGATCCGGAGCGATTTGCCGAGACCTCCGCATTTCTCGCCGTTCAGGAAAAGGAAGCGCAATGGTGGCGCGACGCAACGCTGGCTTATTTCCAAAGCATATCGAAGCGCCCGTTTCCTGCAGGCTATGCCCCTCCCCAGCGAACGCTGCAGGAGTACGAGGCGATTTTCGTGCCGCTGGCACCCGGCCATCCGGCGCTCCACAGCGCCATTGCCGACGAGCAGCGGCCCCGCCCCTTGCTGCATGAAATTTTCCAGCAACACGCCGTGCTCCAGCGCGATCGGCCCATTCCCGTTTGGGGCGAGGCGCGGCCCGGTGATCAACTCGCCGTTTCCATCGATGCAACCATCGTACGCACGCGGGCCGATGCCACGGGTCATTGGCGGGCTGAACTTCCCGCCATGCGCGCCGGCGGTCCCCACACACTCACTGTCAGCGCGCGGTCCGGCGTCAGCCAGTCAATTTCCGATGTTTTGGTCGGCGATGTTTGGTTGTGCTCCGGGCAGTCCAATATGGAGTTCCCGGTATCCAGATCCTTGAATTCTGTGCGCGAGATCAGTGGCGCCGCCAACGATTCGATCCGCGTCCTTACTGTTGCGCACACAGGCAGTCCGGTGCCGTTGAAACACTTTCAAACGCCGGTGGCGTGGGCGGCCGCAGAGCCCGGCACGATTCGAGAATTTTCCGCCGCCTGTTACTACTTCGCGCGCGAGTTGCAGAAGACCATACAAGTGCCGTTCGGTCTGATCCACGCATCGTGGGGCGGATCGCGTATCGAACCGTGGATCAGCGAAACGGGCCTGCGGGCGGTGGGTGGCTTCGACGCGCGTCTCGATCTGTTGAATTTGTATGCGCGCGATCCAAACGCTGCGGACAAACGGTTCGGCGAACTGTGGGAGAGCTGGTGGCGCGCGCGTGCGCCTGCCGGCTCTACTCCATGGACGGCAGGCGGCGAGGATTGGCATGACGCTCCGGAGCCCATGCGCGACTGGAAAACCTGGGGCGTACCGGAATTCGCCAATCACGATGGCATGGCTTGGTTTCGCCGGACAATCGGACTTACCCCTGAGCAGAGTGCCGGTGCGGCTACCTTGACGCTGGGCGCCATCGATGAGATCGATGTGACCTGGGTCAACGGGCGTCCGATCGGCAACTCGTTTGGCTACGGCACTGAACGAACCTATCAACTCCCGGCGGGAAGCTTGCATGCCGGCGAGAATTCAATCGTCGTCAACGTCCTTAGCACTTACGCTGCCGCAGGGATGTACGGACCTCCGGATCACATGGCGCTGCGCTTCAGCGACGGCAGCTCGGTACCGTTGGGCGGACAGTGGCGCTATCAGTTCGTGCCGGAAAGTATGGGCTACCCATCAAATGCGCCGTGGCAGTCGGTTGGCGGATTGACCAGCCTGTACAACGCCATGATTTCCCCGCTCGTGCCGTATGGCCTGAAAGGAGCGTTGTGGTATCAGGGCGAATCCAACACCGCCGAGGCTGACCACTATCAGGGTTTGCTCAAGGCGTTGATGAGCGATTGGCGCCGAGAGTTCGCTGTGGCGCTGCCGTTCCTGGTGGTCGAGCTGCCGAATTTCGGCGCATCGCCGACGGCGCCTGCAGCGTCGGCTTGGGCAGACTTACGCGAAGCACAACGCCGCGCCGTCAGTGCTGATTCGCATGCTGCGCTCGCCGTGACCATCGACGTAGGCATTGCGCGGGAGCTGCATCCCCCGAATAAGCAGGCAGTGGGACAACGGCTTGCACGTGCTGCGCGACACCTGGTGTATGGCGAAGCCCTATCGGCCTCAGGTCCCATCCCGCGATCCGCGGCGCATGAAAAAGATCGCGTTGCCTTAGGCTTCGATGACGTCGAGGGTGGGTTGGTCACCTATAGTTCGGAGCGGCCAATCGGATTCGAATTGTGCGGCCCGACGCAAAGCAGCTGCCGGTTTGTCGACGCCGTGGTTCAACCCGGCCGCGTGTTGCTCGACGCGACGAATGCCGCGGCAGCCTCGCGGGTGCGCTTTTGCTGGGGTGATGCACCGGTGTGCAACCTCTACGATCAATCCGGACTGCCGGCCGGACCGTTCGAGATCACAATTCACCCCTAGGCGATCGGATCAACCCTAAGCGATCGGGCGCATCTGTGCGGGCTCCAAACGCGGCGCAATCCCGTGGACTGCGGCGAGCGCCAGCAGATAGGCGGAGCCGGCCATGATAAACACTGAGAAATAACTGCCGGTGGTTTGCAGCAGAAGTCCGATGAAGGTCGAGATCAACATGCCGCCCACGGCACCGGCGAATCCTCCGAGCCCCACCACCGAGGCGACAGCCCGCCGTGGAAACATATCCGATGTCAGCGTAAAGAGATTGGCGGACCAACCCTGATGACCCGCCGTTGCCAGACCGATCAGCGCAACAGCCGTCCACAGATCGTGGGCCATCGATACGAAGACGATCGGCACGACCGCCAAGGCGCACACCAGCATTGCGGATTTGCGGGCGCGGTTCAGCGACCAGCCGCGGCGCATGAAGCGCGCTGCCAACCAGCCGCCCGCAATGCTGCCGACGTCCGCCATGCAATAAATCGCGATGAGCGGTGGTCCGAGTGCGGTGAGGGTCAGACCGAACTCGCTGTTCAAATACTTCGGCAGCCAGAAGACGAAAAACCACCAGATCGGGTCGGTCATGAACTTGGCAATGACAAACGCCCAGGTCTGGCGGTATCCGAACAGCTGCGCCCATGGAATCTTTGTCCCTGACTCCGGCGCGCCGCTCTGAATGTAGGCAAGTTCTGCGGAAGAAACTGCCGGTTGCTGTGTGGGCGGCCGATAAACGGTCAACCACAGCGCGAGCCAGGCGGCGCTCAAGGCACCCGTGACGAGAAATGCGCACTGCCATCCCCACCGGCTTGCAACGAAGGGGACCATCAGCGCCGCAATGATGGCGCCGATGTTCGAGCCTGCATTAAAGATTCCTGTGGCCAGTGCGCGTTCGCGCCGCGGAAACCACTCGGCGACCGTCTTGATGGCCGCGGGGAAATTGCCCGCCTCGCCCAAACCCAACAGAAATCTTGCGACCCCTACACCTAAGGCAGTGCGCACCAGTGCGTGGCTCATGGCCGCGACGCTCCAGAGGCTGATCGCGAGCGCGTAACCCATTCGGGTACCGATGCGGTCAATGACGGCGCCGGCGCAGACGAGCCCGATCGCATAGGCCGCCTGGAATGAGGCGACGATGTAGCCGTACTGGATCTCGTTCCAGCCGATGATCCGGCCAAGGTCCGGAGCCAGCACGCCCAGCACCTGACGATCGATGTAGTTGATGGTCGTCGCCGCAAACAGCAGTGCGCAGATTCGCCATCGGTAGTTCCCAAGAGCCGATTGCATGGCGAGCGGCGCGTCGTTAGTCGGGAAGGACTTTCGCGGATGTAATTCCGAAGGCGGCGCTGACCCCGGCAACCTTGGTCGTGTTGCCGGAAGGCTGGCCTCCGCCAATCCACGCTCGGACCTGGCCGGTCGCGATCTGCCGCTTGCCGTCCGCATCGACGATGCTCAAGTCGCGGTCCCGCAATGTGAAGGCGACACGCTGGCTTTGACCCGGCGCGAGGTGGATGCGCTTAAACCCGCGCAACTCGCGCAAGGGTGCGCCGGCAAGTCCCGCGTGCGTCAGATACAGCTGCACGACTTCATCACTCGCCATTGCGCCGCCATTGACCACGTCTGCGGAGACCGTCACGGAGTCGTCGGCGGAAATGAGTTCGCGGCTGACTCTTGGCTGACGGTACTCAAATTGGGTGTAGCTTAATCCGTAGCCAAACGAGTACAGCGGTTCGCCGCTGAAATAGCGATAGGTACGCCGCGCCATCGAGTAGTCTTCGAACGCCGGCAGCTGCTCGAGGCTCTTATAGAAAGTCACCGGCAGCCGGCCTGCCGGGCTGAAGTCGCCGGCCAAGCTTTCCGCGACTGCGGTTCCGCCGGCTTCGCCGGGGTACCAGGCTTCGAGGATCGCGGGGACATGCTGATCCGCCCAATTCACCGCCAGCGCGCTGCCATTCATCAGCACCAGTACCACCGGCTTACCGAGGGCATTGACGCTTTCCAGCAAGTGCTCCTGCGGCGCGGGCAGATCGATGGCGGTGCGGTCGCCGCCCGAGAAGCCCTCGGCTTTGACCTTCATCTCTTCGCCCTCAATTCGCGAGGAGAGTCCCAGCACCATGATGACCAGATCCGCAGCGCGCGCGGCCTGAACTGCCTCGTTCTCTTCGCGCCCCGGCATGCCCCAAACCAGTCGCGCCTCCGCCGAGCGGACCGTCTGGAAGAACTCGATTTTGATCGAGTAGCTTCTGCCTTTCTCGAGATGAATCGGCTTGGTCTGCGTGGTTGATGGACGGTGCGTGGTCCAGTCGGACACCCACGCTTCACCATCGATCCATACCCGGTAGCCATCCTGGCCCGTGAAGCCGAGGACGTACTCCTCCGTGGCCTGCGGCGAGAGCACGCCGGTCCAGCGGGCGGAATAGTTGGTCTTAAGCCGCGGCGAAACGCCGTTAAATCCCCAGACAAAATTCAGGCCGGCATCAACACGCCGCAAGACCGGTTCGCCTTCCAGGTTGATGTTGTCAAAGTATTCAGCCTTGAGGCCATGCTGCTTGCGCATCGCGTCGGTGTAGAGCGCGATGCCGGGGACCGCCTCCACCACCGTCCCGACCAGGCCCGTGCCTTGCACGTAGCGAATCATCGACGCGGAAAAGCGCTTTTGCAAGCCCGCGAGGATGGTGACCGGAGCCGAGGGCGTGCCATTGTAATTGCCCTCCAGCGCATCCAGGCTGTCGGCGTTGGGGCCAATGACGGTGATTTTTGGGTAACTTTTCTTGAGCGGCAGCAGATGGCCGTCGTTTTTCAGGAGCACCAAGGACTCGCGTGCGGTCTTCAGCGCGAGTTCCCGGTGAGCTGCCGTATCGTTCGCGCCCGCGCCGAGATTCGACCACGGCACCATCGACGGTGGATCGAACATGCCCAATTTGAAACGCGCGGTAAGCGTGCGCGTCACCGCGAGATCTACGGCAGATTCCGACAGAATACCCTGATGCACGGCGTTGAGCGCGGCAGCTCGTTCCAGCTGCACGCGATTCTGTGTCGGCACGCCGCAAATCAGATCGGTACCCGCCATGAGCGCTGCGGCCACACCCTGCTCCTGCAGCGGCCGAAACTTGTGATGAGCGCTGATGTCTTCGATCGCGCCGCAGTCTGAGACCACGTAGCCCTTGAACTTCCAGGCGCCGCGCAATTCGTCGCCCAGTAAAAATTGGTTCGCGCACGCCGGCTCACCGTTCACGGCGTTGTAGGCGCACATCACCGATTGCGCGCCCGCCTCCATCACGGTCGCCCGAAATGCCGGCAGATAAGTGTCTTCCAGGTCGTGGCGCGACATCGTCACGTCCACCTCGTGCCGGGTCGATTCCGGGCCCGAGTGCACGGCAAAATGCTTCGGTGTCGCCACAGTCTTTAGGTACTTGGGATCATTGCCCTGCAAGCTCTTGACGAAAGCCACGCCCATGCGCGAAGTCAGGTAGGGATCTTCTCCGTAAGTCTCCTGTCCGCGTCCCCAGCGCGGATCGCGAAAGATGTTGATGTTCGGTGACCAGACCGTCAGACCTTTGTACTGAACGCTGGACCCGTCCTTGGCCCTGCTCAGGTTGTACTTCGCGCGAAATTCCGTGCTGATGGCCTCGGCGTCCTGACTGAGCAGCGCATCATCGAAGGTCGCCGCGATGCCGATCGTCTGCGGAAAAACCGTCGCGACTCCGGCTCGCGCCACCCCGTGCAACCCTTCGTTCCACCAATCGTATTGCGGAATTCCGAGGCGCTCGATCGCATCCGCCGTATGTCCGAGCTGCGAAACCTTTTCTTCGAGAGTCATCTGTTGCACAAGATCGCGTGCGCGTTCCTCGAAGGCCAGGTTGGTATTGTTGTAGGAGCGGCTTCCCTGCGCTTGCACGAGCTCTTGTGCGGCACCAAGCGTTGCCGGAATCAGCAGCGCCGGCAATAGAAGCAAGGCGAGCATGCTTTTGTTGGGGTTCATGGCATTGATCGGGCGCAGCGGTGAATCATGCGTTGGCAACCCGTCGATGGTAGCGCTATCAATGGCGCGGCGCTACACTGGCGGCCTATGCAACCGCCGAGCACAGCCGAAGGTTCAGCCCGCGATCGTCAGATCGTTGCCGCACGTGTGATTGTGACCTGTCCGGGCAGAAACTTCGTCACGCTTAAGGTTGAAACCCGTTCGGGCGTCTATGGACTTGGCGATGCGACGCTGAATGGCCGCGAGCTCGCGGTTGCCGCCTACCTACAAGAGCATGTGGTACCGACTTTGATCGGCCGCGACGCGGGACGCATCGAGGACGTCTGGCAATTCCTGTATCGGGGCGCTTATTGGCGTCGCGGACCGGTGACCATGACGGCGATCGCGGCGGTCGACGTGGCGCTGTGGGACATTCTCGCCAAGCTTGCCGGTCTTCCCTTGTACCAGATTCTTGGCGGCCGCTCGCGCGACGGGGCGCTGGTGTACGGTCACGCGAACGGCCGGACCCTGGAGGAGACCAGCGCCGAAGTCGGCCGTTTCATCGAGTTGGGCTACCTCGCCGTGCGCGCACAAACCGGCGTACCGGGGCTGCACAAAACGTACGGCGTCTCGAGCGCGAAGAACAGTTACGAACCGGCCGAGAGTGCCCTGCCCACCGAGACGGTTTGGTCGACACCGCAATACCTGCGTACCGTGCCTGAGTTGTTCGAGCGATTACGCAAGGATCATGGGCCGCAAGTCGAATTGCTGCACGATGTGCATCATCGGCTGATGCCGATCGAGGCGGCGCGGCTGGCGCGCGATCTCGAGCCGTATCGATTGTTCTGGCTGGAGGATGCGACGCCTGCGGAGAATCAGCAGAGCTTCGAATTGATCCGCCGCCATTCCGTGACGCCGCTCGCGGTCGGCGAAGTTTTCAATTCCATTTGGGATTGCAAGCATCTCATCGAAGCCCGGCTGATCGATTTTATTCGCACGACAATCGTACACGCGGGCGGCATCACTCACGTAAGGCGCATTGCCGATTTCGCGGCGCTGCACGCAGTGCGAACGGGATTTCACGGCGCAACCGACTTATCGCCGGTGTGCATGGGCGCGGCGCTGCACTTCGACGCCTGGGTTCCCAACTTCGGTATCCAAGAGTACATGCATCATTCCGCGGAGACGCTCGCGGTCTTTCCAAACGACTACACATTCCGCGCCGGGCGGTTGTTCTGCGGCGAGAGTCCGGGCCACGGCGTGAGCATCGACGAGGAACTGGCTGCGCAATATCCGTACTCACCGAAGCAACTGCCGATTGCGCGGCTGCAGGACGGCACGATGTGGGATTGGTGACGGCGCTTGCGCGCATGGTTGCTGGCTGGGCTGCTGTTCTGCTCGCCGGAAGCTCTTGCGCTCGGTCAGCAAGGCTACGTCCAGTTTGATGCTTCCAGAGGCGGCTTTGCGCTGGTCAATGCCGGCGCCGCGGCGAATCTGATCGTCGATTCGAATGACTTTGCCGCCGTGACGCTGGCCGCGAAGAATCTGCAGTCGGACATCGCCCGCGTCGCGGGCGTCTCGCCAACGCTCCTCAAGGACCCTCATGGCGGCAGCCGAGGCAGCCTGGTTCTGATCGGCACGATCGGTCACAGTGAATCCATCGATCGTCTCATATCGCAGAACAAGCTGGACGTGGCCACGATCGCCGGCAAATGGGAATCATTCGTGGTGCAGGTGGTGGCGCAGCCGCTGCCGGGCATCGAGAGTGCGCTGGTGATCTGCGGCAGTGATCGGCGGGGGACCGTTTTCGGAATCTACGATCTGTCGGAGCAGATTGGGGTATCGCCCTGGTACTACTGGGCCGATGTCTCGCCACGACATCGTGACCGCATATTCATCAAGGCAGGCCGCTATGTTCAAGGTGAGCCGGCCGTCAAGTACCGCGGCATTTTTCTCAATGACGAGAATCCGGACCTGACACGTTGGGTGCGGGAAAAATATGGCAGTGCGCCAGGATTCGCGAGCGCGGCAAACTACGGCCATGAGTTCTATGCGCGATTATTCGAACTCATTCTGCGGCTCAAGGGCAATTACCTCTGGCCTGCCATGTGGGACAACGCCTTCAACGAGGACGATCCGAGCAATCCTCGGTTGGCAGATGAATACGGTGTGGTCATGGGCACATCCCATCAGGAGCCCATGTTGCGCGCCCAGCAGGAATGGGACCGTCGATATCTTAAGGACCATGGCCATTGGAACTACGCGAAGGAGCCCGAGCTGCTGCAGCAGTTCTGGCGCGAGGGCATCCGTCGCAACCGCGACTATGAGAGTTTGATCACCATCGGACTGCGCGGGGCCAACGATACACCGATGGCGCCTGGGGGTCCGGAAGCAAACCGCGCGCTGCTCGAGCAGATCGTGAGCACGCAGCGCGGGATTCTCGCCGATGAATTCAAGACTGAGCCGGCGAGAGTCCCGCAGGTGTGGTGCTTGTACAAGGAGGTCATGGATTACTATGCCGCCGGCATGCGGGTGCCGGACGATGTGACGCTGCTTTGGGCCGAGGACAATTGGGGGAATCTGCGTCGGTTGCCCACTGCCGCCGAGCGCCTGCGCAGCGGCGGCTCCGGCATTTACTATCATTTCGATTACCACGGCGGCCCGCGAAGCTATCAGTGGATCAACGCCAATCCGCTGCCGAAGATCTGGGACCAGATGTCGCTCGCAAAGCAATACGGTGCCGATCGCATCTGGATCGTGAACGTCGGACATTTCAAGGGCTATGAGTTGGCGACGGAGTACTTCATGCATCTTGCCTGGAACACGGCTCGATGGACCAACGACAACATCGGCGAATTCACGCGCCTGTGGGCTGCGCGCGAGTTCGGGCCGCGCTATGCGCCGGAGATCGCAGACATCCTCGCCAAGTACGCCAAGTACAACGGCCGGCGCAAGCCGGAATTGCTGGATGCCGGCACCTATAGCCTGGTGAACTACCACGAGTTCGAGCAGGTAGTGGCAGACTTCGACGGCATCGCGGCCAAGGCTGAAGAGATCTCTGACAAATTGTCCGCCGCGGACCGGCCGGCCTTCTACGAACTGGTGCTGTTTCCTACCAAGGCCTCCGCACAGCTCAACCAGATGTACCTGGCGGCAGCGCGAAACGCTCTGTATGCAAAGCAGGGCCGCGGCAGCACCGACGATATGGCCGCCCAAACGCGGGCGCTGTTTAACGCCGAGACCGGCCTGATGGATGAATACAACCGTGCCTTTCTGAACGGCCGCTGGAATCATTTCATGGACCAGCCGGTCATCGGCTACGTGAACTGGCGGGATCCACCACAGAATAACCTGGACGCCGTCAAACTGACCGAGGTCCGCCCGCAGAAAGCGGCGAGCATGGCGGTTGCCGTCGAAGGCGCCGAGGCGGCGTCGTCGCGTGAGACCTTGGCGCTGCCGCAGTTCGATGCTTTCAATCGACAGCATCGCTTCATCGATATTTTCAACCAGGGGCAAAGCGGCTACGAATTCACAGCGGTCGCCCGTCAACCCTGGATCGCGGTCGATGCAGCCCAGGGCCGGGTGACCAAGGACTCGCGAGTCTGGGTCAGCATCGACTGGAGCAAGGCGCCGATCGGCAGGGCCGCAGGCGAAGTAACGGTGAGCGGCGCCGGACGGCAAGTGACGGTCGAGGTCCAAGCATTCAATCCTACGCAGCCTGCGGAGTTCCGAGGGTTCGTCGAGGGTGAGGGCATCCTCTCCATGGAAGCGGAGCACTTCAGCGCCAATCAGGCTGCAGGCGAGCGGCGCTGGCTGCGGATCGAAGACTATGGCCGCACCTTGTCAGGTATGCGGGCCGCGGGACCCACCGATGCTGCGCCGGCAACACCGCACCGGGACTCGCCGCACTTGGAATACGCGATGTACCTGTTCGACAGCGGATCGTTCGACGTTTCGCTGGTTGCCGCGCCGACCTTGAATTTCATGCCGGGCCGCGGATTGAACGCCGCGATTTCTGTGGACGATGACGCGGCACGCATCATCGAGGTGGTGAGGCTCGGCGTCGATGATGCGTGCCGCGTCATCGTC
>Ga0193726_1000885_pt1 | contig 26972 bp, 17 predicted proteins | sample H2c1metaG_FD_144928 | JGI IMG/M metagenome (GOLD analysis project Ga0193726, IMG submission 144928) | Soil microbial communities from a riparian zone of the East river system, Colorado, United States - H2c1 | ecosystem: Environmental > Terrestrial > Soil > Riparian zone | place: USA: East River...
TTCTCGGGATCGCTCTGTCAACTATCGGCGTTATATGGTTGATTAACTCTTATCGAGAGGTAACTGACGGAGTGGCCGGCATTATCTTCATGCTGGTGCTTTTTGCGATTTTTGGCGGAGTCGATTTTTACTTATTCACCCCGAAAGGGAAATTGGCGTTCAGAAAAATTGGATAACTGCATTCGCATGGGAAGGATTCAATGGTCGACCTTGAGATTGAAAACGGAAAACTAAACATTCACGTGAAGGGCATGGATAAATTGTGGGCGCTCCGGAGCACGCTGGAAATTCCCTTGGCGCACATTGCGGGAGTGCGAACAGATCCGGCGATTGCCGACGGTTGGTGGAAGGGATTCCGCTTTCCGGGAACAAATTTGCCGGGAGTGATTACGGCGGGAACTTTTTATTATCATGGAAAAACAATTTTCTGGGATGTGCATCATGGCGAGAAGGCGATCATTCTGGATTTGCACGACGAGCGGTATGACGAATTGATTGTGGAAGTGGAAGATACGGCCGCGGCGGTGAAGATGGTCCATGACGCGGTGTTGAAGAAATAAGCGAATTTCACGAGTACAAATTCCATCACGTCTCTGCTTGATTTCCACACCCTTGCGGGCGTATTGCTCCTGTGCAAGTGATTCCGGTTCCCTACAAACGAATTTGGAGGTGTGACGTGCGACGATTTTTGCGAAGCGCGGCCGCTGCGGTATGCCTGATGTTCGCGTGTTCGAGTGCGGTATTTGCCGGGCAGCAGCAAATGTCCATGCAGCAACCAGCCCAAGCGCAGATGCGCGGCGATCATTTGACGCCCGAAGATATTTTTCATCTGCAATATACGAGCGACCCGCAGATTTCTCCGGACGGCAAGCGCATCGTCTATGTGCGCACTGCGGCGAACATCATGACGGACACACGCGAAACAAATTTGTGGATCGTGAACTTTGATGGGACGGAGGATCGTGCGCTCACGGATGGACACGATAATGATAATTCGCCGCGATGGTCACCGGATGGAACGCGCATCGCATATTTGGCGGGCGATGAAGGGCACACACAACTTTACGTGCGATGGATGGATTCTGGGCAGACGGCGCGACTAACCGAAATGGAAAATGCGCCGGCGGATATTTCGTGGTCACCGGATGGAAAGTGGATTGCGTTTTCTTCGCGCGTACCTGTGCCGGGGCCCAGATTGACGAATATTCCCGCAGCGCCTGCGGGCGCTCGATGGGCCGACCAGCCGCGAATGTTTGACGCGATGGTTTATCGATTTAATGGATTGGGATATTTGCGGCCGGGATCGACGCAGATTTTTGTGATTGCCGCGGACGGCGGCGGCGCGCGTCAAGTGAGTAAGGGCGATGTTTCTTATGGAAGCGCGACGAGCGGCGGACCTCAATTAGTTTGGGCGCCGGAAGGAATGTCGCTTATTTTTTCTGCGAATTTGCGCACGGACGCGGATTACGAACCAGCGGACACGGAAGTATATGAAATGTCCGTGGCGGATGGCGCGCTGAAGCAGCTTACGCGTCGGCATGGGCCGGATGGCTCTGCATCAATTTCGCCGGATGGAAAATGGATAGCATACGCAGGATTCGACGAGCGATTTCAGGGGCATCAGACGACAAATCTTTATGTGATGGGCCGGGATGGAAGCAATCCTCATGTGGTGGCGACGAAATTGGACCGCGATGTGGTTTCGACAAAGTGGGCCGCCGACGGCAACGGAATTTATATTCAGTATGACGATCAGGGCGATACGAAATTCGCGCTCGCCAAATTGGACGGCACCGTAACCGTGATTGCGCAACATCTTGGCAATGGTGGCGGCGCGAGCGGAGCGGGATCTTTCACGGTCGGCCCGGGCGGGGCATACACAATTCCGTGGACGCTGAATGAAAATCCGGGCGGCATTGCGGTTGGATGGATCGGGCGCGGCGAACCGAAATTAATTGTCGAGCCGAATCGTCAGTTGCTGGCGCAAAAGCATCCGGGAAAAGTTGAGGAAATTTGGTACGAATCGTCGAAGGATAAACGGAAGATTCACGGCTGGATTATTAAGCCGCCGGATTTCGATGCGTCGAAAAAATATCCGCTGATTCTGGAAATTCACGGCGGTCCATTTGGAAATTACGGCGACCGGTTCGACGTGGAAAAACAGCTCTATGCGGCGATGGGCTATGTGGTGCTCTATACGAATCCGCGCGGAAGCACGAGCTATGGCGAAGAATTTTCAAACTCGATTCACCACGCGTATCCCGGTGATGATTTCGACGACTTAAACTCGGGCGTGGATGCAGTGGTCGCGAAGGGCTACATCGACGCAGACAATTTATTTGTGACTGGCGGATCTGGTGGCGGCGTGTTGACTTGCTGGATGATTGACAACACGCACCGGTTCCGCGCGGCGGCCAGCAATTATCCGGTGATTGACTGGACGAGCTGGACGCTGACCTCTGACATTGCAATTCTCGGATCGAAATATTGGTTCGCTGCGCCGCCATGGGAAATTCCGGGCGAATACGATCGGCGCTCAGTGCTGATGCACATCAAGGATGTGAATACGCCGACGATGTTGATGGCCGGCGAAGAAGACTACCGCACGCCAATCGGACAGGCGGAAGAATTCTACGAGGCGCTAAAACTTTTGAAAGTAGATACATTATTGGTGCGTTTTCCCGGCGAGCCGCATGGATTGAGCCGCAGGCCGAGTCATCAGATGACGAAGGTGATGTATGTTGCGGCGTGGTTTGAGAAGCACAAGCAGAAATAGCGGCGAGCGGCGGAGTTAGAGACCGGTTAGAAAAAAATAAATCGTTTACGTTTCTTGTAGCCGGGGGCGTTTTTGTCTGGGGGCGGTTCCGGTTGATATGGCAGCGGACGGCCGTCAAAGGCGGCCATGGGATTGTGCGTGAAGAGGGCGTCGGCAATTGATATACCGCGACGCTTTGCGACAAGATCGTAGGCCTCGCGTAATTTCAGGGGACGTCCTGTGACGCTGTGCGCGTCTGTTGCGATGAAATGAATTCGCTCTTCGTCCAGCCAGTCCAGCACAATTTTTGCGGTATCTTTGCCGAAGCGGCCGAGCAGCGATTGCGCGGTGACCTGCACGTAACATCCTTGCCGAAGCCAGCGCCAAAGTTTTTCAGGCTGATGACGAATTAATCCATTGCGCTCCGGATGCGTGATGATCGGATGCAATCCGAGCAGGTGAAGCGAGTGCAGCGTGTCGTCAATATTCGGAGGAATGGCGAAGTCCGCAAATTCCACCAGCAAATAATTTTTCTGATTTAGCGTGTACTTCGTTTTGTTGACCTGAATATCCGCAAGATTTTCGTAGCTCAGATGAAAATCGCATCCGGTGGCGAGTTTCAGCTTGTCTCCCACTTTGGACTGAAGTTCATTTCGGAGTTCGAGTACCAATTCGGGAAGGAATTTGTACTCCGCGTTCGAGTGCGGGGTGGCGATGACGTGCGTAATGCCGTCCGCGATGGCGATTTCCGCCATCTGGACGGAAATTTCCATGGACTTCGCGCCGTCGTCAATGCCGGGAAGAATGTGGCAGTGGATATCAACCATTGAAAACAAACGATATAGCAACGATTGCTTGGGAGCAACGGCACAATTTTCTGGCGCGAGCAAGAGTTCAGGGAGCGCATGGCTATCAAGTTGCACTGTTATTGTGCAATGGGCAGTTCTGTACCAAAAGGAATCATGCGCCACGCTTCACAAGACAAGGTTGGCATATACCTGGTTGCGGCAAATCGATTGCTGCGTGAAGCGTTGGCGCGTGTATTGCGGGCGCGCGGAGGATTTAGAATTGTCGGCGCGAGCGCGCCGGATGCTGAGACCGAAAACTCGATCGTCAGATCTGGAGCTGATTTACTTTTGCTGGATCATTTTGACGCGATGCGTTCTGATTTAACTTTGTTGCGAAAGTTGACCCTGGCAGCGCCCTCGCTGCGCGTGGTTTTGATGGGCATGCCGGAAACTGAGCAGTCGTTTCTGGATTCGGTTCACGCCGGCGCGATCGGATATATTTTGCACGATGCTTCCGCCGACGAAGTTGTCGCGTCAGTGCGTTCGGTGTTGAACGGAGAAGCGTTTTGTCCGCCGCGAATGATTGTTTCGCTATTTCGATTTGTAGCGCGGCAGGGAAATCATATGCCGAACGTTCGTGTGCGAATGGAATTGGGCCTTACCCGACGCGAACAGCAGCTTGTGCCGATGATTGCGCACGGCATGACCAACAAAGAAATTGCCGCACAACTAAATTTGAGCGAGCAGACAATTAAGAATCACGTTCACAGAATGCTGCACCGCGTTGGCGCTGGCGACCGGCTGGAAGTTGTGGACATGGTGCGCGTGCAAGGAGCGCACGTAGATTAATTTTCCGCGCGATACCTAAATTTCTCCACACAGCAGACAAAATATTCGACACTCCTCAGTAGCATTTCGCTCGATTGCCCTTTCGGACAGGTGTGAAACGCGCGGCCAAGAAACACGTTTGCCCGCGAATTAGCCTCGAGACCAGCATATTTCCGCGTTCCCAATCCCTATCCTCTTCAGACGGCCTGAGTGTGCGCGGCCATGCGATTTTCGCGGAGGAACCCCATGCGGATGTGGCTACGTGGTGCGCTTGTTCTTGCGTTCACATTAGTTTTGAACGGCTTACCTGTGCTGGCGCAGGACTGGCAGGAAGTTGGTCCGAATGGCGGCGACGTTCGCGCGATGACAGCCGATCCGGCGAATCCCGACGTGCTCTATTTGGGCACCGTGGACGGGCACATTTTTTCTTCGCAGGATGCGGGCCAACATTGGCATTTGACGGGACGCGTGGGCGACCGGCCTGACACCGTGGTGATGGCGATCATCGTGGATCGCCGCGATTCGCATCATTTATATTCAGCGACTCGCTCGCTTGGTGAAACTGGCGGCGGAATTTTTCGCAGCGACGATAGCGGCGCAACGTGGCGCGCTTCTGGACTTGCGGGACAGGCAGTACGTGCGTTAATTCAGACGGAAGCCGACAAAGATTTATTTTTCGCGGGAACACTGGACGGAGTTTACCGTTCGCATGATGACGGCGCGCGATGGGAGCGCATTTCTCCGGCTGGTCACGCAGACCTTCGTAATTTTGATTCCCTGCTTTCCGATCCCCGCGACGCAAACATTCTGTATGCCGGCACCTACCACCTGGCATGGAAAACTGTGGACGGCGGCAAGAATTGGCAGAACATTCCCACGGGCATGGTGGACGATTCCGACGTGATGAGCATCACGATCGACGCGACAAATCCGGATCGCGTTTACGCGAGCGCGTGCTCGGGCATCTATCACAGCGATAACGGCGCGGCGAAGTGGGCGAAATATGGCGGCATTCCATTTCTTTCACGTCGCACACAAATTATTCGGCAAGATCCTGCGAATCCTTCGATCGTTTACGCGGGAACAACTGATGGACTTTGGAAGACCACGAATGCTGGGGGCACTTGGGCGCGCGTGAGCGTTCCGAATTGGACGATTAGCGCGTTGCTGATTGATCCGCGCCGGCCGGGAAGAATTATTTTGGGCGTGGAAGGATTGGGCGTTTATGTGACGCGCGACGCTGGCGCTACATTCATGGCAATCAACGAAGGATTTTCTCATCGGCAAGTGCGGGAACTTGTGACCGATCCGCAGCAGCCAGCGCGCATGTTGCTGGTATTAACGAACGCCGTGGAATCGATTTACGCGACGAATGATGCAGGACGCACGTGGTCGTCAATTGGACATAACGCGAGTACACAGACTTTGCGTCACGTTTATGCGGCGCCAGAACCTGCGAGCGACTGGTGGGCGACTCCGCAATCTGGTGGATTGCTGCGATACGACGCGTCGCGTGCAACTTGGGTACCGACTGGAGTGATAGTTGCGAAGGCTGCAGTGCCCGCTGCGCGTACAGCGAAAACTTCTTCGGCGGCTTCGGCGAAAAATTCTGCGCCTGCAGCGTCATCGGCTGCTGCGCGAACGTCCGCGTTTTCCAAACCACTACACAGCCAAATCTACGACATTGCATTCAGCGCAAATCTTTGGCTTGCTGCAACTTCGGAAGGATTGATCGCTTCGCGCGATCATGGGGCAACGTGGTCTGAATTCGATTCGTATAGCAAAACTTCCAGCACGCCGCACGCGGCAGTTCGTGTGGTGCGAATTTCCGCTGACGGAAATTCTTTCTGGGTGCTGGGCGATTCCGGTTTGGCGATTTCGCGCGATGCAGGCGTGTCATGGGCAAACGCCGATCCTTCGCTGCACGCCAAGGATGTGGAGAAACTTGTGATCGTCGGCGGCGAAACGCTTTTCGCGATTCGCAGCGGCGGAGCTTTAGTTAGTAATGATAGTGGACTGACATGGCGCTTCCTGAATGTGCCGGACACGCAGGTTGCCGACGTTGCAGTTGAAGGCGACGAGTGGATTGTTTCCACGCGGCGGCATGGAATTTTTGTTTCCACAAATAAAGGGCAAGCGTGGAAGCAGCTCGTCGGACAACTTGGCGAAGGAAATTTCCCGACGCTTGCGGCGGGGCCTTCTTCACGGTTGGTGCTGGCGGCGTCTGCGACGGAAGGACTTTTTTCGTTGCGCGTTCCGGTGGCCGGAGCTTCAGCGGCTTTGCAGAGCACGCCGGGTGGGAATCAGCAGTAGCGCTAGCGGGTAGCGTTCGGATGTAGCAGCCAGGCGGAAGCGATTTGCCATACGCCGAGCACGAATAAGAACACGGCGAACGCCTGGCGCATGCGGCGCGGCGAAATTTTGTGCGCCAATTTGCCGCCTAGCAATCCGCCAACGAAAATTCCCGGCATGATCAGCAGGCCAACCGTCCAATTCACTTCATGTTTGTTCGCATAGTTCAGAACCGCCAGCAGGCTTACGGGCGCCACCAATGCGATTAGGCTTGTGCCCTGCGCGGTGTGCTGCTCAAATCCGAATAACAAAACGAGTAGGGGCACCAGAAGAACTCCTCCGCCCACACCGAACGCGCCCGCGGCCACGCCAACAAAACTGGCGACAAGAAAAATCAGAAACAGAAGCAGCCGCCGGTTAGGCATTCGATTGTTTCTCCAATGGCTGCGGACGGGATTTCCACCACAAAAGCAACGCCGCCACAATTAGAAAAACTCCGAACGCGCCCTTCAAATCACGCGAGTCCATATTAATGGCGATCTTGCTGCCGAAATATCCGCCGAAAAACAATCCCACAGCGCACATAATTCCAGCCGGCCAATCAACGTGCCCCTTGTTCCAGTACGTCAGCATTGCGCCCAAGCCGAGCGGCGGCAATTGCAGAAAAAGCGAAGTGCCCTGCGCCGTGTGCTGGTCCATCGCCAACAAATAAACCATGGCAGGGACAAGCACCACGCCGCCGCCAATGCCCGCAAGTCCTACGAGCACTCCGACGATGAGTCCCATCAGCACAACACCTGCGTAATACATCCGCGCCCCGCCTCCGCGATTCGATAACGAGTCTTATTCCGAAAACCTGCGCGCAATCATCCTTCAGATTTGCCGCGCGAGCAACGGGGAATCGCAGGCGGGCGCTAGACGACTGACTAGCTTCAATTTTCTCTCTCCTTGACACTCTACAGGTGAAACGTTTAGCTTTGTCGAACGTCTAGGAGAAGAGAGACTTCCATGAATCCAATTAAGACTGATCTGCTGCAAGGCACGCTGGACCTGCTGATCCTGAAAACGGTGGCGCTGGGTCCGCAGCATGGCTACGGAATTTCGCTCCGCATTCAGCAGATTTCGCGTGACGCGCTGCAAGTGCGGCAAGGCTCGCTTTATCCCGCGCTGCACCGACTGGAACGGCGGGGATGGATCGCCGCTGAGTGGGGCGATTCGGAAAATAATCGCCGGGCAAAATTCTACAAGATTACGAGAACCGGGCGGCGCCAGTTGGAGGTGGAAGAAACAAATTGGGAACGGTTGGCAGTTGCGATTGCACAAGTATTGAAAACGGTTGAGTCATGAGCTTGCTTACAAAACTCGGGATTTGGGCGCGCGATTTGTTTCGCGTGAAACAATCCGAACGCGAACTCGACGCTGAATTGCGATTCGACGTGGCGCAGCGCGTGGAAGCGAATGTGCGCGCGGGAATGTCGCGAGAAGAAGCGGAACTCAGCGCACGTCGCGAATTCGGCGGCGTGGAATTGACGAAGGAAGAATGCCGCGATGCGAACGGTGCGCGCTGGCTGCAAGACGTTTGGCAGGACGTTCGTTTCGGTGCGCGCATGTTGCGCAAAAATCCCGGCTTTACCGCAGTCGCGGTACTAACACTTGCACTCGGCATCGGCGCCACAACGGCAATCTTTTCCGTCATCAATACTGTGTTGTTGCGTCCACTGCCCTATGCCGACGCCGCGAATCTCGTGCTGATTCAAAATACATATGCTTCCGCAACGGTTGCAAATTTCCCCAAAGTTGGACTTTCCCCCGGCGATTTTTTCGACTGGCGTGGACGGGTGCGCGAGTTTTCCGATATGGGCGCGTACTCAAACGTGTCAGGTGGATTCAACTTAACTGGAATGGGTGACCTGCAACGCGTTAGCGCCGCCTACGCCAGCTCGAATCTTCTTTCATTGCTCGGCGTCCACTTTATCGCCGGAAGAAATTTCGGCCCCGAAGACGAAAAGGTTGGCGGCGCGCGTTCGATCATCCTCAGCCATCGCTTGTGGCAAAGCCGGTTCAGTGCCGATCCGGGGGCGGTCGGCCGCATCGTCAACCTCGACGGTGCGGGCTACACAATTGCCGGCGTTCTGCCTGCGGATTTTTCACTCGTTCGCGGCGCGGATCTTTGGATGGGAATTAGCCAATTCGATGACGACCTGGCATCCCGCGTGCATCACGATTTCACGACGGTTGCGCGATTGAAACCAGGCGTCACGCTCGCGCAAGCGCAACAGGAAATCGAAACGCTGAACCACCAGGCGTTGCGTGATTTTCCGGACACACACAAGAATTTTGGAGTGAGTGTTGAGCAATTGCAGGATCCTGCTTCTGCAAAAATGCGCGCGCCTCTGCTCGTTCTGATGGGTGTGGTGTTATTTGTACTGCTGATTGCCTGCGCCAATATTGTGAATTTGCTTCTGGCGCGGAACGCCGTTCGCCGAAGGGAAACCGCGCTTCGGGCAGCGCTTGGCGCGAGCAGCTCGCGTCTGGTGCGCCAACAACTGACCGAAAGCATGTTGCTCGCGTTCGTCGGCGGAATTCTGGGCTTGGCGCTGGCCTGGATCGGTTTTCAGATTCTGGCGCGGCTGGCGCCGCCGGATTTGGCAAGCGTGAAGGCAGCGGGGCTGCATGGATGGGTGCTCGCATTCGCGTTTGGAATTTGCTTTCTGTCCGGAATTATTTCGGGCGTGGTACCGGCGTTCCGCTCCGTCAAAACCGATTTGAATTCTGTTCTCAAGGAAGAAAGTAAATCATCATCTTCCGGAAGCAGCCAGCGGCTTCAAGGCGTTCTTGTTGTTTCGCAAATTGCTCTGGCGCTGATTCCGCTGATTTCCGCGGGGCTGTTGATCCGAAGTTTTCGCCGCCTGATGAGCGTGGACCCGGGATTCCGGACCGATCACGTCCTGACAATGGAAGCACCGCAGCCGGACATTCCTTTCGCAGTGGCAAACAAGATGACTGTCGCGCAATTCCTGAAATTGTCGCGCCGCCAGGCGCTGGAATTTGAACAGACTGCGGCGCGCATCCAAAGTTTGCCGGGTGTTCTGCGCGTGGGCGGAATTACTGTTTTGCCGCTGGCCTCCGAACTTCGGTCCGCGTCGCGATTTGTGATTGAAGGGCGGCCGATTCCAGACGCCGGAGTGCGTCCCGTGGCGCAAACGCGCACCGCAAGTTTGGACTATTTCGCCGCGATGCAGATCCCGCTCGTCGAAGGCCGCGTATTTTCACCAACGGACTGGACCGAAACGAACGCGGTGATTAACGAAACAATGGCGCGAAGATTTTGGCCGAAAGGCGATGCGCTGGGCAAGCGCGTCAATGTGTGCTCGCTTGATCCGCAGCCCTGTTGGAGTTCAATCATCGGAATCGTCGGTGACGTAAGTCAGTTCAATCTGGACGCGGCACCGACCTTTGACATTTATTATTCGGGCGGCTGGCCCAGGTATTTCGTCATTCGCACCGCTGCCAATCCGGCGATGCTTACGGCGGCTGCCATCGCGGAAATCCACAAGAGCAATTTGGAATTGCCCGTGGCGCAAATTCAAACACTGGATGACCTACTTTCCTCGTCCGTCGCGCCGCGGCAATTCTCAATGCTTCTGCTAACAATTTTTGCGGGGATTGCTTTGCTGCTTGCCGTCGGCGGCGTTTATGGCGTGATGAGTTACGCAGTGAGCCAGCGGACGCGCGAAATCGGAGTGCGGGTGGCGCTTGGCGCACAACAACGCGACGTTCTACGGATTGTGATCGGACGCGGCGCGCGTTTGACGCTCGCGGGAATTGTTGTCGGATTGGCAGCGTCGTTCGCCGTCACGCGATATCTGGGAAGCTTGCTTTATCAGGTGAGGCCCACGGATCCTGTGACATTTCTCGGCGTGCCGATTCTTTTCGTTCTAGTCGCGCTTCTGGCTTGTTGGATTCCGGCGCGGCGTGCGGCGCGTGTTGATCCCATTACCGCGCTGCGAACCGACTGATTTCAGTGCCACGGTAAATCTGGATTTGCGACATGGAGTAAGGAGCCAGTAAAGGAGTTTCAATTGCCATGATCTTGATCACAAAATTCCGAATGTGGGCGCGAGATTTGTTTCACGTGAAACAATCTGAAAATGAACTCGAAGCGGAATTGCGTTTTGACATTGTGCAGCGCATCGATACAAATATGCGCGCGGGCATGACACGCGAAGAAGCCGAGCTGAACGCTCGCCGCGAATTCGGGAGCATCGCGCTTGCTAAAGAAGAATGCCGCGACGAGCGAGGCACGCAAGTTTTTGAGCAGACCTGGCAGGACATTCGCTTCGGCCTGCGCATGTTGCGCAAAAGTCCTGGCTTTACGGCTACAGCGATTCTTACGCTGGCACTTGGGATCGGCGCGAACACCGCAATTTTTTCCATGATGGATACAGTGATTTTGCAAAGTTTGCCAATTCGCAATCCGAACGAACTGGTAGTGATTTCGTCTGTCACGCCGAGAACCGGACAGAGTGATTCGTTCTCGTATCCGATGTACCAGGATATTCGCGACAAAAACGATGCATTCGACGGGGTGATCGCGGTTGGCGGCGTGCAAATGAATGTTAGTTACGCGGGCGAAAGCGAACACGTTCGCGGCCGGCTGGTTTCCGGAAATTATTTTGAGGTTCTGGGAGTCCACGCATGGATCGGGCGGCTCTTCACGCAGGATGATGACCGCATACCGGGCGCAAATCCAATAGCGGTTTTGAGTTACGGTTTCTGGGAACGCCGCTTCGGAAAAGATCCGTCCCTCATCGGCAAAACAATTCTGTTGAACGAACATGCAATGACGGTGACCGGCATCGCTGCTCCCGGTTTCTACGGCACCGAACTTTCCGATGCGCCGGATGTTTACGTGCCGCTGATGATGACGCTCGTTTTCAATCCGCTTCCCGCCAACCGGATGCAAAGTCACACTCACCAATGGCTCACGTTGATGGCACGGCGCAAATCCGGCGTGTCGATGGCCCAAGCGCAGGCTTCCATGGAAGTTCTCTATCAACAACTTCGCCAAACCGAAGCAAAACAACTGATGGTGGGCGAAAGCGATTTTGCGCGGAAACAATTTTTCGCGAGGGTGATTCAGGTTTCACCGGGCAATCAGGGATTCGGCCGTTTACAGCAAACGATGAGCCAACCCCTTGCGATGTTGTTCACCGTTACAGGAATCGTTCTGCTGATCCTGTGTGCAAATCTTGCAAATCTTTTGCTCGCACGGGCTTCTGCGCGCGGACAGGAAACCGCCGTGCGGCTGGCTCTTGGCGCCGGACGGTTTCGTTTGCTCCGCCAATGGCTAACAGAAAGTTTGTTGATTTCAATTCTGGGTGGCGCCGCTGGAATTCTAGTTGGAATGTGGGTGAAGGCCGCACTAGTCGGATTTATCCCGACGTCCTTCAGGAACAACTTGTCGACGCCATTTGGCTGGCGTGTGTTCGCATTCACGTTTCTAATTTCCGTGATCGTCGGCGCAATTGTTGGCCTCGCCCCCGCGATACGCGCTTCCAAATCTTCCACGGCACTAACTCTTCGCGGTGAATCCCGCACGTCGGTTTCCGGCGGAAAAATATTCAGCCTGCGCGGCGCACTGATCGTGTTGCAAGTTGCGCTCTCGCTTCCTTTGCTGATTGGCGCCGGATTATTTCTGCGGAGTCTGGTGAATCTGCGCAGCATCGACACGGGATTCGATAAAGATCACGTTCTGCTTGCAACGCTGAATCCGGCACTCAGCGGATATACGCCGGAGGCGACGCGCAATTTCTACAGTCAGTTGCTAGCGCAAATCCGTGTGGTGCCCGGAGTGCAGGCGGCAACTGTCTCAACTGAATCTCCGATTTCCGGCAGTTGGGACTCAAACGGAATTGTCGTCGAAGGTTACGTACCGCGTCCGGACGAGAACATGTCCGTGAATACCGCGGACATTGCCCCGCAATTTTTCCAGGCGCTTGGTATTCCGTTTGTTGCAGGACGAGATTTTTCTGAAAAAGACGCCGGCAATTCGCCGAAGGTTGCCATCATTAATGAAAGCATGGCGCATTATTTCTTCGGAAATTCCAATCCCATCGGAAAGAAAATTGGACTCGATAAAATTCCGGATGCCGAAATTGTGGGCGTGGTTCGAGATGCGAAGTATGCGCAGCTTCGAGAAAAACAGCTCCGCCATTTTTATATTCCAATGCTGCAACAGCCGCGTCTTTACGACATGACGCTTCAAGTACGCGCGGCTGGCGATCCTGCTGCGCTGACGGAAATGGTTCGCGCACGAGTGAAGTCTCTCGATTCGCATCTTCCGCTTTACGATGTGAAAACTCTCGCCGCGCAAATCGACGACTCGCTGATTCCGGAGCGTCTGATCACCTGGCTCTCCACAATTTTCGGATTACTGGCGACGCTGCTTGCGGCAGTTGGACTTTACGGCGTCGTGGCGTTTTCTGTGACGCGACGCACGCGCGAAATCGGAGTGCGCATCGCGCTCGGCGCGTTGCCCGGCGATGTCTTGTGGCTATTTCTCAAGCAAATGGCCGTGCTCGTTGGCGCAGGCGTAGTCATCGGAGCGGGCGCCGCGCTTGCCGCCACGCGTTTGCTCGGCACAATGCTTTATGACGTGAAACCTGCCGATCCGCTGGCTTTTATCGCCGCAGCAGCGGTGCTGATTGCAACGGCAACTCTTGCGGCATATTTGCCCGCGCGACGTGCGACGCGTGTCGACCCGATGACGGCCCTGCGGTACGAATAGCACGGGAGAACTGAATTGATTTTTCTTCTTTAAGGAGTGAGCAATGCCTGCGGACAATTCCTTCTGGTATAAACTTTCATATTCAATCCGTGCGCTCTTTCGCCGGGAAAAAACAGAAAAAGAACTCGATTCGGAACTCAGCTTCCATCTCGAAGCACAAATCGAATCCAACGTTCAATCTGGAATGTCTCCCGAAGCTGCACGCCAATCCGCGCTGCGGGAATTCGGTGGCGTTGAATTGGCCAAAGACGAATGCCGCGATGAGCGCGGCACGCGAATCTTAGAGCATCTCTGGCAGGACATCCGTTTCGGCGCGCGCATGATCCGCAAGAATCCCGGCTTCACCGCCATCGCTGTGCTAACGCTCGCGCTGGGCATCGGCGCGAGCAGCGCAATTTTTTCTGTGGTGAGCGCCGTACTACTGCGGCCATTGCCGTATCCAAATCAATCGCAACTTTTGCACGTGCATGAAACTCACTTCGGTTCTACAGCAAGCACGAATTTCTCGTATGCGAATTTTCTGGACGTGCAACGGAACGCGAAGTCTTTCGAAAATGTCGCGGCGTATCGTCCATGGACGTTTAATCTGACGGGATCTGGCGACGCAGAACAAGTGTTCGGCGCGGAAGTCAGCGGAAATTTCTTTTCCGCGCTTGGTGTTCATCCTTTTCTCGGCAGAATGATCAACGCTGAGGACGATTCACTTGGTGGGGACAATCGCATCGCGGTGCTGAGCTACGCCGTGTGGCAAAGTCACTACGGCTCCGATCCGGAAATAATTGGCAAAACCACAGAAGTAAACAGCCAGCAATACGTGATCATCGGCGTGACTCCGCAAACTTTCAAACTTCCCGAATACGCCAAGATGTGGTGTCCGCTGGTTCCGGCTGGAAAGCTGCACGACAACCGGACATCACGATTGTTGACCGTGATTGCGGATTTGAGCAGTGGAAAATCTTTGACCGCAATGCGTTCAGAACTGTCTTCCGTCGCGGCACAAATTCAAAATGAAAATCCGGGCGTGACGCCCGGCCTTTCGCTCGACGCGGTTCCACTAAAGGAAAGCGTCGTAGCTCCTATTCGGCCCGCGCTGATGACGCTGCTGATCGCCGTCGGCCTGCTTCTTCTGATCGCGTGCGCCAACGTTGCGAATTTACTTCTCGCGCGCGGCGCAACTCGCAAAAAAGAAATCGCTACGCGGCTCGCGCTGGGTGCAGGTCGCGCACGACTTATATCCCAGTTTCTGACGGAAAGTTTGATGATCGCGTTCCTTGGCGGCACGCTGGGCTGCGCAATCGCGTGGTGGAGCTTGAAATTTATCGTTGCGTTGAATGGGGAATTTCCGCGCTTCGGGGAAATCACTCTTGACTGGCGCGTACTTGGATTCACCCTCTTCATTTCATTTGCCACCGGAATTATCTTCGGAATCGCGCCTGCACTAGCGAGCCTGAAGCTGGATTTCAACGCGTCGCTTAAGGAACGTGCGCCAAATTCTTCCGGCGCTCGACGCGGCGGCATCAGTCAACCCCTTGTGGCGTTGCAATTTGCTTTGGCGATGCTTCTTTTGATTGGCGCTGGATTATTGGGCCGAAGCTTTGTCCGGTTGGTGAACGTTAATCCCGGATTCAATTCAGAAAACTTATTAACGATGCGAGTTTTTCTTTCGCCCGTGCGATTCCCTGAAAATGATCCGAGGGCCGCGATCGTGTTGCGTCAAATGTTGGAGCAGGTCCGCGCAATTCCCGGAGTTCGATCCGCGGGGCTGGTGAACACTTTGCCGATCACCGGTGGCGCGGCCACTGATTTTGTAATCCAAGGGCGGCCCGCGCCTTTGCCACGCAACGAACCCGTTGCGAATATCAATATTGTGTATTCCGGATATTTCCACGCGATTGGAATTCCGCTGATTGACGGCCGCGAATTTACTGAGAACGATACGCAACAATCCGCGCGCGTTATGATCATCAACCAAAACATGGCAAAACAATTTTGGCCGAACGAAAGTCCGATTGGAAAACGCGTGACGATGAAAAATTGGGGACCGCCGCTGACCGGGGAAATTATCGGAATTGTTGGCGACACAAAGGCGGATGGTATTGCGGCAGATGTTTATCCAATGATTTACTGGCCGTACTTTCAGTTCCCGCAAAACTTCAACGCTTTCGTTGTTCGGACTGATGGCGATCCATCGCGAATGATCTCCGCAATTAAAGAGCGAATCTGGTCCGTGGACAAAACTCTTCCGATTTCCGGCATCGCCACGATGGATCAACTTATTTACGATTCCCTTGCGAGACGCCGGCTGAACATGGTTCTGCTCAGTATTTTCGCGTCGGTAGCGTTGCTGCTCGCAGCCGTTGGAATTTACGGCGTCATGTCGTATTCCGTCAGCCAAAGAACGAATGAGATGGGAATTCGTATCGCACTGGGCGCCCAGCCGCGAAATGTGTTGATGCTGATTCTAATGCAGGGTTTGAGCGTCGCAGCACTGGGCATGGTAATCGGAATCGGCGCGGCGTTCGTGCTGACTCGACTCATGTCCAGTCTGCTTTTTGGAATAAGCGCAACCGATCCCCTCGCATTCGGCGCTGTTGCAATTGCATTGACGATTGTTGCGCTGCTCGCTTGCTACATTCCCGCGCGACGCGCAACGCGGGTTGACCCAATGACAGCTTTGCGGAACGAATAATGCTTTGAGCGTTGTGCGAGCCGCGCCGCGGTTGTATATTCGGGCTTCCTCGGAGGCGACGGATGAACCGCACTTCATTGCAAGGAAAGTTTCGATTCGCGCGAGTTGGCTTACTAGGCGCAGTAGTCGTGTTGACGACAGGAATGATGGCCGCGTGGCTCAGCGCCGAAACTCCATACGCGCTGGCTCGGGAATCCGCGCAAACGGATTCGTCTCAACAAATGAAGCCGGCTCAGTTAACGAAGCCGGCTCAATCGGTAAAGCTGTCCCCACCCGCAGATTATTCCCAGAAAATGATTCAGGAAATGCGCTGGCGAAATGTTGGTCCCTTCCGCGCTGGACGGACTCGCGCGCTTGCCGGCGTTCCTAGCCAGCCAAATGTTTTTTTTATCGGCGGCGTCGATAGCGGCGTTTGGAAGTCTGACGATTACGGCGAAACTTGGGAACCGATTTTTGATGACCAGCCCACTGGCTCAATCGGCGCAATTGCCGTCGCGGATTCCGATCCGAATATTATTTATGTTGGCTGCGGCGAAGGATTGCCGCGCCCTGATCTGGCGATTGGCGACGGGATGTATAAATCCACCGACGCCGGAAAAACCTGGATGCATCTCGGTCTGCATGACGCACAGCAAATTCCCGCGATAGCGATTGATCCGAAAGATCCGAATAAAGTTTTCGTTGCCGTGCTTGGCCATCCCTACGGAGCGAATTCGGAGCGCGGAATTTATCGTTCCACTGATGGCGGAGCAACTTTCACAAAAGTTCTTGGACGTGATGACGACACCGGCGGCAACGACGTTGAGATCGATCCCAAAAATCCAAATATTGTTTTCGCGTCACTCTGGTCCACGCGGCAAGGGCCGTGGGAGGATGGCCAAGCATTAAACAAAGTTGGCGGACTTTATAAATCCACCGACGGCGGGACAACTTGGAATCCCGTTAGTAAGGGCTTGCCCGAGGATGTGGGGCAAGTGGACGTAACAATTTTTCCGGGCAATCCGAAGCGCATGTACGCCAGCGTCGCGTCACTTCGCGGTGGCGTAACTATTATGCGTTCCGATGACGGCGGCGATAGCTGGACTCGCGCGACGACAGATAATCGTCCCGCATCGCGCATTGGCGGCGGCGATCTTCCCGTTCCAAAGGTGGATCCGAAAAATCCCGACGTGCTTTACATGACCAGCACCGTAACGTGGCGCACGACCGACGCCGGAAAAACCTGGACGGGAATTCGTGGCGCTCCCGGCGGCGACGACTACCAAAATATTTGGATCAATCCGAATCATCCGGAAATTATTTTATTGGTTAGCGATCAGGGCGCGCTCGTTAGTGCAAATTGGGGACGTACCTGGAGTTCCTGGTACAACCAGCCCACCGCGCAGATTTATCACGTGGTTGCGGATAACGGTTTTCCCTATCGCGTGTGCGGCGGCCAGCAGGATAGCGGCTCCGTTTGCATTTCCAGCCGCGGCAACGATGGCGAAATTACTTTTCGCGATTGGCATTCCGTTCGGACCATCGAATATGGCTACTCCGTGCCTGATCCAATGAATCCCAATATTATTTATGGTTCGGGCCGAACGGACGTGACGAAATACGATTGGATTACCGGACAAGTACAAAAAATTACTCCCATCGTGCAGGCGAATCCGGATTTTCGTTCCGTGCGTACGCAGCCGTTGATTTTTTCTCCAGTGGATAAACGCACTTTGTATTACGCGGCGAATGTTCTTTTCAAAACAATCGATGGAGGACATTCCTGGACGCAAATCAGTAAGGATTTGACGCGCGAAAAACCCGGCACGTCTCCGAGCCTTGGCAAAATGGCGTTGGACGCATCCGGAAATCCGGCGAATGGAATTGACGCTCATCGCGGGGTAATTTATTCAATCGCGCCATCCTTCAAGGACGTCAACACAATTTGGGTTGGCACCGACGACGGCAATATTCAGGTGACACACGACGGTGGAAAGAACTGGAAAAATGTTACGCCGCCGGAAATGGAACCGTGGAGCAAAGTTACTCAGCTTGTTGCGTCGCATTTCGACGATCAGACCGCGTACGCATCTGTTAGCCGTTTTCGAGTGGATGATATTCATCCTTATATATACGGCACGCACGACGGCGGAAAAACCTGGAAGCTGATCGTCAACGGAATCGCCGACGGCGCCGCGGTTGACGTTGTGCGCGAAGATTCTGTGCGCAAAGGTTTGCTTTTCGCCGGCACGGAAAATGCCGCGTGGTTTTCGCTGGACGACGGCGCGAACTGGCAATCGTTGCAACTGAATTTGCCGCACACCGCGAATCGCGATTTGTGGCTACATGACGCCGATTTGATTGTTGCTACGCACGGCCGCGGTTTCTGGATTTTGGACGACGTCACGCCGCTGCGCCAGTTGAGCGCCGAAATGGAAAAATCCAGCGCAACACTTTTCCAACCGGCCGACGCTTATCGAATTCAGCGCGACACCAGCACGGATACTCCGATGCCGCCGGAAACTCCCGCGGGTACAAATCCGCCGGACGGAGCGATCATTGATTATTATTTGCCACACGCGGCGAGTGGGCCTGTCACGTTGGAAGTTTTCGATCCTGCCGGCAAACTTGTACGCCGTTACGCGAGCACGGATAAACTGGAATTCGATATCAACGAACTTGAGCGTACGCTCGGCGTGCCGACGTATTGGGTGCGGCCTCCGAAGGTTTTGAGCGCCGAAGCTGGAATGCATCGATGGGTGTGGGATATCCACTACGAAGGATTGATCGGCGGCGGCCGTGGCGGAGGTGGCGCCAACTATCCAAGTTCCGCGGTTCCGCATGACACACCGCGCGAGCCGAATGGTCCGAACGCAATGCCGGGAAAATATATTGTGAAACTTACCGCCGAAGGAAAAACTATTTCACAACCGCTTATCGTCAAAATGGATCCGCGCTTGAAAGTTACAAACGCGGATCTCGCGCTGCAGTCGAGCGCAGAATTAAAAATTGCCGCGGAAATGAAACATGGCGCTGAAACAAGTGCGTCGGTGCGTTCGCTGCAGACTGATGTGAAGGCGATTGCGCCACAAACCGGCGCACTCGGAGACGCAATCACCGCGCTAAATAAAAAGATGATCGCAATTGCTGGCGAAACTCCAGCCGTGGGGGGTGGACGTGGCGGAAGAGGCGCAGGGGGCGGCGGGAGAGGTCGAGGCGGAGCGGCCGCAGATGTGCCACCAACATTTACTCAAGTGAGCGGAGAGCTCAGCGCGCTCTACGGACTAATCGATAGCGCCGACGTTGCACCAACAGCGGCGCAATCCGCGCAGCTTACGAGACTGGATGCGATCTACACAAAATTAATGGCGCAGTGGACGGAGATCAAAACGAAAGACGTTCCCGCGCTGAACGAGCAACTAAAAAAAGCGGGCTTGCCGCCGCTTCAAATAAGTGTCGTCGCGCTTCCGCCAATGCGGTTGGATTCGCCCTACAACGCCGTACCGTAAATACTTTTCGGAGAACCCCACACGCCGATTCCGCGTGTGGGGTTCTCCGAAATTGTTAATTAGCCTTCAAAAATAACCTGCGCCAGCGCGGTATTTCCGCTGTGGGTAATCGTTAGCAATATTCTTTTCACACCCAGTGACGCCGCGATTTTTTCCGTCTCGCCATAAAACTTAATTGTCGGCTGACCACTGGGCATTCGCGCAACTTCAATATCCACCCACCGCACTCCGCGCCTCCAACCAGTGCCCAGGGCTTTCATCGCCGCTTCTTTTGCCGCGAATCGTGCAGCGTAACGCTCGTAGGGATCGCGATGCTTTTTGCAGTAAGCAATTTCCGACGAAGTGTAAATGCGTTTCAGAAATGCTTCGCCATGCCGCTCAATCGCTTCGCGAATGCGGTTCACTTCTGAAATATCAATTCCTAGACCGACGATCATGAATCACCTCTGGATTTCGCTGCCCCGAACGATAAATTCTATTCGATATTATACGCGTGCATCCTGTCGCATCACGAGACCTGCTATCATCAGTTCTTAGCAGACACCAATGAGCAAATCATCGAAAACGCGTCGCGCGAAACCGAAGTCATCGCGTGCGCGCAAAAAATCTGTTCGGAGCGCAGCGCCGAGCAAATCTGTTTCCGCAGCTTGGCCGAAGCGCGTTACTGGGCGCGTAACAATTCTTGTTGCGCCGACGCTGGCGAAAATTCCGTGGGCTGTACACGGATTTTCTACTCGCAAGGGTGGTGCGAGCAAACTTGTTGCTGCGCATTCAAAGAGCGCCACGCAAGTTCTGAATCTTGGCTTCACGGAATGGGACAAGCGCGAAACCGTGGAAGAAAATCGCGCGGCATTTCTTCGCGCGCTTGGCGCTTCAAAAATGAAATTGATCACGTTGCGCCAGATTCATTCCGACGCGATTCATTTGATCAATCGAATTCCGCCGGACACTCTCTCCGGTGACGCGCTAATCACTCGCGTCCGCGGACTTCTTCTTGCGGTGCAAACCGCTGACTGCGTTCCCGTGCTTCTTGCCGATACAAAACGCCACGCGATTGCGGCGATACATGCGGGCTGGCGCGGAACTCTTGCGCGCATTGTGGCAAAAACAATTGGCCGCATGCACATGGAATTCGGGACGCAGCCTTCCGACATTTGCGCCGCGATTGGTCCTTCGATCGGACGTTGCAGTTACGAAGTTGGTCCGGAAGTTGCCGCGCAATTTTCCAGTCAATTCGCGAACGCGCGCGAATGGATCGAAGTGCCGCGCGAATTAAAACACGGACTGAGTGACGATCAATTCGTCGCCGGCGATGGACCGAATCCGCTGAAGTGGTTGAGTATGATGCCTCCGGGCCACGATCCTCCGCCGCCAACTGTGCAACTTGATTTGATCGCCGCAAATCGTTGGCAATTGCTGGATGCCGGCGTTGCGCCGAAAAATATTTCCGATAGCGGCATCTGCACCGCTTGCAATACCGATTTGCTTTTCAGCCATCGGCGTGAACAGGGACGAACCGGGCGGATGTTGGCGGCGATTGGAATTCGGGAGTAGTCTTGCGCGCTTATTACTTCAGGGGCTAAAGCCCCCAATTCCCCATCAGCTAATGCCGCGGCTGAAGCCGCGACCCACAAAGAAATTAAAAATCAAAACAATGCCGGCCTGAAGGCTGACGCTACATAAGCAAAAACGAAAACCTAAACGGCAGCGCGAATCTCTTTGCTTTCGATTAGCGCAAGTTGTCCGCAGGCGGCCATGATGTCTTGCCCGCGCGAAATGCGCACAAACGCAAAGACACCTTTATCCATCAGAACTTGCTTGAACGTGTCGATGCTTTCCTGCGTGGGCCGGTGATAAGGAAGCTCTCCGGGATTCCACGGGATTAGATTTACTTTCGACGGAATGTTGGCCAACAACTTCGCCACGCGTCTTGCATCTTCGGGCGTGTCGTTGAACCCTCCGAGCATTACATATTCAAAAGTGATCCATTCGCGCGGGCCGAGCGGATAATTTTTGCAGGCGTCCAAAAGAACGGCGAGCGGATATTTTCGATTGATGGGCATGATCGCGTCGCGTTGCCTGTCGTGTGACGCGTTCAACGAAATTGCCAATTTAGGCCGCACCTTTTCCTGACCCAGCCGCTCGATTCCCGACACGATTCCCGAAGTCGAAAGCGTCACATGTTTTGGCGCGAGGCACACACCTCGCTGGTCGAGCAAAATTCGCACCGCCGTCATCACCGCGTCGTAATTCAGCAGCGGCTCGCCCTGCCCCATCAACACGACATTCGTTTGCGGAAGTAAATGTTCGCGCTGATCGTCCAACAACACCAGCACTTGTCCCACAATTTCACCCGCGGAAAGATTCCTGTTTAGTCCCAACACTGCGGTGAGACAGAATTTGCAATCCACTGCGCAGCCTGCCTGAGTTGAAATGCAAATCGTTTGGCGGCGCGCGTCGTCTTTTGCATCGGGCATGAAGACAGCTTCAACTTGCACCGGCGTGGTTTCAATTCCATCCAGCGCCAACAAATACCGAACCGATCCATCCGAAGAGTGATATCGCTTCACAATCCGCGGCATGCGGATTTCGCATTCGCTTGCGAGACGATCGCGCAACTTCGCGGACAAGGTCGTCATCCGCGAGAAATCGAAAAGCCGCTCCGTATAGAGCGCGTGATAAAATTGATCGCCGCGATAGGCAGGCTCTCCCCATGACGCGGCCAGGGCGCGCAATTCTTCAACCGATTTTCCGAGTAGCTGTAGAGGCACAGAGTTCCTTTTGAGTAGACGTTGATTTTAGCACGCCGCGACGTGCGGCTTCTTCGCTCGCACAGTTCGGAGCGGCCCGATCCAACCGATTTCGCATTGCAGGTCGCGGAATTACCCGCTCGTGATATGCTGCGCCCAATTCCACGGTGTGTCGGAGTCCTTCCGGAAAAGAGGATTATGGGTACGAAAGCGATTTTGCTGATCCTGGTAATTGCCTCCGCGCTAGCTGCGCAAAATCTGGAAAAAACTCAGAAGAAAGAGCTTGAGTCGCAGGTCAAAACGATGACCGCCGAAGCGCAAAAGCTGGAAAGCACCGGTCAGCTTGCGGAAGCGCGCATGAAATATGCGGAATCGCAGGCGCTGATTGAAATGAAGGATGTAACTGACGCGATCAAGCGGCTGGACGGAGAAATCGAAAAGCGCGTGAAGGATTTCTTGAGCGCGACTCGAAAACTTTACGAAACGAAAAAATACAAAGAGACCGCCGCGGCGCTTGAAGAAAGCGCAAAACTCGGGGCGTATCAATCCGTGGTGACGTACGATCTTGCGATTTGCTACTTCCAGCTTGGCGAACGCGGTAAGGCGCTGGAATATTTGGGCAAAGCCAAAGCAAGCACCGGAGATCCAAAACAAAAACAAAGAATTCTTGAGCTTCTAACCTACTTCACTACCGGAGAAACCGCGCTTTCATTAAACGACAAAGACAAGATTCGAGTCACACAGGCAAATCATCTTTCTGAAAACATCGGAGTGGAAGCGTACCTGGAAGATGCCGGTGGAAATGACGAGCCACTGACTGAGGATGATCGTTCGGCCGCGCAACCAACTCCTCAGCCGCCTGCTAAAACGAATGCACCCCCCGCAACGCAAAGCAACACTTCCACCAGTCACAGATCGAGTTTGTGTAATGCGCTTGCCGACTTGAAAACCACGCTGGCCGGAAGCGCGGCGGCAACTTTCAACCTTGCGAATTGCGCCGAAACAAATGGACGCACGACGGAAGCCATTGCACTACTGGAAAAATATTTAGAAATGGCGCCCGGAGCACTCGATGGCGACGATGTGCGCGCGCGAATTGCAGACTTGAAGTTACTGCAGGCTGTACCGGGAGCAACCGGCACTGAAATCCGCAAGCTGTATGCTTCCGTGTACACGGCACTCGCGGAACGCAAATACGATCGCGCGATGGTAGACCTGAAGAGGGCCAACGAAGTGGCTCCGGACTTCGCGCTAACGAAATGGAAATTGGGACTGCTTTATGAAGCGATGGGCGACGTTGATGGTGCGAAGGAAAACTTCACGCGCTATCAACAATTGACGCCTGAGAAGAGCGCCAAGGATGAAGCAGCGCTGCATTTGAGCACGATTGATGCGAAGAAAAAAAAGTATGACGAAGAGATCGACGAGGCCGGAGATATCGTTTCGGATTTATTCAATCGCAAAATGAATCTGACGTTCAATGAGTCCAAAGATCGCAGTGCTTTGCGGGCTAAGCGAGCGGTTGTGACCAAGAAAGATAAAAATATTGCGAAAGGAAGAGTCGGCGGATTCGCGGTTCCCTTTCCTTACGCGCAGCAGCAGCTTGCGCGTGCCGGCGAACATCTGCAAATCGCTCTGGCCCTTTTCCCGCTTGGAGCGGAAGCAAATGAACTGATGGCGCTTGTCTTCTTGCAGGCGAATGACGGCGGAGCGGCGACGAAAAGTTTTGATGTGGTAGCCAGTCAGGGATTGCCAGTTTCGTTTTACGCCGAACTGAGAACGCGGAAGCAGGATCGCGCTGTGAAATGCGAATTGAATCGGGGCGGAATCAGGCTGATTTATCTTTCTTCGTACGATAAGAACGGAAATCCCACAGCGCCGACCACGCCGGCCGGCGAAGACGGGCTGGGAGATCTGACTGTCGAACCAGGCGCGACGCGCCAAAAAACTTTTGACTCTTTGAACGTGACGCCCGGCGAGATTCAGAAATTCGAAACCAGCAACGGGATGCTGAGGATGAAACTCTCCAAGGAAGATATTTATTTGGCGCCAATTTATCTTCCGTCGTTCACGCCAATCGAGGGGCCGCAGGCGCGAAGATTTGCGAATAATTACACTCGGCTATTTGTCCGTTATCCGGGAATGGAAGATTCAAAACTGGGAACGGAAGGTATGAGCGGCGGTGAAAAGTTCAGAATGGGTATGGAGATCGCGAGCGCAAGCATGGACATTGCAATGGGGGGATTCACTGGAATTGGCGCGATTGGAAGCGCGCAGGAGGCGATTTCGATTGCCCGCACGATTCATAGCGCGATGAATTCGTTGAGCGTAAGTTTTGCGACGTGGGAAAGAAGCGTTGATGACCAGCAAAGGCTCCTGTCGGGGAAATCGTTCAAAGCAATACCGACGCAATCGGCGAGCCTGACTTTCACACAAGATGTGAAATAGTTTCTCGGCTGGCTGGCGGGGTCGTTTCAAGAAAAAAGTGATAGCAGATCGCGTGGAGATTCGCGTGGGGGTGTGTCACAATGAATGCGGCCACGATCACGCTCTTATCCTCCAGTGGAAAACACGAACAATAGAATGAACTGAATTAGCGAAATGAACGAAGCGCGCACAATTCATCGCGAAGTTTTGCCGAACGGGCTGGTAATCGTTACGGAGCCGATGCCCCACGTGCGTTCTGTTACGGTGGGGATTTGGTTGCGTAGCGGATCGCGGAGTGAGACTGCGACGCGGAACGGCATCGCACATTTTACCGAGCACATGGTTTTCAAAGGTACGGAGCGGCGCAGCGCTGAGGAAATCGCGCGCAGCGTGGACAGCATCGGCGGAATGATGGACGCATTCACCGCGAAGGAAATGGTTTCGTTTAACGCGAAGGTGCTGGACGAACATTTGCCGGTAGCGTGGGAAGTGCTTTCGGATCTGGCGCTGCATCCGTTGTTTGATGCCGAAGAAATCGCGCGAGAGAAACAAGTGGTGCTGGAAGAAATTAAAATGGATCAGGACAATCCTGAATCCGTGGCGCACGAAATGCTGGTGGAGAATTTTTGGAAGGGACATCCACTGGGGCGTCCAATTCTGGGGACGCCCGAAACAGTGGGAGATTTTTCGCGCGACGCTGTTGTAGAAGGCCATCGCGAAGCTTATGTGCCGGGGAATATGCTGGTGACGGCGGCGGGACATATGGAGCACGAGCGTGTTGTTGATTTAGTGGCAAACGCGTTTGGCTCACTGCCTCCCGGAGAATTTTCCGCGGCCGAAACTGTGCCGGAAGCGCATTCCTCAGTTGGGCAACAGTCGAAAAGTGAATTGGAGCAGGTGCATATTTGCGTTGGCGTGCCGAGCGTGCCACTGGCTGACGAGCGGCGATTCACCGTCGCGATTCTGAATACAATTTTGGGCGGCGGAATGTCGTCGCGTTTATTTCAGAATATTCGCGAGAAGCAGGGGCTGGCTTACGCTGTGTTCAGCGAAGTGAATCCTTATTCGGATGCGGGGATATTTTCGGTTTATGCGGGGACGTCGATTGAGAATGCGGAGAAAGTTCTAGGATTGATTTCCGCGGAATTTCGTTCGCTGAAGGCCGAATTGGTGACGATCGAAGAATTGCGGCGCGCGAAGGACCATCTTAAAGGCTCGCTGGTGCTTTCGCTGGAATCAACTGGAGCGCGCATGTCAAATTTAGCGCGACAGGAAATGTATTTCGGGCGATTTTTCACGACAGACGAAGTTCTTGCGAGCGTGGAAGCTGTGACCCGCGAAAATGTGCAAGCCGCGGCGATTGCGGCGTTCCGCGCGGATCAAACTTCGGCGACGGTGGTTGGTAGTTTGAATGGATTTACGCTGCAACGCGAACATCTGGATTGCTGAGAATTTCTTCTGAAAACTCAAGTGGCTGTTGACGCGCGGCTCCCGCTTTGCCATCATCATCGCACCAATTTTTGGGATTATTCTGAGCGGCAAGGGAGATCGCGATCGGCATTCGAGTATCCATTCTGGCGTCGGGCAGCAGCGGCAATTTGGCGCTGATTGAAACGCCGACGACGCGCGTACTGGTGGACGCTGGGTTGGGCAAGAAGGAAACTTTGCGGCGGCTGGAAGTTCTGAGCCATTCCATAGAAAAACTGGACGGCATTGTAATTTCCCACGAACATGGCGATCATGTCGGCGGACTGCCGCAAGTTTTGGGATTGTGGCGCACGACGGTGTATTTCACTCCGGCGACGCACGCCGCAACAATGGCTTCCATGCCTGTAAGCGGGCACAAGCGGCTGACGCATGTGGAGCATTTCCATCCCGGCGATCGATTTTCAATCGGCGATATAGAAATTTGCGCGTTTTCGATTCCGCATGACGCAGCAGATCCCGTCGGGTTCACATTTCAAAATAACTGCGAAGGCGATTGCACGAAGGTCGCGATCGTTACCGACCTCGGCTACATGCCCGAGTTGGTGAAACATCATTTGCGCGGCGCGGATTGTTTAATTCTGGAATCGAACCACGATTTGGAAATGTTGAAGGTCGGGCCATATCCGTGGCACATCAAGCAGAGAGTGATGAGCCGCACGGGGCATCTTTCCAACGAC
>Ga0193726_1000886_pt1 | contig 26896 bp, 23 predicted proteins | sample H2c1metaG_FD_144928 | JGI IMG/M metagenome (GOLD analysis project Ga0193726, IMG submission 144928) | Soil microbial communities from a riparian zone of the East river system, Colorado, United States - H2c1 | ecosystem: Environmental > Terrestrial > Soil > Riparian zone | place: USA: East River...
CAAGATCGCGGACATGAGCCTGTGGGAGGAGGAGTTCGCCCGCATCGCCCAGCGCCGCCCGCTCTCCGGCCCGCCCGGCTGGCAGCTCGCAGTGGTCACCAAGGTCGACGCCCAGTCGGCGAGCATCGCCGGCCTGCCGGATGACGGCCCGAACGCGGGCCCGGCCAACGTGGGACCCGGCAATTCGGGAACGGGCACGGTCCCGTTCGCCGAGATGGCGTGGGCGCGGCCCACTCTGGCGGGCCAGACCGTCGGCGGCGCCCCGGGCCGTCCCGCCAACGTGGTGAGCGTGGGCGACGTCATCGTGGTCGAGAAGGTCAGCGTCCCGTCCGGCGGCGGCGCCAACGCCAAGCCCTATCCGCCGAAAACCTATGCGCTGCGCCAGGTGCCCAATGTCGAGGGCGGCGTGGTCATCATGGACACCCAGACCGGCCGCGTGCTGGCCATGTCGGGCGGCTGGTCCTACGGCCGCAGCCAGTTCAACCGCGCCGTCCAGGCGGCGCGCCAGCCGGGCTCGGCCTTCAAGCCCTTCGTCTATGTTGCGGCGATGGACGCGGGCCTGACGCCCGCCACCATCGTGCTCGACGGGCCCTTCAGCTACTCCCCCGGCTACGGCCAGCCGGTGTGGTCGCCCAAGAATTACGGCGGCGATTATCTCGGGCCGGCGACCATCCAGAAGGGCCTCGAACTGTCGCGCAACCTCATGACGGTGCGCGTCGCCCAGCAGATCGGCATGAAGCGCGTGGCCGACGTCGCCAAGGAATTCGGCGTCACCGACAATATGGGCCTCTATCTGCCGCTGTCGCTGGGCGCCGGCGAGACCACGCTGCTGCGCATGACCATGGCTTACGCCATGCTGGCCAACGGCGCGCTCGAGATCACGCCCAGCCTGATCGACCGCGTGCAGGACAGGAACGGCAAGACCGTCTACCGCCACGAGCCCAGGACCTGCACCGGCTGTGACCAGGCCGGCCCCAACCCGGCGGCGCCCGACATCGTCGATCCGCGCAAGCCCTTCCACGACCCGGCCTCGGTCTACCAGGTGGTGAGCATGATGCAGGGCGTGACGACGCGCGGCACCGCCGGCCGGCTCGCCGCCCTGGGCCGGCCGATTGCCGGCAAGACCGGCACGACCAACGACAGCCGCGACAACTGGTTCTTGGGCTCGACGCCCGACATCACGGTCGGCATCTACATGGGCTTCGACGAGCCGCGCACGCTCGGGCCCAGCAACCTCGAGACCGGCGGCGGCAACGCCGTGCCGATCTACGAGCAGATCGCCAAGCAGATCTTCAAGGACAAGCCGCCGACCCCGTTCCGCATCCCGCCCGGCCTGCGCCTGGTCAAGTTCAGCTATGAGGGCGGCACGATCGACCAGGTCTTCAAGCCCGGCACCGAGCCCGGCGCCGAGGGCTACAATCCGGTGTCGATCGACGGTTCGAGCGGCGAGTCGTCGACGGACGCCTCCGGCACCGGCGCCCAGCAAGCCGGCGGCGCCCGCCGCCCGGCCCTTTCCGGAACGGGCGAGACGTACTAAACCGTCGCGGCTCTCATTGCTGGGAGCGCGCCACTCCAGTGGCGCTCATGTACTATGTGACGACGAAAAAGAGCGGCACTGGAGTGCCGCGCTCCCAGCAATGAGTTGAGACCGATGCGCGCCGAAGCCCAAGCCATGGTGAACGAGATCGAGGAGTCCCTGGTGCTCCTCAGGAGGCGTCTTTGACTACGACCATGCGGTCGTCCGTCTCGCCGAGCTGAACGCGCGCGCCGAGGATCCGGCGCTGTGGAACGACCAGAAGCAGGCCCAGTCGGTGATGAAGGAGCGCACCCGCCTCGAGGGCGCGATCGCCACCATCAAGCGCCTGCGCGCCGCGGTCGACGACAATACAGGCCTGATCGAGATGGCCGAGGCCGAGAAGGACGAGGCGATGATCGCCGACGCCGAGCGGGCGCTGGGCGAAGCGCGCGCCGAGGCGGCCAAGGCCCGGCTCGAGACGCTGCTGTCGGGCGAGGCCGACGCCAACAACGCCTATGTCGAGATCAACGCCGGCGCCGGCGGCACCGAGGCCCAGGACTGGGCCGAGATGCTGGCGCGCATGTACACGCGCTGGGCCGAGCGCCGCGGCTTCAAGGTGAGCTGGCTCGAGGAGAGCGCCGGCGAAGAGGCCGGTATCAAGTCGTGCGCCTTCAAGGTCGAGGGCCCCAACGCCTATGGCTGGCTGAAGACCGAATCGGGCGTGCACCGGCTGGTGCGCATCTCGCCGTTCGACGGCAACGCGCGGCGCCAGACCAGCTTCGCCTCGGTCTGGGTCTATCCCGAGGTCGACGACAACATCGAGATCGAGCTCATCGACAAGGAGCTGCGCGTCGACACCTATCGCGCGTCGGGCTCGGGCGGCCAGCACGTCAACAAGACCGATTCGGCGGTGCGCATCACCCATCTTCCCACAGGCATCGCCGTCGCCGTCCAGCAGGAACGCAGCCAGCACCAGAACCGCGCCAAGGCGATCCAGATGCTGAAGGCGCGGCTCTACGAGGTCGAGCTGCAGAAGCGCGAGGCCGAGCGGGCGGAGACCGAGGCCAGCAAGACCGACATCGGCTGGGGCCACCAGATCCGGTCGTACGTGCTGCAGCCCTATCAGATGGTGAAGGACCTGCGGACAGGCGTGGAGCGCAGCGATCCGCAGAAGGTGCTCGACGGCGACCTCGACGAGTTCATGGCGGCGTCGCTCGCCGCGCGGGTCGGCGAGGGTGGGGATAAGGAAGCGGCGTAAGGGACGGCAAGCGCCGCGAGTGATCCTACAGGGGTTCGAAGGTGAGCATTCTGCGGTCCCGTCCTGCCATATGGCTCGCTCTTCTCACAGCCGCGCTGCATTTGTGGGCGAATGGCGAATATGGCTACTTCCGCGACGAGCTCTATTTCATCGTCTGCGGTCAACACCCGGACTGGGGCTACGTCGACCAGCCGCCTTTGGTCCCGCTGCTCGCCTCACTCATGCACGCCTTGTTTCCCGACTCGCTGACGATGTTTCGTCTGATCCCGGCGCTGGCTCATGCGGGCACGGTTGCGCTCACTGCCGAAACGGCTCGCAAGCTCGGTGGCGGCAATTGGGCCCAGCTGCTCGCCGGTATGGCGGCATTCATATGCCCCCTCCTGCTTGCGTTCGGGACGATTTTCTACACGGACTCGCTTCAATCGATCGCTTGGTTGTTCTGCGCATATGCACTCATCGGCATCATCCGCGACCACAATGAACGCTGGTGGCTCCCGATGGGCTTGGTGATTGGTCTGGCGTTTATGGTCAAATACACCATTGCGTTCTGGGTTGTTGCCCTCCTGATTGGCCTACTGCTGACATCGGCACGCGGCCGTCTCGCCCGCCCAGGCCCCTATGTCGCTGCGGCGGCCGCCACCCTCATCGTGCTGCCCAACTTGTTTTGGCAATGGGCTCATGGATGGCCGTTTCTCGAATTCGCTGCAGCCGTGGCCGAAAGCAAGAATGTCGTATATGCGCCCTGGACTTTTGTGTTGATCCAGATGCGCGATCTCAACCCGGTTACTGCACCAATCTGGCTCGCTGGCCTCGCAGCGTTCGCGTTTTGGGATCGGTTCGCGGACCTTCGCGCCATCGCCATCGCGTACTTGCTTGTGCTTGTGGCGATGATCGCGCTCCACGCCAAATCCTATTATCCGGTCGGCGCCTATCCCGTTCTCTTCGCCGGCGGCGCCGTGGTCCTGGAGGCGTGGCTCACGTCGCCGCGCCCGCGCGCGGCGCTGCTTGTCGGCGTCGTTTTGCTCGGCTTGCCACTGTTCCCATTCGCCGTTCCCGTACTTCCCATTGAGAGTGTCGCTGCCTATCAAAGCTTTCTTGGTCTTGCACCGGAAGCGAACGAAAAAAGGCTGGCGGTCGGTCGTCTGTCACAACTCTATGCCGATATGTTCGGCTGGCGCGAACTCGCTGCCATGGTCGGCCGCGCCTATCAATCGCTGTCGCCAGAAGAACGAGCGGATGCGGTATTTTTCGCGAACAACTATGGGGAGGCCGCCGCAGTCGACATCTTTGCGAAGCCTTGGGGCCTGCCACCCTCAATCAGCGCGCATAACAACTATTACCTCTGGGGTCCGCGTGGACATACCGGAGACGTAGTCATACGCCTAGGAGGCCGCCGCGAAGACTTGCTCAAGGTCTACGCCTCAGTCGAGGCAATGGGCGAAATCGATAACCCCTGGGCGCTTCCCCTTGAGACCGGTCGGACGATCTGGATTTGCCGGGGAAGGTTCACGAAGCTGGATGATGACTGGTCGAAATTGAAGCGCTACTACTGAGAGACGATCCGGTGAGAGACGATCCGGCGCGCCTCGGGCATAACACATTCTGGAGCAAGCGCCGCGGCGGGCGAGCGCGAACGATCCAGATGCTGAAGGCGTGCCGCCGTAGCACTCGCATCAGCACTCCCTAGGGATGCGGTCTTATGAGTCCACCTAGACTAGGCGTTCCGCTGCTCTAGAACCCGTGCCCGCCATGGCTGCCGATGCGCGAGCCCGGCTTCAAAGCCGTCGATCTTGTCGCCTTGCGCCAGCGTGGCGCCGATCTCGTCGAGGCCTTTGAGCAGCCGCTCGCGGCGGAACAGCTCGACTTCGAACGCAATCCGCTGGCCGTCGGAACGGACGAGCTCCTGCGTTTTGAGATCGATCGTCATCGTGGCGTTGGCGCCGAGCTTGGCATCCTCCATCAGCTCCAGACACACCGCCTTGGGCAGCGCCACCGGCAGTATGCCGTTCTTGAAGCAGTTGTTGAAAAAGATGTCGGCGAAGGACGGCGCAATCACGCAGCGGATGCCGAAATCGCGCAGTGCCCAAGCGGCATGCTCGCGACTGGAGCCGCAGCCGAAATTCTCCAGCGCGACGATGATCTGCGCGCCCCGATAAGCTGGCCTGTTGAGCACGAAATCGGCGCGCTCGGCGCCACTTGCATCGTAACGCATCTCGGCGAAGAGATGGCGGCCAAGGCCCGTGCGATCGATCCCTTTCAGGTAGTCTTTGGGGATCACCATGTCGGTGTCGACATTGGCCAGCGGCAGTGGTGCCGCGACGCCGGTCAGGCGGACGAACTTTTCCATCATCTGCTCCCTACTTCATGAACTCGCGCACATCGGCGAGATGGCCGCTGACGGCGGCCGCGGCGGCCATCGCCGGGCTGACGAGGTGCGTGCGCCCGCCATAGCCCTGGCGCCCTTCGAAGTTGCGGTTCGAGGTCGAGGCGCAGCGCTCGCCCGGCTTCAACCGATCGTCGTTCATCGCCAGACACATCGAGCAGCCCGGCTCGCGCCATTCGAAGCCGGCCTCGCGGAAGATGCGGTCGAGCCCTTCCTGCTCGGCCTGGCGCTTGATAAGGCCCGAACCCGGCACGACCAGCGCCTGGACATGGCCCGCAGCCTTGCGACCCTGCACGATCGCCGCCGCTGCGCGCAGGTCTTCGATCCGGCTGTTGGTGCACGAGCCGATGAACACCTTGTCGATGCGGACGTCGGTCATCGGCGTGCCCGGCGAGAGCCCCATGTAGGCGAGGCTCCGCGCCATTGCGGCACGGCGTTCGTTGTCGACGGCGTCGCCCGGATCGGGCACGCGCGCGCCTATCGGCACCACGTCCTGCGGGCTGGTTCCCCAGGTCACCTGCGGTTCGATGGTCGTCGCCTCGAGCGAGACTTCATGGTCGTAGCGCGCGCCGGCATCGGACGGCAGTGTCCGCCACTCGCCGACTGCCTGCTCCCAGGCCTCGGGTGGCGGCGCCTGCGGGCGCCCCTTCAGATAGGCAAACGTGGTCTCGTCCGGTGCGATCAAGCCCGCGCGTGCCCCTGCCTCGATCGACATGTTGGAAACCGTCATGCGGCCCTCCATCGAGAGTTGGCGGATCGCGGAGCCGGCATATTGGATGACGTGTCCGGTGCCGCCCGCGGTGCCAATCGCGCCGATCACCGCCAGGACCAGGTCCTTCGCAGTGACGCCGAACCCCAGGTCGCCCTCGACGGTGATGCGCATGTTCTTGGAGCGCGTGGTGATCAGGGTCTGGGTCGCCAGCACATGTTCGACCTCCGACGTGCCGATGCCGAAGGCCAGCGCGCCGAAGGCGCCGTGCGTGGCGGTGTGGCTGTCGCCGCACACCACGGTCATGCCGGGCTGGGTAAGGCCTTGCTCGGGTCCGATCACATGCACGATGCCCTGGCGGATGTCGTTCATGCCGTAGAACGGCACGCCGAAGTCACGCGTGTTGCGCTCGAGCGTCTCGACTTGGTGGCGCGACAGCGGATCGGCGATACCCTTGCTGCGGTCGGTCGTGGGCACGTTGTGGTCGGCGACGGCAATGGTGGCGTGCGGCCGGCGCACCCTGCGGCCCGCAGCGCGCAGGCTTTCGAAAGCCTGTGGGCTGGTGACCTCGAGAATGAGATGGCAGTCGATATAGAGCAGCACCGTGCCGTCGTCCTGCTCCTCGACGATGTGGCTCTGCCAGATCTTGTCGTACAGCGTGCGCGGCCCGCTCATGCGCGACCCCTCCTGTCAGCCTTCGATGGACTGCCGTACCGTCCATTTTAACCTGGTAACAGTGAGGTTCTTATCCTGGTATAACAACTTCCATGACCACGGCCCATCAGGCGGCGACCAAGCGGCGCGAACTGGGCGACTTCCTGCGGGCCCACCGCGCGCGGCTGACACCGACCAGCCTGGGTCTGCCGACCGGCGGGCGGCGACGCACGCCCGGCCTGCGGCGCGAGGAGGTGGCGCAGTCCTGTGGCATGAGCGCGACCTGGTACACCTGGCTCGAGCAGGGCCGCGACGTCGCGGCGTCGGCAATCGCCCTTTCGACCTTGGCGCGCACGCTGCAGCTCACGCCGGCCGAGCGCACCTATCTCTTCGAGTTGGCAGGCAAACGCGATCCCAGCCTGCCAGAACCTCAGGACGACGACGGCATGGACGCACCCGCCTCATTGGGCCGCGCCGTCGCTGCCATCGACGGTCCTGCCTACATCCTTGATTCGCTGTGGAACGCGCGCGCCTGGAACAAGCAGGCGGCGCGGCTGTTCGTAGGCTGGCTCGACAGCGGCAGCGACCGCAATCTGCTGCGTTACGTTTTCCTCAGCCCGACCGCGCGCAAGGTAATCCCCGACTGGCAGGCGCGGGCGCGCCGCGTGCTGGCCGAATTCCGCGCCGATTCCAGCCGCCATCTCGAAGACACAACGCTTCAGGCCCTGGTCGACGATCTGCGCCGGCGGAGCCGCTTCTTCGCCAGGTGCTGGAGCGAACATGCCGTGATGGACCGCACGGGCGGCGAGCGGACCTTCGACCACCCGCGCCAAGGCCGCCTCTTCTACGAGCAGGTCGCCTTCGCGGTCGCCAACCGTCCCGATTTCAAGCTTGTCATGCTGGTCAAGCAAGCCGGTTCAGTACGCCGGCCGACCGTTACGGCAGCTTCGCCCGATAGACGGCCACGCGCTCGACATCGTAGTCCGCCTTCAAGATGAACGCGTCTTTGTCCTGCTGACACGACGCGGCCAGCGGCCGCTCCTCTGGGTAAGGTGTGCTTCTTACGCCACCAGCGCATAGAGATCCGTCTCAAGCTTCGCCGGGGTCGACCCCCTTCCTGGTGAAGATTGCACGCGACTGAGGATCCGCAAGATGCTTGATGGGTCAAATAGGAACGTCAGCCACGCCGCGCCGCCTCGATCGCGGCGACGTCGATCTTCTTCATACCCATCATCGCATCAAACGCGCGCTTTGCTTCATCGCCGCCGGCCGCCATTGCCGACGATGGCGTTCCAGTAACGGTCGGTCTCGTGCTGGTCGTCGGTGGCGATCTGGAACGAGAAGGCTTCGCTATGTTTGAACGCGGGACCACCGTTGAGACCGAGACAAGCCTCGGCGTCCTTATCATACCAGACGCAAATCGTGTTCTTTGCCATTACGTGTCCTTTCGCTTTGAAGAGTACACGCCCTAGCTAGTCAGACGGCCACCAGTTAGTCACGTGAGCGATGACTGACCCCTGATACAGAGGGCGGGCGAACACGAGCCTCGGATTGGGAGAGCGGTCCGCATCTCGGACTGCTCGCCGATGGCGATGGCATTCCTCAATCCACCGACGCGGGAGGAGAGCTGCCGATGAACGACGCCAGAACAATGAGTCGATCGAGCGGAGGCGCTTTGGGAGCGGCTCTCAAGCGCATTGCCGCGAGCAACCGTGAACCCACGCCGTGGGAAGCTGGATGTCTGTATGCGGCCTTGTGCGCGATGGCTGTCGGTGACTACCGCACGGCTCGGCAGAAAGTCGCTTGGAGCGCGCTGGTCGATACCACCGAGCCGCCGCCTGTACGGGGAGTGCCCGTCGCTACCGTTGATGAACTGCGTGAGGCACTGGCCAACCTGGAACATTTTCGCGGCATCGACAGCTGAAAGCAGCGGTCGCATTCCTTGCAATGGATGCCGCGCCTGGATCAGTGCGCCGATTCTCCTCTATTTTTTGATCTCGGCCCGCGGAATTTCATTGTCTCTGCATCTGCCGAAGTCTAGCGTCGGCGCCAAGGTCCCGCCTGAGGACCAAACTAGGGACAGCCCCCTCTGAGGACCCGCCAGGGACAAGGAGGAAACAGATGGCTTTCAATAAGTTTGTGCGTCGTCGTTTCGTTACCGGTACCGCCGCGGCATCAGCCGCTCTCATCGCCGCTCCGTTCGTCCGCAGCGCCCATGCCGCGGGCAAGCTGTCCGTCGGCCTGTGGGATCACTGGGTCCCCAACGCCAACAACGCCACCGAGACGCTGATCAAGGAGTGGGCGGAGAAGGAGAAGGTCGACGTCGCGATCGACTTCATCACCACCCAGGGCAACAAGCTGTTGCTGACCGGCGCCGCCGAAGCGCAGGCCAAGTCGGGCCACGACATCCTGGCGCTCACCAGCTGGCTGCCGTCGCGCTATGCCGAGCAGCTCACGCCGGTGAACGACATCATGGAGCCGTTGATCAAGTCGAACGGCGCGGTCAATGCCACCGTAGAATATCTCGGCAAGGTCGGCGGCAAGTGGCTCGCGGTGCCCGCGACGATCGGCAGCCAGATCAAGGGACCGTGCTCGCGCATCGACCTGATGAAGGAGCTCGCCGGCATCGACGTGCAGGCGATGTATCCGGCCGGCGCCCCGCCCAAGGCCGACGCCTGGACCTTCGATACGTTCCTCAAGGCCGCCGAGGCCTGCCACAAGGGCGGCCATCCGTTCGGCATCGGCGTCGGCACGACGGGCGACAATGTCGACACCGCGGGCGCGATCTTCAACGGCTTCGGCGCGATGCTGGTCGATGCCAAGGGCAACATCACGGTGAAGAGCGATCCGGTCCGCGAGGCGCTCGACTACTACCGGCGGCTGATGGCGTTCCTGCCGACCGATGCGCCGTCCTGGGACGACTCGTCGAACAACAAGTTCCTGATCTCGGGCCAGGGCGCGATGATCCTGAATCCGCCGAGCGCGTGGGCCGTCGCCAAGCGCGACGCGCCCAAGGTCGCCGAGCAGCTCTGGACGCACGGCTTCGCCGCGGGGCCGAAGGGCCGCTATGCGCCGTTCGTGCCGTTCTTCTGGGGCATCTGGAACTTCAGCAAGAACCAAGCGGCGGCCAAGAGCCTGATCGTCCGCCTGTCGCAGGCCGACGCCGTCGAGAAGATGGTGATCGCGTCAGGCGGCTATGACCTGCCGTCGTTCGCCAACTTCACCACCTTCAAGGTGTGGGCGGAGGAGGGGCCGCCGCCGGGCACGCTCTATCACTATCCCAATCCCTACAACCACCAGATCCTGTCGATCGCGGGCGCTCCCGCGCCGCACAAGTACGGCGAGCCGATCGCCGTCCAGGCGCTCCAGACCCAGATGGCGGTGCGCCATTTCAAGGGCGAGGCGATCGAAAAGACGCTGGACTGGGCCTCCCGGGAGCTCGAAGGCTTCATGCGCAACTGAGGCTGTAGTACCGATAGGGCCGGCCTCCGCGACGCGGCGGCCGGCCCTGTGGCAGAGAAAGCACGGCGCTTCATCTCTTGAGCCCGTTCACTTTTTGAGCACTTGTCGCAAAGCGGGCGCGAGCGCCTTATGGCCGGTGTGCACGTCCTGTGGGGGGCCGAGCACCGGGAGAAGTGTGGTGACCGACATTGCTGCGGAGGTCAGGGACATTCTTGTCTTTCACCTCGGATCGGAAGAATCAAAACTCACGGACAACGCCAAACTGATCGAAGACCTGGGAGCCGACAGCCTCGATGTCGTCGAGGTCGTCATGTCGTTTGAAGAGAAATTCAACATCGACATCCCGAACCATATGGCGACGGAGTTCGTGACGGTTGGCGACGCAATCGCCTTCATTGGAGAGCATATCGGCAGGGATCGTACGCCTCTTTGGCCGAGTGTGGGTTTGCCGCAGCCTGTCGTCCGGGCAGCGTCCTGAACCCTGTCGTCGTTGCCGTAGGAGCAACGAGTAAAACCTCATCCTGAGGAGCGGCCCGCAGGGCGCGTCTCGAAGGATGGGCTACAGCATGGCTGTTCCCACCCTTCGAGACGGCCGCTTCGCGGCCTCCTCAGGGGGAGGTTTTCTTCTGGGATTGGAGCGACCCGGCCAGTTACGCCGTAGAGGCCGTGCATTGCACCTCGAGCAGAAGCGCCCGCACCATGAGCGCGGAGATTCCGATCGTCGCCGTCTCCTCCCGTGATGAAATGATGGTTTCGATATCATCGGATCTTACGGCGACAGCCGCCGCAACGCGGCGAATTTGTGGCGACGTCGAGTCCCGACAATGACTGTGGCCGCGCCGCCACAGGAGACCCTGTGCGCATCGGGGATGCACGCGCCGCCAACGCCGTAAAGCAACTGTACGTGCTCTTCTTCGTTGAAAACGGAGCACCCGGACAAGGAGCAGCTCATGTCGCGAATCACATATCTCGCCGTCTGTGCCGCATTGGCGCTGGCGACCGCCGCCTGCGGCGACACTCCCGGACAACGCGCGCTGACCGGCGGCGCCATCGGCGCCGGTGGCGGTGCGCTGGTGGGCGCGGCGGCCGGCAATCCGCTCGCGGGCGCCGTCGTCGGCGGCCTGGGTGGCGCTGCCATTGGCGCTGCGACGACGCCGCGCTACTGATGATTTCCCGACGTCCTCGCGCCGTCGCATGGGCGGCGCGAGGACGTCGGTCGGCCTAGGCCGGCGACGGGCGGCCTCCTATACTCGGACGATGGCCACACCGTCGCTTAACCCCGCACAATTCATGTCTTCCCTGCTGGCTGCCGTGCGCGAGCTCACAGGACGCAGGCCGCCGCCCACCTGAACGCACGTCGACAAGGTTCAGCACAAGCTCGGCACCGCGAACAGGGACGCCATCGACGCCGCGATCCGTCTCGCGGTCGGCAAGGGATGGCTGCGCGCCGATGGCGATCCACCCGCGTCGGTCACGCTCACGGTCGAAGGCATCAAGCTTTTGGAGCCTGCGAAGCCGACGTAGCGACTTTCTTTCCTCCCCTTGCGAAGCAAGGGGAGGTGTCGGCGTCTCACGCCGACGGAGGGGTCATGGCTGACGAGGGGCATAATTCATGACGGAAGGCTTTCGACCCCTCCGTCGGCCTATGAGGCCGACACCTCCCCAGCAAGCTGGGGAGGCAAGTCGAAAACATTCAGGCGTTGGTCGGTCAGGCGACGGGATGGCTGGCCCTACGGCCGGCCATCCCTCGCCTGCAATCGCTCAGCTTCGGGAATAGCTCTGGCCAGGCCACCGATAGCCGGGCGCCGGGAGCGGCATCTTGGCTGAGATTAGGGCATCCTCGAGCGTCGGAATGATCAGAGCGCGGACGCCGCCATCGTGGCGACAGCGTCAGCCCGTGCGAGCGCCGGTGCCGTAAGCGGGATCTTGCTTGATGGCTTCGCGCTGCGCCGCGTTTGCTGCCAGTCCCCGCCACTGGGCGGCGGCAGACCGGAAGCTTTGACCGCTGGATCTCGGCTCGGCGATAGCGGCTTGCCGTTCACACTTTTCGGCCTGCTGTAGGTAGTATGCGGATTGGCTCATCGCGGTCACCGTCGGCTTGCGAACCGGCGTCCGAGCGGCGTCGTGCCGATCTGCCATCGCCAACGCCGCAAGGCGCAACAGCACTCGCAGCTCGACGACGGGATGCGCGGCACGCCCGATCAAGCGGCGGCGTTGATGAAGCCCTCAAACATCGGCGCCGGGTCGATCAAGAACCGCGTCCAACCACCGTGTCAGCCGGTTCCGATGACCTCTTCCGACGCAATCTCTATGGGGTCGGACGTTCCTTAGTACCAGCGTCCACGGCCGTACCAGCCGCCACCGCCGAGAAGTAGAACGACGACCACTATGATGAGTAATGTGGTGAGATCCATGTTAGCTCCTCTGAGTGCTCGCCAATGCGGTTGCTCCGATTGTGACGCACTCCAACACCGATCCAACGCACGGAGCTCCTTTCCGTTCCGATGAAATGACTGATTTGCAGGGCGACTTGGCCGGCCGGCGGCCGCGCACCCTGCGTGTCCAACGGCTGCGGGGTGGTGTTCCCTTTTGAACAGCGGCGGGGATCGAAAAGTGCATATGGTCGCCGCAGGCCAGTGGGCAGACCTCCTAGAAGGAGGCGCAAGCCCGGTCAGCTCCGCTCACACGTATCAAAGCGATCAAGCAAACGCAGGCGAAGTCTAGATCGAAAAGTGGCGTCCGCCGGCCATGATTCGAGTCGCATCTCCAGTGGCGGTGCTGCGGTGCCGGATCGATCGGAGCGATAGCATGTGGACCATCGGCAGTCTTAGGCCTTCAGGCTTTGAACATCTGAAAACGGGCAGGCGGCGCGGCTTGGCGGTCGAGTACACGCTCATCGCCTTGATGGTGGCCTTTGCAGCATTTCAGGTCTTGCTCGCGGTTGGTGGAAAAGCCGATACGTCGCACACATTGACCATCGGCTAGCCGACCGGCGTGTGGCGCTGTCGAGCCAGGCATGAACACTCGTATCAGCGGGGTGCCTGCGCAACAGCGCCCGGTCGTCAAGAAACGAGTTCATACTCGAGTCGCGCTTGATCGACGATCTGGACGAGGGCGCCGAAACAGCCATCCGGCAATCCCGGAAAGCCGTCGACGGTCCAGTTGGGCCCGCGCCCGCGCCAGCCGGGGCCGCGGCGCTTCGCAGCCGCTGGATTTGCCATTCCGCGCGAAGTATCGCGCGATGCGCTCCTGGAGATCGGCCTGGATCTCTTCTGCGGTCGCGCGCTTCTTGATGGTCTGGGGCGGTAGCCCTTGCTGTCCATCGTGCTGACTGGAAGTGCCGAGCATATCGGTGGCTCCTTGCCGAGGTGGGCCTCGAGGGAAAGGCCTTCTCTCCGGTACGCGCCAACAGGGGCGAGCGTGCCTCGGCTGAGTCAGGCTGTCGCAACGGAAGCCTGCACACGCTGCGCAGCGTTGCCGTGCCGTTCATTCGACGCGACAATGCCCGCATGGTTGGAAAGTCATGACGGCAAAATCGCGACGCGCCCTGCTCAAGGGCGCCGCTGCCACGCTCGCAGTTCCCTTGGCCTTTCCGGCCATCGTCCCCGGCATCGCCCGCGCCCAGGGCGCCTGGCCCGCGCGGCCCATCCGCTGCATCGTGCCGCTGCCACCCGGCGGCGGCACCGATGCGATGGGGCGCCGCGCCATGCAGCGCCTCAGCGAGGTGCTGGGCGTTCCGGTGGTGGTCGACAACAAGCCCGGCGCGGGCGGCACGATCGGCAGCGAGATCGTGGCCCAGGCCCCGCCCGACGGCTACACGCTGGGCATCGCCACCGCGAGCAGCCACGCCGCCGCGCCGGTGTTCCGCAAGGACCTGCCCTACGATCCTGTCAAATCCTTCACTGCCATCACCCTGCTGGGCACGACGCCCTACATCCTGATCGGCGGCCCCGCCGCGGAGGCGCGCGATCTCGCCGGCTTCATCGCCGCCGCCAAGGCTAGGCCCGGCAAGGTCGCCTGCGCCTCGCTCGGCGCCTCGACCCTGGGCTACCTGCTGACCAAGCAGTTCGAGCTGATCGCCGGCCTGGAGATGGTCGACGTGCCCTACAAGGGCTCGGCGCTGGCCTATCCCGACCTGATGAACGGCACCGTCGCGGTGATGCTCGACAACCCGTCCGGCTCGGCCGGGCTAGTGCGCGAGGGGCGCCTGACGGGTTTCGCCGTCACCAGGCGCTCGCCCATGCTGCCCGACGTGCCGACCTTCGACAGCCTGGGCGTCAAAGGCTTCGACGGCGTCTTCTGGTACGGCGTCGTGGCGCCCGCCGGCTTGGCCCCGGAGATCGCGCAGCGCATCCAGCAGGTCCTGGCGGACGGCTTTCTGGCCGATCCGGGCGCTGCGGCGCTCCGCGCCATGGACGTCGAGCCCTTCATGTCGACGCCCACCGACTTCGCCCGCACCATGGCGCAGGAGACGCGCGACCTGCGCGCGCTGGCCGACCGCCTCGGCATCAAGCCGACGGAGTAGGGATCATCCCTTCACCCTGAGAAGCACTCCATCACCATGTCGTCGTCTGCGCCCCGGGCGACCACGGCGACTGACCGAACGTGTGCGGCGCGGTGGAAGCGGGGGCGCGCGTGGGGGCGCTGGCGGCCGGCTTGGAATCTGCCTCTGCGGGAGGAGGTACCGTCGCCGCGGGCTGATTGGAGCAGGCAGTGGAAATGCCGAGGAGAATCGCCACGACCGAAAGATTTCTCATGGGAGAACTCCTTGTCTGGTCAGGCTGAGCGCGTGCCTAAGGGTTAGCCCCATAGCGTAGACCTCTACTCCCGGCACGGCCAGCGACTCGTGCCCTGAACCTACGGGCAGTGTTCCTATTGGAACATGTGCAACCTTGGAAAGCGCCTATGAGTTCTATCTACCCGCGTTCAACGTCGGGAGGGCTGTCTCATGAGACGCAATCCGATCTCGGTGTCTGCTCTATGGTTGTTCTTGTTGTCGTCCCTTGCGAGACGCAACGGGCTCTTGTCACTAAGTCTCCGATCGAGAAGGAAGCAACGCAGCTGAGCAAGCGCGTCGTACGCCCTATTCAGGACGCACGTCGACTCCCAGCTGCTTGAGAATTTCCGACTGCTCGCTCTCGCTGATGGTCAGTCCCGCGTAGTCGGAGAGGACCGCCAGGTTCAAACCTGAAATCTGGGAGCCGCGAAGGTCGGCCTGGCGCAGCTTGGCGCGGTCCCACTCGGCCCGATCCAGGGCGCACGCCAACATCGTCGCATTGCTCAGGTCGGTGTCGATGAAAGACGCCTCCGAGAATTTGCAGGACAGGAATTCGCAGCCCTGCAGCTGCAACCCCGACAAATCCGCGAAGCTGAAGTTGCACTTGTCGAAGGAGGCTTTGGTCAATGCCGACCGTCTGGAGAGCACCTTCGTGAAGGTCGAAGCGTGGAACTGTGCGCCGCGAAAACTGCATTCGACCGCCCGGAGGTTGTAAAGATCGCAGCGCTCGAATGAACTCGTCGCGAAGTTGCATTTGACGGCTTCTGCGGCCTGGATGTCGCAAAAAGCAAAGGTGCATCCTTTCTTCTGCTGCACATCGAACAAGGCGCAACCGTGAAACCGCGTGTTGGCCAGTTTGCAGCTGGAGAAACGCGTCGGCTCGAACTGGCAGTTTTCAAACACCGACCCTGAGAAATCAGCGCTGCGGATCGCCGGCACGCGGAACAGGCAGCGCTCGAACCGACTCTCCGTGAAGTCGCCTCCCTCCAGTGCAAGCGTTGCCGGGAACAGGATGCCGCTGAAGGTCCGGCTTGTTTCCGCCGTCGCCCGCAATTCCTCTTGGGAGATTGCGTGATGGACCGGGTCTTCGATGGCCATGCGAACGTCCTGATCGAAAGGGGTGTTTGGCCGCGTTTGCCGCCGTCTGGAAGCCTATCTAAGCTACTGGGCAGAGGAGAACACCATGGACGGCAGCCCCAATCGCACCTTTCAGGTCAACGAACTGACGCCCGATCCCAACGTCGCCTTCGATCCGAGGGTCGCCAAGAGCTACGTCACCTACGCCCATCGCCTGGCGGCGCGCGGCCTGGTGAACAGCAGCGTGGGCGGCATGGTGATCCGCGTGGCCCATCCCGACCATCCGGACGGCGTCTGCTACGCTAAGCCGCAAGGCATCAGCCTGGAGGAGGTCGAAGCGGAGGATCTGGTGATCACCGACATCCCATGGGGTCGCATCCTGCAGGGCGAGCGGGCGACCACGGTGGGCCACCAGATGAACCGCGAGATCCTGCGCCTGCGGCCCGACGTCAACTGCGTGATCCACCTCCACCACGACGAGATGATCGCCTTCATGGCCGCCGGCTACGAGACCATCCGCTCCTTCAGCCTGACCTACGGCTACCTGATGCAGAAGCCCGCGCACTACCTCCCGGCCCATCTCAACGTCGAGGAGGATGTCGGGCCGATCAAGACCTTCATCCAGGACACCAACTGCATCATCATGAAGCGCCACGGCTTCACCGTGCTGGGCCGCAGCGTGTCCGAGGCCTATCACCGGACCTGCGTGCTGGTGAGCGAGATCAAGCGCAACATCATCGTCGAGCAGCTCTGTGCGGCCAACGGCAAGACGCCGGAATACATCTCCGAGGAGGAGCTGGCGTACATGGCCACCCATGGCGACGCGGTGATGTATCCGAAGTTGGTCAAGAAGGCGGGGTGAGGGGTGAGACGGGCTCCGCGCATGCTGAGCAGCGTTGCCCAGCCCAGTACCAACTATCGTTGGAGACGGAATCGCGAAGGACCTGCCGCCATTCGAGCCCGCTGTCATCCTGAGCGAAGCGAAGGATCTCATGGCGATTGCGATCGGTGTGCCGCCGCAACCGGCAATTGGGCAGCACCGGCGCGTTCAAAACGACGCGCCAATCCTGTAGCTTGGGCTACGTGCACAACAGTGAGAACTGCAACATAGCGCTCAACTGACGCCGACACGCCGGATCCCGCACAGCCAAGCGCGTTTGTACTTCGCCCGACGACGCCTTCAACCTGAAGTGAGGATTGCCCGTTGCATGGAGCTAAGTGTCGGCAACAAACCAAACGCCCATCCCACGAGCGATGATATCGAGCGGGCGATCGACGAAACGCCCAAGGCGGCGGATTGGCATCTCCACCTCCAGTCCAACGGCGACGACTCCATAGAAGCCTTCGCGGAAGCGGGCGGGCGCTATCGCGTGACGTTTACCGAGCAGGGGCGCCGCTTCAATGCCGCGAGCCCCGTCGGAGCTGACACGGCGAAGGCGATATTCATCGATTACCTGAACGGCGATACAGACTGGCGCCGCCAGTTCCGCTTTGTTCCCGAACCGTCACGGGGCAGCCGATCGAGGGCCAGTCGGCGCATCAGTTCGGAACCGCCCGTCTGGGCCATCATCGTGATCGCGGCCGCGTTCCTCGGCTTCCCGGCGCTGGCACTGCTCCCCGAGTCCTGGCGCCCCCGTCTGCCCGCTGGCTCCGGCATCGTCTGGCTCGTTGCCGGACCGATCGTGGTCATGGCGCTGGCCATGCTGGTCAACAAGATGCTGCAGGCGCGCCGGGCATCGGTGTGGCCCCAGGCGGCGGGACGGATCACCAGGTCGGAGGTCGGCGCGAACTACCGCCGGCCGTCCGGCAGGCCGGTCGAGCTCACCAATTATCCGGCCATCGAGTACGAATATTCTGTCGCCGGGCAGCCCTTCACCGGTCGGCGCATCAGTATTGGCGAGGACACCGGCGGCGCCAATACCGAAGCCACCCTTGCGCATTACCCGCTCGGCGCCACCGTCATGGTCTACTACGACCCTGACGACCCCGGCAGTTGCGTGCTGGAACGCGACATCCCCAAGCAGGTGCCCGTGGGCTGTGCCGCCATTCTGGCGATCCTGGCGGCGCTGGGTTACGGCGGCTACTGGCTGTTCAACCATTTCCACGGCGTCGTCGAACCGTACATGGAAGACGGCAAGGGGCGCACCGTCATCTTCACGATGGTCGGCGGGCTGGTCGCCCTCATGCTCTTCATTGGCTCACGGCTGGGCGCAAAGGCCGGCAGCAACTGGCCGGTGGTCCGCGGCAAGGTCGTGCTGAGCCGCACCGAGCGCTACCGCGCCAGGGCCAGTCGGACCACTGTGACGTCCTACCTCCCGGTAGTCGAATATGCCTACACGGTCAACGGCCACGAATACCGCAGCCGCCAGATCCAGCTCGATGACGACGGCGGCGGCGAATCGGGCGACGATGCGAAGGAAATGGCGGCGCGCTACCCCGAAGGCAGCGACGTCGAGGTGCACTACGATCCCGCGAACCCTGGCTCGGCGGCGCTCGAAAGGCCTACCGGACCCGCCTGGTATCTCCTGGTGATCGCGGTGTTGTGCTTCGGCGCTGCGGCCTACGCGGGCCTATTCTGGCCTTGAAGCAGGCCGCGAGAGCAGCAACAGGGTGAGTGACGCGAGGAGTCCGAACCCCTCCGCGCGCTATCAACTGAACGTCGGCGTGCCCGAAACATAGCCGTAGAAGTTCCGCGAGAATTCCGCCAACGACAGCGAGCCGACCTGAGGAATCCTCTGGACCGCGCCCCACGTATAGACGGACAGGCTGATCCGATCGCCCTTGATTTCCGGCGGCTCGTCGACGACGACCCAATGATTCACGAATGTCGACTTCAGCCTGTTCGTGTGCTCGTCGAGCATATTGTCGTTGATGAAAAGGCAGACGTCGCGATTGAAGCGCATGTCGCGGTCGAACGCCTCGACTTCTTTCCGGCCTTTGCAAAAATACAGGTTGGTGTCGTCGCGCACGTCCCGATAACCGATTTGGCGGAACCAATTGGCGACATCACCCGGCATGCTGCCACAGGATAGCTCGTCGTCGACCGAAGACAGGTCCATGATGAAGTTGTCGGAGTCGCGCAGGCTGGCCAGCGCCACCCAGTCGACGGCGGCGATCTTGTCGGGCGGCGGCTGATAGACGCGGCACCCGGTGCCCGGCTTGACCTCCAGCGAGCCGATGCGTGCCTTTCCGGTCGTGAAGAGGTCGATCACGTACTGGACGTAAAGCTCCGGCTTGTAGTTGAGGACGCAATAGAAGAAGGCGGCCGGACCGCAAAGGCCCGCAGTCCCCTGGTTCTGTTTGGTGGGATCGATCACGCGATCATGCAGGCCGGTGACGATATCGGCCTCGGAGATGCGCGGGAAGGGACGACCCTTGGGCAGCTCCGGAAAGTTCTGAATGAGGGACAGTGCATAGGTCTTGCGCATTTCACCCGCAAACATGGGCCACTCCTGCCGGCGTTGCTGTCGCGAGTCATGAGGCACCAGAATCAAAGGGGGCGACTGTGCGCGAACGCACGGTTCGAGGTCTCTCGATGGAATGAATGGCGCGATCGGGACAGAGGCGCGCCGCCGTCCGTGGCGAGTGACAGCACTGCATGCACGCCGGGCAGGTCGCGATTTCCCGAGCGCTTTACGGTACGAAAGAATTATTTGAGGTGCCCGACCCCTTGACAGAACTGAGCAATGTTGTGGCGTATTCTTGCCGGCAACTCTTCAAGGGATCTGCACCATGGCCCAGCCCCGACACCGGCATCCACATCCGAGATCCTATCTCTGGTGGCGCCCCCGCGGCGACCAACGTTTCGGCAACCAGAGTTTTTGCGCGCCTCTGCTGCCTCGCCTAGGGTGGCGGGCAACAAGACCGTCTTTCGTGGAGGAAAGCGCATGAACCGCATCGCTTCGGCCCTGGTCGCCGCAACCGTGCTGCTCGCCGCGTCGATCGCGCCCGCAGCCGCCGAGGTCGTGCGGCTGGAGATCATGGACAAGACGCCCTACGGCACGTTCCGGCCGGGCGAGTACGTGCTGTGGCGCGGCAAGGTGCATGGTGAGCTCTCGCCCACCGAAGCGATCCCCGACCTCGACAAGGCCAAGCGCAACGAGGCCGGCAAGGTCGAGTACAGCTCCGAGGTCATGCTGCTGATGCCGGCCGATCCGTCGAAGGGCAACGGCAGCCTGCTGGTCGACATCCCCAACCGCGGCCGGGTCTACGGCATCGCGCTCTACAACGGGCCGCGCGGCGAGCCGTTCAACTCCGGCAACATCCAGCAGGGCACCGGCTTCCTGGAAGATCGCGGCTTCAGCCTGGCCGAGGTGCAGTGGGAGTTGGGCAAGGGTGTCGAGCTGCCGAGCTTCACCGGCGCCGACGGCAAGACGCGCTATGTCGAGGGTGCGGGCTTTGCCATCGTGCGCGACACCGCCGACTTCCTGGCGCACGGCGCCGTCGATGCCGCGGGCACGTCCAATCCGTTGCGCGGAGCGATCGATCACGTGCTGGCCAGCGGCAAGTCGCAGAGCGGGCGCTTCCTGAAGACCCTGCTGCTGGCTGGCTTCAACAAGGTGGCTGGCCATCGCGTGGTCGACGGCATGCACATTTTCGTCTCAGGCGCGGGCCTGCTGCCGATCCTGACCTCCTCGCCCGGCCCGCAGTCGAGCGGCGATGCGGCGCCGTCCTTCGCCGACCCGGAGTTCCGCGGCGTCCACGAGGGGCCATTCACGATCGGCGAGATCGTGGCCGCCGTGGAGAAGCGCGGCGAGGTCCCGCCCAAGATCGTCATGGTGAGCAGCACGACCGACTTCCTGTCGCTGCGCGCCTCGCTCGGCCGCACCGGCGGCGCCGGCACCGAGGAGCAGGCGATCCCGGCCAACGTGCGCATGTACGACGTCGCCGGCGCCTCGCATGTCGTGCTGCCGCGCTCCTCGGAATGCACCCTGCCGCTCGCCCGGCTCGACTGGTCGCCGGTGTCGCGCGCGACCCTGGTGGCGCTGAACGGCTGGGTCATGGCCAACGTGGCTCCGCCCGACAGCCAGCTGATGCCGCTCGAGCCCGCGACCGATGCCGACGTGCTGGCCGCGCCGAAATACCTGCCCAAGGCGGTGGTCGAGCGGCCCAAGCGCGATGCCGACGGCAATGTGCTGGGCGGCGTGCGCCTGCCCGACATGGCGGCGCCGCTCGGCGTCCATGCCGCCCAGCAGGAGCCGAAGTCCTTCGGCTGTTCCCTGGCGGGCGCCTTCCTGCCGTTCTCCGAGGCCCGGATCGCCGAGCTCTACAAGAACCGCGACGACTATGTGAACCAGATCCGCGTCGCGGCGCGCAAGCTGGAGGCGGAGAAGCTGCTGCTGCCCGAGGATGCCGCGGTGATCGTGGCTGCCGCCGCCGCCATGCACTGGCCGCCGGCGGAGAAGAAGAAGTAGGGCGGCGGCGAACGCCGGTTCCTGCATGCTGTCGGCTCGCGAGCGTCACTTCATCGATACGCGACGGGTCGCCCACCTGGCGACCGCCGACAGCCAGGCGGTGCCGCAGGTCGTTCCGGTCTGCTTCGGCCTTGCGGAGGAGGCGCTCTACATCACCATCGACCAGAAGCCGAAGCGGGAGGGGCCCCGGCCGCTGAAGCGGCTGCGCAACATCGCCGAAAATCCCCGCGTGTCGGTGGTGTTCGACCGCTACGACGAGGACTGGCGGCGCCTCGGCTGGGTGATGCTGCACGGCCAGGCCGCGATCCTGACCGAAGGCGCCGAGCACGACCGCGCGCAGTCGCTGCTGCGCGCGCGCTACACGCAGCTCGAAGCCATGGAGATCGGCCTACTTCCCGTTATAGTCATCCGGATCGAACGGGTCGCGAGCTGGGGCGATTTGGGCTGATGTCTTTCCTCCCCTGCGCGGAGCCCGCGCAGGGGAGGTGTCGCCGTCATACGGCGACGGAGGGGTCATAGGCCGCAGGAGCTCTGTCGCTCATGACCCCTCCGCCCGCTACGCGGGCACCTCCCCTTCGCGGAGTCCGCGAAGGGGAGGGGGATCGAATTAGAGAGGAGCAGTACCTTGAGCTTTTCGGACATTGTTGCGCGCGGGGTCGCCGTGATCGGCGGGACTGCGCTCCAGATACGGCGATTGACCGGCGGCACGCCCGAACCGGCATGGGGCAGCGCGCCGGCGATCCCGGCGGCGAGACCGCAGGGGGCCGTGCCGACGCTCAAGATGCCGACGGCGAAGGGCTGGAGTTCCGGCCAGACGCCCGTCGCCGCGCCCGGCCTCAAGGTCAATGCGTTCGCCAGCGGCCTCGATCACTGCCGCTGGATCGAAGTGTTGCCCAACGGCGACGTGCTGGTCGCCGAGTCCATGCAGGCGGACCGTCCGCCCAAGTCGGTCATGGACTACGCCATGATCAGCACGATGCGGCGCGCCGCCGCCGTGGGCGTGAGCGCAAACCGCATCGCGCTGTTCCGCGACAGCGATGGCGACGGCGTGGCGGAGATACGGCACGTGTTCCTGGAGGGCCAGAACCAGCCGTTCGGCATGGCGCTGGCGGGCGACACCTTCTACGTCGGCAACACCGACGGCATCGTGGCCTTCCCTTACACGGCGGGCGCCGACCGCATCACCGGTCCTGGCCGACGGCTTGTCGAGTTCAAGCCGGCCGGCCACTGGACGCGCAGCCTGCTGCTGAGCCCCGACAAGCGGAAGCTTTATGCCGGCGTGGGATCCCTCACCAACATCGCCGAGAACGGCATGGACGTGGAGCAGGGCCGCGCCGCCATCTACGAGCTCGATCTTTTAAGCGGCAGCAGCCGCATCTTCGCCTCCGGCCTGCGCAACGCGGTCGGCATGGCCTGGGAGCCCAGCACCGGCGTGCTGTGGACCGTGGTCAACGAGCGCGACGGGCTGGGCGACGAGACGCCACCCGACTACCTGACCTCGGTGAAGGAGGGTGGCTTCTACGGCTGGCCCTATTGCTACTGGGGCCAGACGGTCGACGACCGCGTGCCGCAGGATGCGGCCATGGTCGCCAGGGCCCTCACGCCGGACTACGCGCTGGGCGGGCACACCGCGTCGCTCGGGCTGTGCTGGGTGCCGGCGGGAACGCTGCCCGGCTTTCCCGACGGCATGGCGATCGGCCAGCACGGCTCGTGGAACCGCAGCACGCTCAGCGGCTACCAGCTGGTGTTCATACCGTTCGCCAACGGCAAGCCGGCCGGACCACCGCGCGATATCCTGTCGGGCTTCCTCGCAGCGGACGAGAAGGAGTCATATGGCAGGCCGGTCGGCGTGACGATCGGCGCCGACCGCCGCTCGCTCCTGATGGCGGACGATGTCGGCAACGTCATCTGGCGCGTGACGGGCGCGTGATCATTGCGGCGGCAGCGGCGCGGGCGGCGACCACTGCCGCGACTGGTCGAAGTCGCAGGTCGTGAGCTGCGCCGTGCAGGTGCCGTTCGCCCAGCCGCGCACGGCGCCCGCCGGCGCGTCGGTCTTGATGAGCGGCTTCATGCCCTTCGCGAGTGCCACCTCGACCTGCACCCAGTCGCCGGAGCACGCGAGGATGCGGCGCATCTTTACGGTTTGGGGATCCGAGACGCCGTCGACTTCCAGATCGACGACATCGGCCGATGCCTCGCTTGGCGCCTGCTTCAGCATGTTGCGCAACAGCTCGGTGGTCAGCAGGTTGCCCGCGACCCAGCCGCGGCCGCTATAGGGCTTGGGCAGATGCGGCGGCAGATCGTTCGCGTTGTAGGGGCCGGTTTCGATCAGGAACCAGTCCCTCTGGAAGCCGATCACGCGGACGTCCGTCAGGACGACGGTGTTGCCGCCGATGTTCGTGGGCGGCGACAGGCGTCCCAAAATCCTGGCGTTCCTGTCCGGCGCCTCGCGCACGTTGAGACCGGCCGGGTCGGGATCGTTGCTGAGCGCGCCGAAATTGCATTCCGTCACGCCGGCCGGCAGCGGCGACCAGGCATAATCGAACTGCGTGCCCCGGCACGGACCCCGGTCCTGCGTCGTGCACGACCAGTCGGTCCAGCCGCGCACCGTTCCATCCGTCGAAGCGGGCTTTCCGGACGGTGTTTTTCCGTCCGGCTGATAGATCTCGACTTCGAACCACCGACCGGAGCATCCCAGCAGTTGTATATCGAGGCTGTAGGGCTGGTAGGAAATGCCGTCGTTGATCCCGTAGAGATAGGTGACATCCGGCGAATCGTTGGCGGGCGCCTTCTTCAAGGTGTCGCGGAACAGGTGCGTCGTGACGAATTTGCTCTCGAGCCAGCCGCGGCCGGTATGGAGTTTCGGCCGATAGGGTTCCGGATAGGCCGCCTCCTCGATCAGGAACCAGCCGTCCTTGAAGCCGATCACCTTGAATTCGGGAAGCTCGCCGGCCGCGCCATAGAAGCCCGTATGCTCGTCCTTGATCGCCGGCAGCCGCCCGAGCACCTGTCCGTCGGCGCGCGGCGCATCCCGGAGGACCGGGCCGTCCGGGTCGTCCTGTCCTGCGAGCGCGCTGAATGCGCAGGCCGTCACGCCGGCCGGCAAATCGCCCTGCGCGGCCGCGCGATTCGCCGGGAACGCACAGACCGCGAGCGCAACCAACATCCAACTCAGCGATCGATTGATCATCACCGCCTCGGGCGCCATTGGCCAACGCTCTCACGCGGACTTCCAGGCGTCAACGTTCCGCAGCTATTCGGCCGGAGCCTCCGCCATCACGCGGCTCCGTTCGGCGGCTTCGAGCGACTGCTGGCGGCGGCCGAGCCACAGGGCGTTGAGCAGCCAGAGCGCCGCGACCCCGATCGCGACCAGCGACGCCGCGCGCGCGCCGACGCCGTTCAGCGGCGCCATCGCCCAGGCGCCGGCCTGGTCGCCGAGGCGGTAGACGAAGGTGTCGATGAAGCCCTTGGTCTTGTAGCGGTCCTCGCGCGATACGACGGTGTAGATGATCTCGCGGGTCGGCCGCGCGATCGCGTAGTCGGCGGCGCGGCGGATGATCTGGAAGGCCGCGATCACGCCCAGGGTCGGCGTGATCGCAAGGGTGGCGAAGCCGATCATGGTGAGCGCCGGCAGCAGAGCGAGTGCCAGGGCCACGCCCAGCAGCACGATGATGCGGCCGGTGAAGAACAGCTGGAAGACGAGGGCGAGCAAATTGACGCCGAGATCGATGCTGGCGAAGAACGCGGTCTGCGCGCCTCTGTCGGCGAAGCTGTGGCTGACGATCGCGGCCTGCTGGAAATAGACGAAGGTCGAGGTCACCGCGTAGAGCAGCAGGAACGCGCTGACCGACAGCAGGTAGGGCGAACGGAAGGCGTGCGTGATGCCCGCCAGCACGCTGCCGCCGACCGGCTTTTCATCCGCCGAGGCCGCGGCCAGGTCGCCCGGCCGATGGTGCAGGACGGGCGACAGCTTGCCCAGGCGGCCGACGCTGAACACCGCGACCTCGAGCAGGAGGGCGGCGCCCACCAACAGCATGGTCGGCGAGACGTAGCGCGCCAGGCCCGCGGTCACCGCCGAGCCCACGATCGCGCCGATGGTGGCGCCGGCGGCAATGAAGCCGAACAGCCGCTTGCCCTGCTCGGGACTGAACAGGTCGACGTTGAGCTGCCAGAACACCGAGACCACGAACAGGTTGTAGACCGACGCCCAGATGAAGAAGATCCGGCCGACCCAGATCTCCTGCTCGGGGCTGGCGACACGCAGCGCGATCGCGAACAGCACGATGTTGAGGGCGAAGAAACGGTAGGTGAGCGGAATGAAACGGCTGCGCGGCAGCTTTTTGACCAGGTAGGCGAACGGCAGGTTGAGCAGCACCATGCCGGCCAGCGTGCCGGTGAACAGCCAGGGCAGGTTGTTGACGCCGCCGGCGACGCCCATCTGATCGCGGATCGGGCGCAGGATGTAGTAGGACGACAGCACCGCGAAGATGTAGAGCCAGCACCAGCCGACGGCGCGAACCTCTTCGGGACGCACGGCGACGATGCGCTGCAGCAGGCGGAACGCCGGGGCGGCCGCGCCGGGCGTCGACGCGGACGGATCTTGCGGGCTCAAATTCGGTGCGACCCAAAGCGGCCGGCGATCCCCGTCACGACAGGTCCGCGGCGATCTTGCGGATCTCGGCCGGCGTATGTTCGCCGCCCAGCGGCGTGCCCGGCACCAGATACTTGCCCTTCGCCGAGCCGCCGATCAGCACCGGCTCGAAGCCGAGTTCCTTGATCAGCGCGCTTGCCAGCTCGATCGCCTTCGCGTCGTCGCCGGTGATCGGCACGCCCAGCGGCTCGCCCTTGCGATGCGCCGCCGCGGTCAGCCCGCCCGAACCGATCGCGTTGAAGGCACGCACGACGTGAGCGCCCGGCAGCATCTTGGTCGAGGCGATACCGGCGCCGCCCTGGTCGTTGATCTTCTTGACGAAATCCTCGCCGTCGCGCCGCGGGATCGGGTTCGACACGTCGAACACGAGCTGCTTGGTGGCGAGCGCGGGACCGTAGTCCTTGGCGATCTGTTCCATTGCCGTATAGGGCACCGCGATCAGCACGACGTCGCCGAACGCCACCGCCTTGGCCACCGTGCCGGCTTTGGCGTTCGGCCCGGCGCTGGCGACCAGGTCTTTCAGCGAGTCGGGGTTGCGCGAGGAGAACATCACCGGATGGCCTTCCTTGGCGAACAGCGTGCCGAGCGCACCGCCTTCGCGACCGGCGCCGATCGTGGCGATCTTGAGCTTGGCGCCCGTCGCCTGGGCCCGCGCGGCCCGCGGCGACACCGCCGCCAGTCCCAGTGCCAGTCCGCCGAGCGCAAGCCCGAAAAAGTCGCGACGATCGAGCGACATTGCATTCGTCATGACCTGCTCCCTGGAAAGCAAAACACTGCGGACGACGCTAGTCCGCGCGGGGTCCTCCCGGCAATTCACGATAATATCAACGGCCGATGGTGCGAGAGGGACCGTCGCTTATTCGCCATATTTGGCGCGATACAACGACCTAGAGCCCCGAGCGTTTAATCGGGCGCGTATCCGGCGCCTTTGAGGTAGTTCCAGCACTCCTTCTCGGAGTAGAGGGCGCAGATGTCACCGATGGCTCTCCAAAGCG
>Ga0193726_1000887_pt1 | contig 26885 bp, 17 predicted proteins | sample H2c1metaG_FD_144928 | JGI IMG/M metagenome (GOLD analysis project Ga0193726, IMG submission 144928) | Soil microbial communities from a riparian zone of the East river system, Colorado, United States - H2c1 | ecosystem: Environmental > Terrestrial > Soil > Riparian zone | place: USA: East River...
CAAAGTTGCAAGGAGCAACGGCACACACAATCGAACAGATTGCGTTGCCCATTCGCTGAAACTTCACTGCGAGATCACCATTTCGGACGTGCTGGACATACCTATCGATTTCACAGGCACAAATGGAATGTTCAATGGATATTTATAAGCCACGACTACCTTCACCAAGTTGCCAGGATTGTTGCATGGACTGACGATTGGCGAGCAAGCGGAACCTGTCGAGGGCCACGTAGTGGCTACAGTCAGGTTGTTCGAAGTAATCCCCGGGTAGCCGAGGCTTTTGACATATGCCTGCACTTGCGCCGATGTAGCTCCTACCGGTGTACCCGAACATTCAGAGAAACCTGTGCACGCCGACCCACGGACAATGGCATATCGTATGCCTTCGCGAGCGGCATCGGAAATATAGGTATAGGAATAAAGTGCAGATGATGTCTCGAATATCCCAAACACGATTGCTATTAATATCGTGGAGGCAAGCGCGAACTCGGCAATCGTATCGCCTTCTTCTCCACTCATACGGCGAGATTCAATTTCCCCTCTTTGAAAACCAAAAGCACCGAATCGCACGAACCGGCTTAAGAAACTCACCGATCTGCATGTGGTCCGGATAAAGCGTGAGCTGGAGAGTGTGCGGCTCATCGCTAGTTATTAAGAACCCGTTGCACAGCCAAACCGTGCAACGTGAAACTGGTGGGAAGATTAGGAAGGTGTATCACGGGCGTAAAAGTCGCCGACGTCTGCACTGTCAGGACCTGCTCAAGCTGGGACGTGGGGCAGCTGGAGAGAACGCAGGAGGCAGCTGCCGAGCCATTGGAACACATGCAGGAACTCGACACGGTGGCCGTAAAATTCGAAGCCCTGCTCGATGTCGAAAGATCGTAGGCGTCCTGTTTGGCTGCCGCCAGAATTCCGCTGGTATCCGCAGCTGTGATGGGAGTCTGTGCGCCATATTGAACTGCGGCCCTTGCCGAACCGGTCAGCTCGATCGCCTCAAAGGTAACCGTGCCCAACTCGACTGCCCCGAACAGCAACGCGATCAGCAGCGGCATCGCAAGGGAGAGTTCCACAAGTGACTGCCCGGCTTCGCTGTTTTGCAGTCCTTTTCGTGTTCGTCGCGCTTTACTAAGGCTGAATCTCATATCTGTCTGTCTCCATCTCACTCGACCAGTGCAACGGATTTGAGGGGTGTCGTGGTCTGATTTGTCGCACTATAACTATTCACAGTAAAAGTGGCAGTCTGGTCGTTGAGGGTCGCGACAATCAAATCGCTATTGATTGTCAAGCCACCGCTCTTGTCACCGCCGCTATCGTGCAGGTACAGGTTGGCACCTGGGGTATCGATAATGCCGGTGAACGTTCCACCGCTGGCTCCCTTATCAAACTCCATGGTGGAAGTATTAGAAAGTGGCGCCATCAAAACGATCCCCATATAAGGGTTGGAACTGCTGGTTGGGGCAACGATGTTCATGGTCGTACCGGTGTTTTCGTTCAGTCCGCCACCATTCAGATCAAGGGTTACTCCGCTACCTCCGGTATTGATCGTGCCATCGAGGGTGACGTTTCCGGTAAAAACGAATGTGCCGGAGAGTGTTGCGTTGCTGATAGTAACGTTTCCGCTGTAACACACCGGGTTAATGCCGACGTCAACGGCTCCGGTGAGTTTCCCGCCGGATGGCGCGCTGCACGTCAATGAAGATACATTTGGTGGGCTAACGCCCTGCAGGGGATTAGTCACCGGTACGATCCCGGTAACCGGGGTGGGTGAGCTGTCTCCGCTTGCCCCGCCGACTCCTCCCGCGACGCCAACCCATCCGGCTGTCAGAGAGCCGCCGGATCCTGTGAAGTTCAGAGCCGTGCTGCAAGGCGAGTCAACGACGACGCCACACCTATTCGCGGTAACAGTAAAAGATCCCTGCAGACTCATCGCCGGGCATGCAGTCGTGCTAAGTACAAAGATGCATCCCTGACTCACAGATGGCGATCCAGCTACTGCCCTGGTCGTGATCTTCACGGTCTTGAAATTGTTTCCGCCGATCAGACTGCCAAATGACCCCATGAAGACTGTCGGGTTCGGCTGGGAGACTATAACTTCTACGTAGCCGGCAGAGGTGTGGACTCCATCCGCGGGAGGCGTCGAAGCAGTAACTGTGGTTCCCCCAGTCCCGTCCGTCACTCCGTCTTGCGCGGCCGCAGCTTTGGCTGCCGCCGAGACCCACTGTTGAATGGTGTCTCCTGGGGCGGCGGCATCGTAACCGTAATTGAGATACGCTTGCGCTCCGGCAGTGGCGGCCGCGTCTGCTGCAGTCTGCAGCTTTCGTCGCGCGTTGAACAGAAGGCCAACATCCAAAGCCAGCGCCATGAAACCCAAAAGCAGCACTCCCATCAGAGCCGCCAGCACAAGCGTTTGTCCACTTTCTTCACTGATTCGCTTCACGGTGTCTTTCTTGACACGAAACGCAATTGGTCGGTGTGCTGAGGTTTCTGAAATGGATCTTAGTTCGGATGCTAACCCGGAAGTTTCCTGTGTTGAAGTCCTCAACGGTTACCAGAGATTACGAAAGTTGCAGGCCTTTCGAATGGACTTCCAAGATCCGCACGGAAGCAGGACCCCCATTTTCCGACCATCGTCTTTCTGGAACCACACACGGATCCTGACGACGGCCACGGCGCAGGTGCCCAGCTGTAGGCGATTCTGTGGCGGTGAGAGCACACATAAGCCACAAAGTTCACCTAAGCTCAATATGAAGCGTGTAAATTATTCAATCAATATCAGTTACAAACCACACAATTCAATAGGTTTCTGTAAGCTCCGGAATCCGGTTCGGGACCAGGTGCTCCACCTAGAGAACCTTGTGGATATCTGTGGAGGTCTGTTGCGGCCGGTTGAAGTTTGAGGCTTCTAAGGGTTCAATTTCGACTACAGTTCGCTATCTCCATCCGAGTACGCAAGGGTAAACCACTGAGATTGATTCCCTTCCCTGCACAAAGGAGCGGCATGAGGCCCTGGTGTTGGACCAGGGGATTGGTCACTGAGAAGCCGGCTTGTAAGGACAAATCCCGCTTCACGACACGCTCCGCAGACTTCGACGACAGAAATCAATTCAAGGAGCGGACGTCATTCGCGTAGAGCAAAATGAATGAACAACCCGAGCTGGGATAGCAGCCGAGGATTCCTCGCCGCACGAGTCGTGTGGGAGCATCGTCAGGAAAGACCGAATTGAATTTTGCCGAGTTAAGCTTGTCGCCGGCCGATTTCAATTCATCCGATCCTTTAATGAATTTGACGTCGTCGATTCTTCCGTCCGATGTCCCAGGAACGTGACTCAAAACCACAAAGAAATCGGCACTCGCTGTGCCCGGAGCCAAGCGGCTTAGCTTTATGCTCCGCCCCTCGCCGCTGTTGTCCAGCCGACTTTTCAAATGTGGGCTCGACTTTCCGCCAATCTCATCCAAATGGTCTTTCTCCGTCTTATTCGCCGAGAGTTGCACGGCGGCGGCGACATATTTGTGAGCCTGATCCAAATTACCCATTTTGAAATATACCCAGCCCAGCGTGTCCCAGTAAGCCGACAGGCGAGACATCCGCGCTAGGTCGTCCAGCTTGAGGCTGGAAAGCGTCACATTTACCGAAGCCTCTTCCTCATCTTTCACGGCCTTCTGCGCGTATTCCAGGGAAAGTGGAAGATTCTTGTCGGCCTGAGCCATGGTATAGGCAACGTTGTTTAACATCGACGAGCGTGGATCAATCTCCACTGCTTTCTTAAATGCAGCAGTTGCCTTATCGTGATCCGCGAGCGAAATGTAGGAGTTTCCAAGCATGGCGTATAAGTTGGCGTTGTCAGGGTGAACCTGAAGCGCACCTTCGGCAACTTCAACAACCTCGCTGTATCGTTTAAGGTTCAAGAGCGCATATCCCAGCGCATTGACACCTTCGAGATTGCCGGGCGAGAGCTTGATGAGCTCCTGCCACACCGGAGCGGCCTCTTCGAACTTCCGCAGGCTCATCAGTGTATAGCCAAGCGCTTTATAACTCACCAGTTGATGTGGATCGACCTCAATCGCCTTGCGATAAGACTCGAGAGCCAAATCCTGCTGGCCTGCGGCCTTGTAGACCTCCCCAAGCCATAACCAAGCGCGCGTATAGGCTGGATCGATCTGAACCGCTTTCTTGAGTGACTCGATTTCGGCAGCCTGATCGTTCCGTTGAAAGGCCTGCCTGGCATCGTCGTAAGCGTGACTGGCCTCCGCCTTGTCGCTGTATGGAAGCTCCCAGATTGCTTCCTGATATGAGGCCGGGGAGACGTCGCCGGTATGCAATGCCACTTGAAGTCCATAGTCATTGGCGATAGCTTTGGCGAACTTCTTGTACGTTTCGTAGTTCTCCACCGGCACCTCTCGCAATTTCACATAAAGAGTCCGGTCGGCGGTAAGGACGCCATCCTTCAAGGAGTACGAAGAGTGATACTCGGCAAAGTTCTCTTTCAGGTCGATTTGGGCAGGGAGTTCCGGCGAGTAGCCCTTCGGCAATTCGATGTGGGATTCATACTGCATCTTCTCCGGTGATCCGAGCCAAGTTGGATGCGAAGGTTTGCTGTCGGTGTCCGGCATCTGAAACGGCGGGGCTGCAGCGGCTATCTTGCGGTTGGACCAGTCCGGAAAATCCTTTCGAGTATAGGTGTAGGAGAAGTGAAAGGGATCGTGGGTCTTCTCCGACGATCCTGCCGTCACTCCGCTCACATCGCCAGCGAAACCCGTGGCATAAGAGATTTGCTGTACGAGATCCTTCCACCGCGACTGCGGAAGGCGGCGGAACGCCATGCGAATGATTACTTCAGCGTCGTTGCCGCTGACCTCGTGGTCGACTTTTCCTTCCAGCGTTCCCGTATCGCTCAGTTTGGCATGAATGACGAAATGCTCGGTGGGTTCGTGCGGAGGATCTTTTGGTGTCGTGGCAAGAGAAGAGTGTCCGTCGGAACCTACCAGCAAAGCCTGTTTGTCGCGCAACGGGCTGAGTAGGTATGCGAACGGGGCAACCTCGGGAGTCGTATCAAGCCACAAGTAGCCACTCTCTTGTGGGACAGCGCCGATGACGTGGTCAAACTGGGCAGGCGAGGGAACATCCGGGTCAAGGGAGCGCACACTATTGATGAGCGCCGGGTAGGTCTTGATTCCCGTTGCCGCCAGCAGCGCCGCCAGCAATGTGTGCTTATCTTTGCAGTCGCCGTACTCATTGGCCAGCACTTCACTGGCGTTGTGTGGCTGGTAACGTCCAATCCCGAAATCAACTCCGATGTAACGGAACTGCGTGCTCACGTAGTCGTAGATCGCTTGCAGTCTGGCGTTGTCGTCTTTGGCGAGCTTGGTGAGTTCTTCTGCCTTTGCGCGAATCTCAGGTGTCGGCTTGGCTCGCTCCATTTGCAGGGCGTTGTACCAGTTGCCAACTGCCTCCCAACTTTGAAAGGTAGAGAGCTGTACGTCTGGAGGCGGGAGCTTGCCTCGGCTCATCTCGTAGACCTTTTCCTCTTGATCCTTCTTCTCCTCTTCGGCGGATTTACGCTCCAATTTTGATCTCTTCCAAGTGAAGATTCGGCGGTCGCCTTCCTCACTCAACACGGGAGTTGGTTGCGAGCTCTTCCATTTCAGTGGCCGCGTGCGCGGAACGCTGACTTGAAGCTCTTCGTCAAGGACGATCGCGCCGCGGGCAAAGTCGTAAACCAGCCAGAATTGGCCGGGCGCGAGTGGACTGGTGGTGCGCCAACGCTCGCCGAACTCCAGCACGTCCCCCGGAGCCAGTCCTTTGACGGGGATGTGTTTCTCCCGCGAATCGCTGTAGAAAGGCGCCAAGCGCGTGACCTCAGAAGGCATGTCCTGAATGTCGTCCAGTGGCGTGACGACAATTGCGCCGTCTGGCTTTACTACCCGGACATAGTCGAAGTCCACCGATTGCTCGGCTTTTGCATATGCGACAATCACCACGCTGTATTGCTGCACGCCGGCGTCAGACTGAATGCGGATGCGGCTGGTCGATTCGCGAGTATTCGTGCCGTCGTTCTCGAAGGTGATCTTGCTGAAGTCCTTCTCGATCACGAAGGCTTCTTTGGAGAAGTCCGGCTTGGCATTCGGCGCCAGCTGGGAGGTTTGGGAGGAAGAGGCCAAGCTGAGCGCAAGACCCGCGAGGATGCAACTCATGCCACGCAGCAAGAGCCAATGGTTACGACTATCTGATCGCATTTCCACCCCAAGGCAGTAGAGCCGCACCGCCGCTGTTCGCGGCTCAGGGCCGAATTGGCACATTAGTTATGGAACGATGAACAGAGTATAAGACAAGTCCTTTGAGTTTGCTGATAATCACAAGGCGGCTGATCTTGAAAAGGACCTTTGTTAGCAGATGAGCCGTCTTGCTGCAATAGGTTTAGTTTGGTCTCTTAGCGAACGCGACGCAAAACCTCATATCAATCGCCCTTGAAACGGTTGCCGGAAGAACCGTGGTACCGGCAAACGGGCTTCTGCTTACCAAGCCTTCGAGATTGCTTTGTTGTAGTCGAATATGTAGCTGTCGGAGCCTCCGAAAACATTATGGCACAACAGCTTTCAACAACGAATCGCAAGAGCTTCAATCAACACGAGTTAGAAACATCGAAATTCAACAGATTTCAAATGGCCCTCGAACCCGGTTCGGGACCAGGTTCTCTACCCTAAACTCCTCCCTTAGAATCAATGAGTTACAGAGGGTCGGCTTGTGGAATCTGTGGTTCTGTGGGGATCTTTGAGGTTCAATTTCGACTACAGTCGGCGATTTCTGGCCAAAGCCTATCACCGAGCTTCGTTAATTTGTGCCCGTTTAGTCGTTTAGTAGTCACAGCAGCGGAGACGGTTTGCACCAGGGGGCTTACCACTGCTGTCATCGATGGACCCTTACTTATGAATGAGACCGGTGAAACCGGCGACAAAGAGCGTAGCCAAAACCCAACCGAGAACAATCTGCGCCCAATAAAAATATCGGATCCACGGAGGGTCGGCCATGCCGCTTATTGCCCTGAGGCTTAATGGATGTCTAACTAGTCGACCCACCCCTCGCATGATTCGCCTCAGACTCTGGTGCCATGGTAAATGGAGAGGATCACTCTCTCGAGGTACCCGGCTTTTGGGATACCATTTGTCAGTTTGGCCGAGTTTCACCAATGGAATCGTATTCTCAATCGAATACACTAAGGGAGAAAAGCTCCCGTACTCAGGAGAGACGTCGCCCGTATTAAGGAGAAGGTCTCGTTGCTCCTTATCTCCTGGGACAATATTTCCGTTTATATAGGCCCGGCGATAAATGATCCATCCCAGAACCGTTAGCCCGGCGAGACCCCACACTGCGTTAATGGGAGCGTAACCGTAACCGACGGTGCGACCAAGCAAGGAGCGACGCATCATTCCCTCTATGCTGGGCACGGTCTTCTGCCGAGTTCGCTCATCTTCCAATCGAATCAAAACCATCTGCGAGCCCTTATCGTCGCCATTCTGCGAAAGAACCCTTGATAGCTGCAAGTAGGATTGCTCGGACAACGGATCCGGATCCTGGAGTTGAAGCCAACCTAACCTCCTGGGGGCGTCTTTCGGGTCATTCAGAAAGACGTTGTACTTAAAGCCGCCGAGTCGAAGGCAATTCTGCTTCGGCCATGATAACGAATCGTCAGCGAATATAGCGGTTGTAGAATCGGTGAGTTCAAGTACGCCGTTTATCTGAAATCCTTGATCGAGATAGATTGCGCCATGCACCCAGGTATACCGAACCGCGAGCGCTCGAAATACCTCTTTGTCGCGCTCGACCGGATTAGCTGAGAATAATCCGCCTCGACAGGAGAGTACTTGGCTAATGTCAGAATTTGTGATGTTTACTTCGCCTTGGGCTGCGAAGCCGTACCGGAAATTGAGCGCGCGAGAACACCTCCCACTAAACATCCTGAAAGCTAGTCCGGAACGGGCATCTCCTTCCACATAAGGATTGATTAACTTAGCGCCATCGAAATATACCTCGCCACTACATTGGCCATAGTCGAAGATGATGCTCCCATTTGAGGTGAATGGCACACGTTCTCCCGACTCTTTCTTCAATTCGTGAAGACTCAGGTCACCTCCAATTTGAGCTCGTGTAAGAGAGAGCGCGACACCGCCTTGGGGATTTAGATCTGAAATTCTGTCATTGAACTTTGCACCTATACCCTCGAAATTTGCTCCGAGAACCGCGTCATTGAAAGAAATCTGGCCAACTGAAGAAAACGGCTGATTCAGAAACACGGGGCCTTTAATAGAGGCGCGATAGGCGCTGATCGCGACCCCGGAATCTTGCACGTCTTTTTCGTACGGGTTGATGAAGGTTCCGCCAGTTGCTTCGAACTGCCCGCCAACCGAGCCACCCAGAATGGAAAACAGGCCTTCGGCCCTGATACCACCCGCTTGGAGATTCGCACCAATCGTGACGTTCGTTGCGAGGAATGAGAATGGCTGTTCCGAAAGTTTGCCAACGCGACCTCGAAGCTTAGCGTTGGTGAGTACAAGGTCCCCGCCGACGTGGACCGAAACCAAGCTAAGATATCCAACAACATCGAGCTCATTGAGAAAGATTGATGATTGGACGACAGTGCGATCGAGACTGAGCGAGTTACCTGCTGGAACGTACGTTCCAGACCTGACATTTCTCATGGCGGTCTTAGTCATGATCAGGTCGCCAGAGACTTCCGCAGTCTCCCATTCAACGACGCCGTTAATCCTGCAATTTTTGACTCGGACGTCTCCGGAAATCTTAGAGTTGTCGCCTACGAGAGCAGCTTGGCCACCGATGTGGTTGAACACCGCACCGTCTGCTTGAAAATAGCCGCCGATGTGCGCCGAAAGAAGCCGGACTGTACCGTTTGAAAGGAATTCTTTATCGATCAGAACATTGCCATCAATGCGCGAGTCATCGAGATCGAGCGCATCGTTGTCCTGGTTATCCTCACCGGAAACCGAGTTTAGGTGTGCGCCGCCCGAAAAATCGATGTCTCCGCCGCAGATCAGAGCTCTAAACGTGAGGCCGCCGTGCGCAGCGAGACCCCCACCGAGGTCAACATCTCGGCGGACCTGCGCCGATTCAAGGGATAGTGCACTAGACTGACCCTTGCCAGTGCGAGCAAAGAGACTGGTAAAGCGAGCTCCGTTCGCGCCGACATCGCCGTTCAGACGCGAATTAGCCAAATTCAACCCACAATTCGCGAAAATGGTGTTGTCGAGTACCACATCCGCCCCAACAGTCAGACTGTTGCCATCCAGTGCAAAGTCGTCATACGCTTTGTCTTCGGGAATCCAGCCATTAAAAGTCGCGTTGGCGCAGTTGAGGTCCTCGCCGACATGTGCGTTGGTGAGAGTGACCACACCCTCAGCAGTAAATCCATTATTGAGGAAAAGGCCACCCTTGATCTGGGCTCGTAGTAGATCGATGCTGAGGACCTTCGAACCTGCGAAGGATACCTCACGCCCGAAAAACATTCGCATAGTTACCGGCTCTTCGAAGTTGCAATGAGAGAAAACAAGCCTGAGAGACGCATCAATGTAAGAGAGATCAAGCTCCCCTTCGATTCGAGCACTGTGAATGCGAATGCCGCGTGGCGAGATAGTAGAGAGCTCAGTTGTACAAAGCCATTCAATCAACTTCGCGCGGATCGAACGTTCATTCCCCCAAGCAGAAGCGTTGCTCGGTTTATTTCTAGGATCATTGTCCTCGTGGCTCGGCCCGCAGTAAACGACATCGCCTGAGGGCATAGCGGATAGCAGATTCCGTTCGGCCGAACTCAAGCCATCAGGGAATACCTTGCTGGCTCTCACCAGTAGGCTCTCTTCTGTTGTAGAAGGTTGCACCATGGAACAAACTCCAAATAGCATCGATCGGAGCTGACAGATAGCGCGCGACGTACCCACCTAAAGACTTGGATGGGAACTGCTAGCCGGTGCGGAACGTACGGGAGCGGGCGATCATGGATCTCTGATGGAAGGTACTGGAAAGGCGCTTCCCGACGACTTGTTCTTTGCTGGGTTCATTTGGCTTGCCTTTCGACGAGACCATTTTGCAAGGAAAAGAAATTCCCTCGCGGCCATGGCTTCGCCGATATAGATACCGATAATAGCAACTCCATTGAATTAGCCGCCAAGGGCCGGCGGCAAGCAACGATTGGGCGATTGTGGTACAAGTGAGCTGCCCCTTCCCTTAGTCCGGGCAAGTGAGAGCACTCAGGTTTGAGTCTAGCTGCAAATTCAGTTCGCAGCAGCCGTCGAGGCTGTGTAAATGTGGGAAGCGTTTTTTGCTTTCCACATTTGCATAGCCTGTTGCGAATTCTTCCGGTGTCAGGTAGTCCAAGGAGCTGTGTGGACGCACCTGGTTGTAATCGATCCGCCAGCTTTCGATGGTTTCCCGCGCATCGTCCAGAGTGAAAAACCAGTGTTCGTTGAGGCATTCCTCGCGGAACTTGCCATGAAAGCTTTCGATGTAGCCGTTCTCAATCGGCCGTCCAGGTGTGATGAAGTGGAGTGTGACCTTGTTCTCATATGCCCACTGATCCAGAGCCTTGGAGGTGAACTCCGTGCCGTTATCAATGACAATCCGTACTGGCATGCCGCGATGTTCCCGGAGTCTGTCCAACACTCGGACTACGCGCAGTGCCGGCAACGAGGTGGTCACTTCGATCGCCAGCATCTCCCGCGTATATGCATCTTCAATCGACAACGTTCGAACCTTGCGGCCGGAGGCCAACGCATCCTGTAGAAAATTCATCATCCTGATTTGCAATCTGTGGCAGCAAAGGTCGCCTTGTGTTTTGGTTGTGTTGCCGTGCGCACGTAAAGCATCCCACGCAAACATCACAGCTACACATAGAGTTTGTACTGTCCCAAGTCCAGCTTCTTCTCGAATTTATTTTTTCCGTAATCGCTCATAACTTCTGGTTGGGTTGGGCGGCAAGCAAATCGTCGATAGTCTGGTAATACCCATCTAAGGAATCCACCAGCGCTTGGTATATCGCACCCGGATCTTTTTCCACAAGAATCCGTAGGTCCGTCGTGAGAGCATTCTGATAGTCACCTATCGTTGCTGACGACGATGCAGCGAATGTCGCGCCTTCGTCGGCCGTGTCTAGTTCCCGAAGAAGTCCGGTGACCTTGCTTTCTCGTGTGAGAGTGATCTCCAAAACCTTCTTAGTCTTTGGATTTGGTAGAATAGTGTCTACATAGATAGAAAGCTCCCTAGTGAGCTGATCCCCATCTTCATGGATTATATTAAAAGCATTCGTACATCGGGAATGGCTGATCAGCATTCCAGGGATCCGGACATCATTGAGTGACGCGATCAGGGATGGGTCTGTCGACACCACAAATGTGGCACCTCTTGCGGTCTCCGCAGCATTCGCTTGCTCTAGCTCGCTCTCAAGAATGACTTTAAGTTGACTGGCATTCTCCAATTCTCGTGCGCAGGTCTGCTTCATATCGCGAAGCGCGGCTGCGTATTCGACAAGCGCGTAGACAAGAGGTACGGTCAAACTCGCACCGCTTCGCTTTAGCGGTAATGCGTCAGAAGTCAAACTCAAAGCTGGCCAACTCCGAACCTCTCTGGGAAGCTGATCCACAACCTTCGTCTCGCCCAAATTGACATACTTTTCCGGTATTGCCCAACCGAGAGAGCCCCCCTCAAGCCAACTCCCCGAAATGATCCCTACAATTCTTCCGTTCGAGATAATGGGGGCTCCGCTAACTCCACCGTAGATAACCATTTCGAACGTTATCAAATCTATATCACCACGAAAGAGCGCTCTTCCATCATTCGTGCGGAGACCTGTCGAGGAAACGTAGCTTCGGCTGGTCGAATGTATGTTGAGATCTTGAAGGTTGAAGGTGGTAACAGCGGGGAAACCAACCGCTTTTGAGTTCGGTGAGAGATCCGAAGGAGCTACTTCGCTAAGCTGTAGAAACTGTTGTCCCGCCGGAAATGAATCCATCTTGAGAATCGCAAGATCGTAATCGGCCGAGATGGAAAACACTCGGACGTTCAGGGGAATCTTCTTGCTTTTGTAGTATATTTCGATGGCCTTCGAATCTCTAATCACGTGATAACAGGTTAGGATCCGGCCATCGGAGGAAATGAGCGATCCCGTACCGACGGAGACTTTACCGTCATTGGTATAGGCTAAGATTCTTACTATGGCGTCGTCTGGAAGGATCCCGAAACAGGGGATTGTCTTTACAAGAAAGATGAGAGCCGCGGAAAGTACGATACCTACGGGCCGCCTGTGAATCATTGGTCACCCGCCTTACTTTGATTTTCGATCAATTTGTACAACTCGTCATATGCTTCATCGGTGGAAATGACTTTTGCGCGCTTTTTCTCGTCGATGATGTTAGCTTGTGAGACGGTGCCCGACCGAAGATAACAGAATGGTGGTGGATCTTTAGAAAGGCAAACGTCGACCACTCGATTTGGAGAAAGCAGTTGATGTCGGCTCGTGAAAAATCCGCTAGCCACACCCAAAACACAACAGAATGACAAAGCGCTGATCATTCGACCCGCCAAGGAACGGTCTTCGCTTGTGAGTTTCGAAAGGAGCACAAAGACCGAGCCCCCGACGAATGCAAATAACAGCGCGACAAGAGGCTGAACTATTGGAGAGACAGTCATGCCGCACAGAAACCCGACAAGATAGCCCATACAACCCAAACCGATTACGAGCCACATGCTGTCCTCCTGATGAGAGCTATCTCGATCTTCGCCTCGACATCTTCGGCGGAACTCGACGGAGATCGGGAACTTTATCCTTCGTCCCTGCTTATCTTTGCGATCCGTTCAGCCCATACGCCGATGGTACGTGAGCGCGAATAGGTCGCCGAGGTCGTAGCGGTGGTGCACGCGCCAAGGCATTCGCTAGGCACTCGGACTGGTGAGCAGACGTTTCACTGAATCCGCAGTAAAACCGACAATAAAGACCGCCACTAATCCAGGGACTAGGTCCAACTTGTCTATCTGAGTCTGCGCTCCGGAGATCAAGCCTGTCACGGCAATTCCAAGGGCTGCGCTGAGCTTGATCGCTTCTGCGCGCCAGCGCTCCTGGCTCCTTAGGAATTCGCTAGGGTGTAATTCGATGTCCTTAGTGAGCTCCGCCGTCACACTTGGTGAATTACGCTTCGAAATAGGCCTACCATCTGGGTCGAAGATCGTCGCCGTGACGTGGAACCACTCGGGATTATGTGAAGGGATGTGCGATGGTCTGCGTGAAAGAAATCGCCAGAATCTTCCCATCAGTGTTCTCACTCGCTCAGCGCGAGGTAGGAAATAGTGAGAAGCAATCCATCCTTCTCCCTCGTGGCCGTCGTCATAATTCCAAGCCACGAAGAACTCATCCCGTGCGGCACAAGTGTCTAACTCTTGGCTAAAAAAGCGCAAACGAAACTCGACCGAAGCTCTCTCATACACCCAGGCCGGGTCGACTCGAATGCTTACCTGCTGCGCTTGATCTCCTTCCGCCGAGCTTTGCACAGCTTCGGCGATCCTGTCGGGATAGATATCGTCTTCCATTTCCCGGATGAGGAGTCTCGCGGACCGTAGGCCGTCCCAACTCTGCCTCTGGAGCAGGTCCACTAGCTTGTCTGTACGCGCGTTGAGTCGTTCAGTGACGTCGGCAGAAGTAATACCGTCCCTCAAACGAACGTAGCTTCTGATGATCCGCGCCTTCTGGAGAGAATAATCCAGATCAATATAGTTCTCTGGCTCAATCAGGGCTGCTGCTACCGCTCGAACAACGGCGATCGGTCGAGCCGCTAGCGGGCTGAAAGAGGCCCAAGCCGGTGAGCCGGTCAGAGAGTTTAGGTCCTGCCCGACGGCCTGGCAGTCCGTCGCGAGCTGTTGTCCGAATCCGTCATCCCGCTGACCCAGCGTGTTCACTTGGTCGGAGGCCGACTTCACAGCATCCCTAGCTTCACGAATCTCATCGTCGCTCGTCTGTGGCTTGCTCAACAGAACCCCGACATCGTCAAGCGCCTGGAAGATCCCATCCAGCTTGCTCGGAGGCGCCCCGATCGTCTGATACTTTTCGACCTGGCCTAGGACCGTATCCATCTGTTCAAGGATATCGACCTTGTCGTTCAAGCGCTCGATTCCTACTTCGCAAAGCGTGGCAATGGCTGCAAAATCGGGCGAAAACGGATTGCGCGTTTTGAGCAAATTCGTAAGGCGACTCCGCTCCAGGCGCACTAGCACCGCCATTCGTGAGCTGATTCGCGAACTCAGGTCGGAAGTTCGCACTGCAAGGTTGAGAAGTTTCTCTTTCAGATCGAGCCGAAGTAGCTTATTGGGAATGTAGTAGCTCAGCAGTAAGGATGTGAGGCCCCCTATTGCCAGCAACACAAATGTGACTAGATATTTGATTGCCGCTCTTTTGCGAGACCCGTAGTAATCCAGCCTTCCCTGCAGGCCGAAGCTCGCGAGTGGTTGAACTACAAGCTGAGTCGGAAGTGGGCGCGGCAAGATGAGCAGGCGATAGCCGCCACGAATACCATCAGGCTTGATGGCGCTGACGAGTGCTCTCGGTGAAAATGGAGACCAGCCAAAACTAGGTGTGCACTGCAAAACCGGCGACGACCGCGGAAGAAAGTCTGCATCGCCTTCGCAAATCGTTTCGCCATTTACAAGCTTCCAGTGAACCGGATAGGTATCCCCATCCTGGTTCTTTACCACTATCCACGTCGTTCTTGCGTCCCAAAGACTAAGAACTTGATGATCGTCTTCCAGAGTGATCGTGGCCGGATGATGCCGAACAGGGATCTTGCCGACCGACTCTGTTCCGTAATGATTAAACAACTCAATCTCTGAATCGCTGCCGCTCCAGTCGCCTCTCACAACCATCGTCACGGTTACGTAGTGTTTTGGTTGAAGTGTGAATTCGTTTATCGCCACCGGAATCCTGGACTCCGGTCCGATGAACTTCACGTCCATTTGCGACGACGTATCGGTTCGAGCCGTCAACGCCATTTCCACTGGCTTGCTCGTATTGTTCCAGAGCAGAAGATCGGTCCTCCCATCGCCGGTTGCCTTATACACCGTAACGGTTGGCTGATTCAGCAGCCGCACGCATGGAGGATTATTCGGTGCGGCCGCAAAACCATCACTTCCGAAGAAAAACGCCAAGCATACGAGAAAAGTGCGAAGGCGAGCGGAAGCGGACCACAGCTGGGGGTGATCATAGTGAATACAGAGTGGAACCAAACGGTGGCAGGCGGGGCCAACTAGGATCATTGGTTTCCCTTGATAGCTCCCAGCCGCTGAATGTCCGGAACTTTCGCCGGCGCGCTTTCTTTGTGATTGTCTAGTTCTAATCACGATCTCCCACTTTCATTTCGAGGCAACGACGAATGCACTGGAGGAGGTAGCTCTGCCTCTCAAATCGAAGCTGTTGGCTGGGATCATGTCTTCTCGTCAGGGCGACTTGACCGCATTTTTACTCAACGGACTCAAAGACCAATCCGTAAGAGAAGGCATGCACCTTGTTAAAGACTGGGGGAAGCGATCCATCTTGGTAGTTAACATTTAACCCCGGCCGTACTTTGCCGTAGGTACGTGAGGAGAACACGCTGAAGTTTGTCTGGTCCCAAAATCGTCCACCGGTTACCGTCGAAGTTGTCTGATTTGTGGTCGGGTTGTAAGCCGTTTCTGATTTGAAAAGATATCGATATAAAGTGGTTGACATGAGCGCAATGCTCTCAATGAATGAATTTGTCGAACTGTTCTTGTACGAAAGATTTAGGTCCATCGCCGTCTTGAGACGGGCAAGTCCGCCAACATTACCCGTGCTTCCGCTCGGCTTTGCGAGATTGTGGCCTAACTCCGCACCTACCGGCATTACTCTTAAAGAAAAGTATCCTAGGCCATTGGAGAAGGACTCAGCTGAGGTAGCAATTTGCGGCCGCAGATCGAAAAGCGCATTGGAGACATTGCCAATGCCCATCGTCGTCGCATCGGCTTCCATTTGGAACCCATAGTCAATGATCGCTGCTTTCCAGAAGCGATCCTGCGCTTGATTGAGAGACGCAACTACAGCGCTCGAGGGTATGGGAGACTGAGATCTATTTGCGATGCCCTCAGCGATTGTCTTGAGATCGTTTGCTCGGATAAACAAGAACGTCTTTCGGGCGTTTATTCCCACATCGAAGTGGCGTGCATCGGTCTTGGTCGTGGAACCTTTGCTAATGTGCAATCCGACGTTCCCGGAGTCATATAGTGGTGAATTCTGAAGCTCCTTTGGAACAGAGGTGATCGAATAGTTGTAGCTTAAATCACCGCTGACTCCGCCGCCGGTACTCGAAGGAACGCTAATATTCAAGCCTGCGAACAGATCCTTCTCTTGCGTGGTCTTGGCAACCGCCAGAGCGGATTGGGTTGACTTGACGAGTGCATCAATATTTGACTTGTTGTAAATGGTACCGCTTGCGACCAGTGCACCAAGCGGAGCAGGGCTTCCCGAATACCGAACTTTGTTAATCGAAATTGTGAAGGATTGTTGAGACGTCGGCATGATTTCAGGAGCCATGTTCAATGAAAAGCTGATTGACGCGGGATCGCCACCCATCGGCACTACGCCATTCGCATCGATGTATTTATCCACCGAAAAGGACTGGCTGTTTGTGCCGTACCTGATTGTGATGTCAGACGCTGAGAACGTCAGCGGCAGTGCTAGGTCATGTGGCGCCTTCAAGACTACATCGATCATTGATACCTTTTGGATCATGTGCGTCTTTGGGCTATTCGCTGTTGAATCCTGCGTAATCCCGACTTGCGGACTGATCACAAGGAGAAGTGCTACTGCACGCCACTGTGAGGTCATTATCCAAGCTCCTGTTGCGCAAGTAGGGCTTCTAGAAAATCGGAAAAGACCCCAATTTTCTGAGCTGGGTCGATCGTTTGGCCCAAGATACTAGCACGAATCGCGACCGGAGAGAGATTCGCAGCTGCCTTCTGGAAAATGGCCATCGTCCCGATGTCTGCAATCCCAACATCCGAAAACCCTCTTTGAAGGAGATTGGGCGGGTTGACCGCAAAGGGATGGATCGAGGTTACATGCACTAGGTTACTCGCGATCGCACATGCGGAGCACGTTGTCTCGCCTGCCTGCTCGGCTGATGTCATTAGAGTCTCCTCTCGGTTTAGGATCGTTTGGATAACGCTACGAAGAACTTAGGTGGTTTCGTTGGTACTCTTTTTCTTGCGACGCGAAGCCGAGGTCAACAGCAGGCACTTTCGACAACTCGCATGGTGTGGCAGTCATTCGTGCTTCCTTCAATTCGAAGTCACACGTTTGTCGCTTTGATTTGGCGGCGCGAAGCATTTGTGAGGCAACGGGTGAACACCGAGGCAAAGAGCGACCTTTGTAGGGAACGTTCATGTCTGTTCCTCCCATGCATGCGAATATGTTGTTCCTGCTCGTAAAGCGCGAATTCGTAATTGCTTTACTGTGGGTTAACCGACATCGAGTCATTCGATCCAGCAGCCTCACGCTTATACCTATGAACGATGCCTGTCCCAAAAGTCCTTCAAGGATTCAGCTAAAGAAGCGCTAGACGCTCGTCGCTGGTTGTTCTAATCCATCGAGCGATCAGGTTGGGAAGCAGGGAAGAAATGGAATTTCCTCTCTAGAACATGCATTTACTGCTAGAATTCGTCGCACGTAGCTTCCCCATGGATCAAAGCGTCAACCAGGATGCGATCGGTCGAACGCTGTCGGTAGTGGGAAGGTGGGGGATCGTATTCTTACACATACAAGGATCTGCTTATTACCGTCAGTCCTGCCCCAAACGGCGAGAATACCAAGAAGCGCCGACTTGAATATGACGGTTTGGGGCGCCTTACTTCTGTCTGTGAGCTCACTGCGGGCACCGCGACTTGGCCCGGCGGAACCTGTGCACAAAGCACGCCCGCCGCAAGTTCTATGAGATTCATGTCATCCATGCATCGCCCACAACAACCGAAGCTCTGGCCAGGATCGGTGCTCTCTACGCTATCGAGGATGAGGTGCGCGGCAAGCCCATTGATCTGAGGTTGAGTGTCCGACAGGCTCGAGCGAAGCCGTTGCTTCATGACTTGCGCAGATGCATGGAGAAGGCACTTCATTCGCTGTCAGCGAAGAGCGAAACAGCCGCTGCGATTCGATATGGAAGTCCATCGCCCACTCCTGGTTCGCACGTATCAAACGCGGCTCGATCTGTTGCTCTCGCACCAGCCTTTTACGCCGTCGTCGTCGCACCGCTAATCTGGAATGGACGATTGGGTTGCCCAACGGATTGCCCCGAGAAGCCCCTCTTGCACACTGTAACGAATGGAACCGATCATCGCATTTAGGGCCGCTGTTTTCGGATTGCCCTGCATTGAATCAGGGCGATCCCAAGATACTCCACGCGGCGCGTTTTTCAAAGGACAGTGGCAACATCGTCATGATGCAATCGACAATCCAGTCGTGATAATCGGTGCGTGACAGTCAGCACCGGTGCGGATCTCAGCGCCACTTCCACGGTCATAGTCGTCGCAAGGATCTCTCTCAAAGAGCTGGCACTCCTTCGGCGGAGGGATTGGGCCCGTAGGAGTTGTCTGTCCGTCGTTGTAATACAGCCACCAATCGGTCCCTGCCAAGGCGGTAAGACTAGCAAAGCATGAGCGAGCATCGGAGTGGGGATCGTTTCCATCTTGAAGGTTGATACCTTCGTACCTGACCTCAATGTCGGAGATGCGAGGCAATTCATCGTAGAGCGGTGGCGTAATGTTTTTGACCAAGTTGCAAGGAGCGCGAAGAAGTATTTTTGATTCACTATCCCATTCGTAGTAAAAGCGCAGAGCAGTGCAATGCTCGATGGATACACCATCAATCGGTCCGGACCCCGGTATCACTTGAAGATAGTCGGTGTACAGGGAACCAAAATAGGTTGGCATAGGCACGGATAGCTTGAAGAGTTTTTTGCAAACGCTCGGGGGAAGTTTCGCTTTCGCGCGTTCAGATTCACTATCAATCGACAGGATGTAGATGCTCTCAGGATCTAGCACCTTTTCCCTTGAGGCGAGGGCCAGACTTGATGAAGGATTGTGGATCGCAGCCGGTTTGCCCATTGGGTAGCAGGATTTGATCGGAGTCGGTAGTGAACTCCTAGGGGCGATTCCGTCCGCAGTGATCCTGTATGCCCGTTCCACCAGATCTTCGGTCTTCAGGGCGCAGGCATAAAGGTCAGTTTCGGAGTACGAGTGCCGGAGAAAGAAAAAGCCAGCCTCGTGGTAGGGACAGTAGGGGACATAAATGTCCACAACACCATTACACAGATTCGAGGAAAAATCGAAGAACATCGGTCCACTGAAAGAAATGGATAGACGGATGTCCGCTCTTTCGACTAGCGACATGACTGCCTCCTTGACGAGACTCAATTTCGACCAAATACGGAAAATGCCGCCCAATAATAAGGATGTTCGTATCCAGGGATGTTGCGGACTGCACGCATTGCCTGAGAAAGAGAGGCAGATGCAGATTCTTGCGAACGAAGTCCGGCGTAAAAATTGGACATAAGAAGCGCGGTTGAGGACGAATCCACTGCCCATCGGCTCGCCAACACAACGGAAACACGGGAAGCCAAGAGATTGCGCACGAGACCATTTGCCCCATCGAATATTCCATCGGCACTCCCGTAAGTGTCACAAGCGGAAAGGACCACCAGCTGTGTCCGCCCTTGAAGGAAGGCGTCGAATTGAGATTGTGAAGAGAACTCAGGATCGCCGACCAGTCTTGCACCGTCTAATGTGATCGAGGCGTGACCCGAGAAATGGAAGATTTCTGCAGATGCAATTGTTTCGACGCTTAGATCGCGGTTTCCGGTCGAGTTGTCAGTAATCAGCTCTGGATTCAGGAAAGAGGAAGCAACAGCTCGGGCTTCTTCGTCCGCGGCAGGCAATGGGCTCCATCCAGCGCCCCGTGGATTTGCGAGGATAAACGCAACACTTTGGGGTGAGACTGGTTTCCAGGACCGTGCGTTATTGAGATATGTCAATCCGGGGGAAAACGAGATCTCTGTGGTATCCCCCAGGTATGAGCCGTGACTATTGATCAGCAAGCCAAATGGGAGTTCCTTCAATGGACCGTCGGGCTCAACGATGATCTGTTTTTGTCCAGCCAGCCAAGGCTCGATGGGGCCAACAAGCTTTGTATAGAGCTCGGATGAATCGCTTCTCAGGGAGTCCAATTTTGTGCTCGGATCAGAACATTCTTCAACGAACTTGGAGATGAGAGCTGAGGTCTTCGCCATATCAAGAGCAATCCACTGTTCCCTAATTTCTTTAGAGTCCCAACGCCATACCGCATAACCATCCGGAAATGCGACATATACAAGCTGGACCGGCAGGCCGGAAGGCACAGTAATCGAACTCGTCTCCTTTCCGAAGGACTGTGGCTCAGAGGTTTTGGCCGTCTGATCAGGCAGTTCATTCTCTTTGAAGTGCTCCCACACGAATAGAGCTAATTTTGGGTCTTTGTGCAACTCCAATTCGACGATGGAGCGGAACAAGCCTTCGTGCATTTGATTCGATTCCCACCGATCGCCACTAGATTTGATGTCGCGAAGCTCAACCGAAACCAACTTCGCAGCCAAGTCTAAGTCTCGCTCAGATTCCATCGGCTGATTCATCCTCAGATACAACAAGCCTCTCGTTTCAAAGTAAGCGAGTCGCAGTGGACTACCGGGCATCCCTTCGAAGACTGATTGAAGACGCTCGAGTCGTGTTTTGGCTTGAATGAGCTGGTTTCTTTCTATTTCAACTCTCGCAAGTCCGAGCTGAATCTCGGCCGACAGCGCATCCCTTTCGGGTCCTCGAATCGAGTTTTGCACGAGCATCTCCGAGCGGTTGAATGCACCCTCTGCGCCCGGCAAGTCACCAACGCGGATGAGTGCCTCTCCTAAATGCGCGTTGGCGACAGCCACCATCAGCGTTCGGGGATCGCCTTCAGCCATTGGAATAGCTTCTCTGAGAATGTCCGCCTGCACGGCCCAACGACCAGAAGAGCGATTCAGTTCTTCGAGAGCAATGAGGGCGTTATATCCACTTAGGTTTGGAAGATCTCCACTCCAATACAGGTCTAGTGCTTCAGATGCACGTTTCCATCCTTCGATTCGCTCCCCGAGCAATGCATAAAGGCTCGATTGCGCGACCAAGCTACGTGCTGTCAAGATTGGAAAATGGTGATCCTTCGATAGATCTGCAGCTGCTTCCGCCGTGCGTAAGATGTTGAGGTCTGCGGCCGGTGCACAGTTGGCTACTTCAAGATCAGCTTGGATGGCGATCCAGGGATACTCGCCGAGAAGAGGAGAGGAGGCCAGTTTCTCTGCCAAACTCTCGCAGAGTTGGTCCTTGTGACTATATTGGGCGGCGAGAATCGTCACCAGTTGAGATCTCAGCGCGCCGGCTGGGAATCGCGATTTCCGAAACAGGGCTGTCGCCGCATCCGCCTCTTCGGCTGCGGATTGAGCGTCCGAAGTTTCTAGGATCGCTGAGCTGTGAGCGAGAAGTTGAACAGCATGTTGAAGGGGAAGGGGGTTGCGGCTTGCGGCTAAAAGACCACTCACCCAGGCATCACCATTCCTCGATTTTAGACTTCCAGCAAGACCGGAAAGTGCTAACTGGACTTGGGGCAAGCGACTATCTGCTTTGCCAGAGAATAGAATTGGAAACCAGTTCTCGATTGCTATTTTCTGATATTCCTCGATTCGGCTTTCTATCGTAGCTATGGCGGATATATCGTGCGTTTCATATGCTTTAGCAACTTGACCGAGGTCTAAGAGATGAACACTTCTCCGTCGCTGCTCGTCCGCGACGTCTGCTCGGAGACTGGACAGATTTGTATCTGCAACGTTTCGCCAAGCGGAATGCGGATAGGTAGCTAAGAAGGAGTTCCATTCTGCGATGGCGCCTTGTCTCAATCCCGCCTTGCTAAGGGCGATCGCATAGTTCCATTCGGCAGTTTCGGTCGCGTTGCCGGAGAATGCCAACGGTCTTAGCAATTGCACGGCCCTGCCTGGGTCTGGATCGGGAGAGAGAATTTCACCGCGCATGATACATGCGCTAGCGAGGTCGATGGATACCGACTTGTTGGATGGATCTAGTCGGTGTGCCTTCTCTAAATAAGTGAACGCGGACTGAACTGAGTCTTGTTGGCCCTCCAAAAGCATGGCGCGACCCATCGCCTGAAGCCAAGATACATCGTCAGGATGCTGCCTTAACTGTTTAGATATCTCTGTTTCCGCCGCCAAGAGGTTGGTTCGTTTCATCCGCGCCAGCGTTGGAGTGGCATCGCGTGCCTGACGAAGGGGCGCGAAGGGCATCCCCTCGATTCTGATCTCTGGAGTTCGTTGTTCAACGAATGCACGTTGGATCAGAGATTCGGGGGTTCGCCGAACCAGATCCCATCCAAGAAGGATGAAGGCAAGAAGGGCGGTCATCGAAATTGAGAATGCGAAGCGGTGTGACGAGAATAGGCCGCGAATTCCCAAAAATTCGAATCGGTGCCTTGATTGCTTGCTGGTCATTCCCTTCCCGAGTTTGATAGCAAGATTTCTTTGCCACCCTTGGGCCGAAGACCCGATTTCATCTAGACGAAGTCTCTCCTCCGGCGTTTCCTCATCTCCTAGATCCTTGGAGACCTGTTGCAGCATGAAACCACAATGACGGCATTCAAGCGAATGGCGAATCCAAGATTCTCGATCTTGGATCGGCAAACCAGCAGCAATAGCAGGCCAGACATCGGTGGGTGGGCAAGTGGAAAGGGGTGCTGAATCGAGGTGGATTCTAGTGCGATCCAGGTTGTTCATGAGCAACTCTCCAGCCAGGACCGTGTCCCGACAGATCTCACAAACCTCCAAATGTGCCCTATGCATGAGTAGAGTTGGATCAGTGTCGAGGTGGTCTTTATGCCCCGATCCGATCTGGATGATCCGATCAATCTGCTCGTCGTTCAGATGCTCAGACAAAGTCTCTCTCCTCCCTATAACGATTCCGCAGGCGTTATTCCTTCATTCTTGGACGCATTTCCAGACACGTGAGGGGTGATCGCGGGTGCAATCTGAATCCTTAGAGCACGCGTTAATCGGATGATCGTACTTTCCACGCCCTTTTCTCCAAGTCCAATTTCCGGTAGAGCCGCGATCGAGGCTGCCGACAGACCTAGGCGATAGTGCAGCCAAAAAATAGTGGCATTTCGGTCTTTATCCGGTCCCAGGTTGCACTTGTCAAGATGCTCGCCAATCTGATCCAACAGCACAGCTTGTTCCATGAATTTTCGTGTTCCTGGTGCTCCGTCGCGGGCCACCGCGAGGTCTTGTTCCATTTCTACGGGGGCAAGCTCAGAACCACGTCGTTGAGTTCGAATTGATTTGAAATGATCACGGGCAGTATTGGCAGCAATTACTTTGATATAGCCAAGAAAAGCCTCGGGATGTTGTTGCACAAATTGGCGCAACATACGAAAGTTTTCTGCGCAGAGTTTCAAGTAAGTGTCTTGGACCAGATCGTCGACCAAACCGGGAGAAGAATGGCCCAGGCGTTCGCAGGTTCGAAAGACGACCCTTGCAATCGGCCGATGGAACCGTCGCACGAACTCCTCCCAGGCACTCGGATCTCCTGGCGAGACACACCGAGCCAACAATTCCTGGAATGGAACCTGGTTGACGCTTTGATCCATGGGGAAGCTACGTGCGACGGATTCTAGCAGCAAATGCACGTTCGAGGCAGGAAATTCCACTTCTCTGCTTCCCAACCTGATCGCCCGATGGATCAGAACAACCCGCGACGAGCGTCTAGCGTTTGTTCGGCTGAATTCCTTGAAGGACTTTTGAGACAGACATCGTTCATAGGTATATGGACGTTGTGGGCGCCCTACCGGAGGTACAGTCGTCAACTCTATCGTTTGGAGAAGCGTGTAAATGGCAACAGGTTTAGCGGTTCCATGCGTATTGACTCCGCAAGGCGGGTACTTCACATCAAAGCTCGCAACTGAGAATAACCTGCTGCCGATTTGCCGGTTTCCCCTTCATTTAAGGATGTGCGTGTCGTTGCGCCGCAACAGGTTCCCGTCTGTCAGGGACTATCGGGAGGTAGCGTGCTGAAACCTAGTAAGTGGTTTTTGAAGATCACCTTAGTCCTTGCCTCCGCGGCGCTTTTCGCTGGTCGGCTCGAAGGTTCTCCCACGCAGGCCGGACCTACCGGCAGCATAACTGGACAGGTGGTCGACCCGAGCGGAGCTGCCGTTCCGGGAGCAACGGTTACCGTCACCAACGACTCCAGTGGGAAATCGGCGACGACGACGACCGATGAGGCAGGTAGTTTTACGATTAGCAACTTTCCGGTTGGCGCAGCCTCGATCAAAGTCACGGCTAAGGGTTTCGAAGTTGCCCAACTCAAAGGTTTGACCATAGGTGCCGGGCAGGCCTCGACCCAACACATTGTTCTTCCTCTTGGGTCAGTATCCGAGCTGGTCACGGTTACTTCTGCCGGCCCCGAAGGAGGAGGGCCAGGCAGCCCCGGGGGACCTCAAAGGCCGGCCGCAACACAACAACTTAGTCAAGGCCAACAACTCACCGGTTCGGCTTGGGGAACACCGGACGCATGCGCAACCGGAACCCCGGGTGCCTTGGCGGCGAAGGGGATCCTCTTCGTTCATCGTTCGCTCGTGTTTCCTCAGGAGGCGACTGACGACTTTGGGTATCGCCTGGGTAGACGCTTCCTTGTATATCAGGTTTCGGTAACGAACGCAGCCACCGACTTTCAGTACTCGGTGAGTGATATAGTCGTCGACCTTAAACCGATCTTCAGTAAGCTAAATGTCTCACTGCTGAATAACGACTCGGCTGATGTATCCACTCCCGCTGCTTACGAAGCGTCAAGCCAGGATCTTTTGATGCTGCGCGGAGTTCCGGAAAAGGGACAGGACTACGATCCCCGGAACATGACGCTTCACATTCTGCAGGGGGTTGGGGCAGTCGGCGCGGGAATTAGCGGCCTGACGCCATTCGCGGACGTGATGGGTCCGGCAATGGCGAATTTCAACGGAGCATTCCTTCAAGCCTTTACGGGAATTGCGCCGGACCATACTTCGTCACAACTGAATCGGCTGAGCGATATGGCCTTCACATCGAACACACTCATCGGCAAGCTGCAGACAAAAAAGTTTGCCATATTCATTCCCGAACAATTGGTAATGCCTAAAGGAGACCAGAAGAAGTACTGGAAAGATCCGAGGAGCGAGCTCTCCACACTTCCATTCGATCAGCTGAACGTGTGCGTAGACGGCATCCTTCTAGTCCAGGCGGTCACCACGCCCGATCCCACCTTCTCCACCTCCGAGAGACTCGTCGCCCCCAACGCAACGATTGCGCTTGCCGATGGCGCCGCAACCATCTACTACACCATCAATGGAGACACACCCACCACCACCTCAGCGAAGTATTCGACTCCGATCGCTGTCGGCGCGTTGGGTACTCCTGGAGTAACCATTAAGGCGTTTGCTATCGCGCAGAATCAGTCACCAAGCAATACGGTGGTGGGAACATTCACACCGGCGGCGGCCGCCCTGGCCCCGACTTTTTCAGCATGCTCTGCCGACAACAAGTCCGTTACCATCGCCCCAGCCACCCCGAATGACATGGTGTTTTATACTGTGGATGGAACAGTTCCCAGCCGAAGTTCGAATTCCATCACTGCAAGCACGACGGTACCGATTTCAAGCGCCTCGGAAAAGATTCAGGCCGTAGAAGCAGGCAACGCCACATCGCTCAGCCCTGTGGCGTCGAAATCGTGTCCTTGAGCGTGTAAGCGGTGCAGGAGTGGGCCCGTTCCTAGTTATCAGCAAGTCGTCGCCCACTCGTGAAACACCCGGTATAGCCGAAAGAGCGAGCATTCTACTCCCATATCTAGCATTCACTTGCCACGGTTCGTGCGATGATTTACACCGTCTTTGTATGGGAGTTTGGACAATGAGGCGTCGATCTTTTCTCAAGCTAGCGTGCGCCACGCTCCCGATTTTGCGCGTCGAAGCAGCGGCATCAACGCATGCTTTCGATGAAGCCGACTTTCCATCGCATCGCTACAACGCAACGAAACAGAGGGTAGATAACAGAGGTATCCCTCCTGACGAGTTTCTAGATCAGCTCGTAGCATGGGGACGGGCTGCACCCGAAGATATCTTTGCTCCTAATGCGCGTAAGGATGTGTACACGAATGTGGTGCGCATTCTTGGACCTTGGGAGGGTCTCGTGCAACGAAGAGCATCCATGTTGGAGATTATGCGCGTACTTGCTGGTTTCGAATCTTCATGGAATTGGAATGCGGGCCGTGACGTCACGAACCCAAGCTCCGTGACTCCGGAAACGATTGAGGCGGGGGCGTGGCAGGTCAGCGCAGACTCGATGAACTTTGGGCAAGACCTTCGAATTCTTGTACTGCGGAGTGTCGGCACGCTGGCCGGAAATGATTTTCAGCGAGTGACGAAACAGAATCATACGTTCGCCATGGAGTATGTCGCGCGGCTGCTGCGACTAACTGTCAACCACAACGGTCCTGTGAAACACCACCAAATTGACGCCTGGTTGCGGCGAGATGCGGTTGTGGAGTTCATGCAATTGTTAGCCTGAGTCCCGATAAGTCTCAGTGCTGTATCTGGAGCGCCCGCGCGCACAGTTCGAGTTCGCATGCTGCTTTGCGAGGGCGCTTCTGATACAGCGACTTGAAGGAAGCCGCCCACAGGGAAGCCTATGTACTTTGAATGGTGCCTGGCGCGTTCGGTGAGTTGATGAACTCGCTGTTTTTTGCG
>Ga0193726_1000888_pt1 | contig 26874 bp, 20 predicted proteins | sample H2c1metaG_FD_144928 | JGI IMG/M metagenome (GOLD analysis project Ga0193726, IMG submission 144928) | Soil microbial communities from a riparian zone of the East river system, Colorado, United States - H2c1 | ecosystem: Environmental > Terrestrial > Soil > Riparian zone | place: USA: East River...
CGCTGGCGATGGTGCGCGCGTTTCGCCACGACGACGCCACCACGCCGCTGGTGCTGATGGGCTATTACAATCCGATCTACATCTACGGCGTCGATCAATTTCTCGTCGACGCCAAAGCCGCGGGCGTCGATGGATTGATCATCGTCGACCTGCCGCCCGAGGAAGACGTTGAATTGTGCCTGCCGGCGATGCGGGCCGGGCTCAATTTCATCCGGCTGGCGACCCCGACCACCGACGACAAGCGGCTGCCCGCGGTGCTCGCGAACACCTCGGGCTTTGTCTATTACGTCTCCATCACCGGCATCACCGGCAGCGCCAGCGCCGATACCGCCGTGGTCGGCGAAGCCGTCGCCCGCATCAAGCGGCATACCAAATTGCCAGTTTGTGTCGGCTTCGGCATCCGGACGCCGGAGGCCGCCCACGGTATCGCGCAGAAGGCCGATGGCGCGGTGGTCGGCACCGCGCTGGTCGATGCCCTGCGCGGCAGCCTCGATGCCGAGGGCCGCGCGACCGCCAAGACCGTCGGCGCGGTGGCCGACCTGGTGGCTTCGCTGGCGCAGGGTGTGCGGGGCGCGAAACAGGCTGCGGAATAAGCCACAATTCCAGCGGAGACAGGCCGCGGGCGGCGGCTTGCCGGGCATTGCCCCAGTCGCCATATATTTAAGGTCGATTCGATCTCGATTCGGAGCGAAACATGAACTGGCTTACCAACGTCGTCCGGCCGAAGATCCGCAACATCCTGCGTCGCGAGACGCCGGAGAATCTGTGGATCAAGTGCCCTGATTCAGGGCAGCTGGTGTTCTACAAGGACGTCGAGAGCAACCAGTTCGTCATTCCCGGCTCGAACTACCACATGCGCATGGGCGCGGTGGCGCGGCTGAAATCGATCTTTGACAACGAGACCTGGTTCGACATCGCGCTGCCCGAGGTCACCGCCGATCCGCTGAAATTCCGAGACGAGCGCCGGTACGCCGACCGCATCAGGGATGCCCGCGCCAGGACCGGGCTGAACGACGCCATCAAGGTGGGCTACGGCAAGCTCGAGGGCGCCGGCACCGTGATCGCGGTGCAGGATTTCGATTTCATGGGCGGCTCGCTCGGCATGGCCGCCGGCGAGGCGATCGTGCGCGGGCTTGAACTCGCGGTGGAAAAGAAAGCCCCGTTCATCGTGTTCGCGGCCTCCGGCGGCGCGCGCATGCAGGAAGGCATTCTGTCGCTGATGCAGATGCCGCGCACCATTGTCGGCGTGCAGATGCTGCGCGAGACCAAGCAGCCCTATATCGTGGTGCTGACCAATCCGACCACCGGCGGCGTCACCGCCTCTTATGCCATGCTTGGCGACGTGCAGATCGCCGAGCCCGGCGCGCTGATCGGGTTTGCCGGCGCGCGCGTGATCGAACAGACCATCCGCGAGAAATTGCCGGAAGGCTTCCAGCGCGCAGAGTACCTCAAGGACCACGGCATGATCGACATGGTGGTGCACCGCCACGATCTGCGCCCGACGCTGGCGCGGCTCTGTCGGTTGCTGACCAGGTCGCCGGCGGTGGAAACCGCGTCGAAGCCCGCGCCGCCAATTACCATTCCGCCTGAGATCATGCTCCCGGCTCCGGATGTGGCGCCGGCAGCGCCGCACGCGTGAACGCGCCCGCGGCCAGGCCAGCGCCGCCGCTTGGCGAAGTGATGGCGCGGCTGTCCGCGCTGCACCCCCGGCGCATCGATCTTAGTCTGGAGCGGATGCAGCGGCTACTGGAGCGGCTCGACCATCCCGAGCGCAAGCTGCCGCCGGTCATTCATGTCGCCGGCACCAATGGCAAGGGTTCGACGATCGCGTATTTGCGCGCGATTCTGGCAGCCGCCGGCCTGCGCGTTCATGTCTATACCTCGCCCTATCTGGTGCGGATCAACGAATGCTTTCGGCTCGGCCGGGCAGGCGGCGGCACGCTGGTCAGCGATGACGAGTTGAGCACGGCGTTGGAGCATTGCGAGCGGGCCAATGCAGGCGCGCCGATCACCATTTTTGAAATCGAGACGGCGGCGGCGTTTTGTCTGTTCGCGCAGCATCCGGCCGATGTGGTGCTGCTGGAAGTCGGTCTCGGCGGCCGGCTTGACGCCACCAACGTGATCGAGGCGCCGCTGGTGACCGTGATCGCGCCCGTCAGCATGGATCACACCGAATTTCTGGGCGACACGCTGACGGCGATTGCCGGCGAAAAAGCCGCCATCATCAAGCGCGGCGTGGCGGCGGTTTGCGCGGAGCAAGTCCCCGAGGCTATGGCGGTGATCGAAGGGCAGGCGAGGGGCCTGCGCGCGCCGCTGCAGGCGGCCGGCCAGCAGTGGCATGTCAATGTCGAGTGCGGACGGCTGGTCTATCAGGACGATCGCGGCCTGATGGATCTGGCGGCGCCGCGGTTGTTCGGCCGGCATCAGTTCGACAATGCCGGTCTCGCCATTGCGACGCTGCGCGCGCAGCAACTGTTCAGGATCGATCCTGCCGCGTTCGAGGCCGGTATCGTCAATGCCGAATGGCCGGCGCGCATGCAGCGTCTGGCGTCGGGCGCTTTGGTGGAGCAGGCGCCGCGGGGTTGCGAGGTCTGGCTCGATGGCGGACACAATGCCGAAGGCGGGCGCGTGGTCGCGGCGGCGCTGGGCGATCTCGAAGAGCGGGTGTCGCGGCCGCTGGTCGTGATCGTCGGCATGATGGGCAACAAGGATGCCAACGGGTTTCTCGCCAACTTCGCCGGGCTGACGCGCCATATCATTGCGGTGCAGATACCGGATCGCGACCACGCGATGCCGCTGGATCGTCTCGCGGATGCCGTGCGTCAGTTGGGCATGCGGGTGGAAACCGCACCCAGTGTCGAGGCGGCGCTGCGTTCGCTCGCGGGCCTTGCCTATGAGGTGCCGCCGCGCATCCTCATCACCGGGTCGCTTTATCTCGCCGGCCATGTGCTGAACCTGAACGGCACGCCGCCGCGATAGGTGTATGAATGCGCTTTGCCGCGATTGCCGATGTGCACGGAAACTATCTCGCGCTTGAGGCCGTTGTCGCCGACATCCGCGCGCAAGGCATCGACGACATCGTCAATCTCGGCGACATGGCGAGCGGCCCGCTCGACGCGCGACGGACGATGGATGCGCTGATGGCGCTTGATGCGGTTCATGTGCTCGGCAATCACGACCGCTATCTGATCGACCGCCTCCCTGAGAAGATGGGATCGTGGGACCGGCCGGCGCATGCGCAACTCGACGTCGGTCATCTCGATTGGCTGCGTGCGGTGCCGCCAAAGCGTGTGTTCCGCGATCAGGTCTTGCTCTGCCATGCGACGCCCGACAGCGACGAGGTCTATTGGCTGGAGACGGTTTTGCCTGACGGCACGGTTCGGATGGCGTCGCTTGAAGCGATCGAGAAGGCAGCCGAGGGCATCGCGCAGCGGCTGATTCTCTGCGGCCACAGCCATATCTCGCGCGCGGTCCGGCTTGCCGACGGGCGCATGGTCGTCAATCCCGGCAGCGTCGGCTCTCCCGGCTATCGCGATGTCCATCCGTTTCCGCATGTGGTGGAGGCCGGCACGCCGGACGCACGCTACGCCATCCTGGAGCTTGTCGAGGGCACCTGGCGCGCGACCTTCCGGCATGTGCCCTACGATCACGACGCGATGGCAGCACTGGCGCGCCGCAACGGCCAGCCTGAACTCGCCTCTGCGCTGGCGACCGGATGGATCAGATAGTGCGCTCGGCGAAAACTGCCGGCGACACCGTCGTCGCTGGTTCGACGGATCGGCCGATGTACGATTATGACGCGGAATACCGCCGTCTGAGGGCGGCCGGTCTTCAGGGCTGGGCCGGAAGTCAGCGCGACCGGAATTTTGCCCGCATGGCGGAAACACTTGACCGGCTGGAACGGGAAACCTTTCCCAGGCCGCCGGCAAGGGTGCTCGAACTTGGCTGCGGCAACGGCATGTCGTCGTCCCTGTTGATGGCCCAGAAGGGCTACGAGGTGCATGGCGTCGATATTTCCGAAACCGCTATCGCCTGGGCCGAGCAACAGTTCGCTGAAGCCGCTCTCTCCGGCTCGTTCCGCCAAGGCAGCGTCTGTGAGATGCCGTTCTTTCCCGAAAGGTTTTTTGATGTCGTGATCGACGGCAGTTGTCTGCATTGCCTGATCGGGAACGGCAGAATCCGGTGCCTTGCGGAGGTTCGTCGTATTCTTCTGTTCGAAGGTGTCTTTGTCATCAGCAGCATGTGCGGCTTGCCAAAGTCCGAGGAGGCCAAGGCTCGCTTTGACCCGGCGACCGGGCATTTATTGGAAAATGGCCGGGCGTATCGAACGCTGAAGCCTCTCGCGGATATTGCGAGCGAGTTGATGGAGCAAGGTTTCGAGCTGCAGGACAGCAGGCTTAGCGTCAATCCCTGGTGGGACCATGTCACGATGACCTGTCGAAGCACGAGTGGCCAAGAGTGATTCCACCAAGCATTATGCGCGCGACATGCGATTTCGTGTCCCGGACGCGATGCGGTGCGCAGCACCGCTTCGCAGAGCCGGGACCCACCCGCACCGGGACGGCCGCAGCTTCGTAGCCCGGATGGAGCGAAGCGCAATCCGGGATGCATCCAAATGCTTGCGCGATGGCCCCGGATTACGCTTCGCTCCATCCGGGCTACACTTGCTTCACGTCAGCAGCTTCATCGGATTGACAGCCCTTTGCTTCAGCTGGGGGAAGAACGCAAACGGCCGGCGATGAGCCGGCCGCTTTCAGCAATCGTTATGGCGCGAGAGCGTCAGACCGCAGCGGTGATCCACTGCTGCAGCTTCTGCTTTGGCGCGGCGCCGACCTGGCGCGAGGCCATCTCGCCGCCCTTGAAGATCATCAGGGTCGGGATCGACATCACGCCGTATTTCGAGGCCGTCTTCGGGCTCTCGTCGACGTTCAGCTTCACGATCTTGACCTTGTCGCCCATCACGCCGGAAATCTCGTCGAGCGCGGGCGCGATCATGCGGCAGGGGCCGCACCATTCGGCCCAGAAATCGACCACGACCGGACCGGTCGCGTTGAGCACTTCGGCCTCGAAATCGGCGTCAGAAACCTTGCCAACGGCCATTGGGAATACCTCGTTCAGTTTGGGAAGATGCGGCTTAAAGAATCGCCGCCGGGATCATGCAGCCAACGTATGAACGCGATCTTGCCGGGTCAAGCTCGGTCATCCCTTTGGATATGGGCTGCCAGCTCCGCGTCCAGCGCGGGGGAAGAAATCTCCATGAATTCAGGTGTTTCAGTCCAAAGCAGTGCTGCGCGGACCGGCAGTTGGGGATAAAGCTTCTGCAGCACCCCACGATAGAGCGCGAGCTGGCGGACATAGGCGGCAGGCGCCTGTGCGCCCGCGCCCGGCGGGGCGTGGTTGGTCTTGTAATCGACAATCAGGACCTCGTCCGGGGTCACCACCAGCCGGTCGATTTGCCCCGAAACCAATGCTGGCGGCCGTCCCGGCCGGTCCAGCCGCCCGACAATCGAGACCTCGGCGCGGCTATGAAGCGCAAATACCGGCGCGAAATGCGGATCCCCGATCAGGGCGAGCACCCCTCTTGCGAGCGCCTCCCGCTCGCCATCGGTCCAGCCGTCGGCGTTGCGGATGAGGTATTTTAGCGCCGCGTCGCGGCGGCGCTCGGCGGCGACATCGGGCAAGGATTGCAGCAGCCGGTGCACCAGCGTACCGCGCTGCAAGGCGCGCGCCCGCTCCATGACGGACTCGCCGGTCCGGATGCGCTGGCCTTCTTTCGCGGCCGGATCGGACGGGCGCAGGGGACTATCGACCCGCAACTCTGGTGGCGCAGCGGCATGCAACCACGCGGGCAGGTCGGTCGGAGCGGTGGGCACCAGAGCAGCGGCTTTGCCGGTAGGAACTGCTGCGTCCTCAAGCCGCGAGTAGCGCTTCACCACGCCGTCCGGCGTCTCGATCGTTTGCAGATGCAATCCGGAATTGCCGAGGCCTTTGTCGATCAGATCGTACCAGGAGAATCTTCGGATCGTATTCATGTTGCCCGGCATGCAGCCGCCGACGATCAGGCGGTCGGCCGCCCGCGTCATCGCCACATACAGCAGGCGGCGATATTCATCCTCGGTCTCGACAAGCATGGCCGCGCGGGCCGCCGCGACGCTTGCGGGATCGTCGGCCTTCTTGCCGGCCCAGACCACGACATCGGGTGCATGAAGCGGTGCGTTGTCTAGGGGCAGATGAATGAGTTTCAGGCGCTGCGTGTCCGCGGGCGATGTCGTGGTGTCGACCAGAAAAACCACCGACGCTTCCAGCCCCTTGGCGCCGTGCACGGTCATGACCCGGACTTCGTCGCGGGAAATTTCCATGTCGCGCTTCACTTCGGTGTCGGCCGCGCGCAGCCACGCCATGAAACCCTGCAGCGAGGCCGGCGCTTTACGCTCATAGCCCAGCGCCAGCTCGAGAAATTCGTCGAGCGCGTCGTTGGCTTCATGCCCGAGCCGCTTCAGCATGCGCGCGCGGCCGCCGTCGCCGCCGAGCAGCCAGGCATAGAACGCAAACGGTGTCTCCTGCAGCACGCGCGCCTCGCAGGCGCGGAGGCGATGCAGCGCAGCCTCGAATTTGCCGCCGGTCGCGGCGTGATGGTCCAACGCCTGCCGCAGCGAGCCCTTGCGCTGCCACGCCAGCGTGAACAGATCGTCGTCGGTGAGGCCGAACAGCGGACTCTTCAGCGCGACCGCAAGCGCCAGATCGTCCTGCGGCAACAGCAGCGCGTCGGCCAGATTCATCAGGTCGATGATGGCAATATGTTCGGTCAGCTTGAGCCGGTCAGCACCGGCGACCGGAATATTGGCGTGCTTCAGCGCCTGGATCACAGCGTCGAAGGCGTTGCCGCGCCGCCGCACCAGCACCAGCATGTCGCCGTAGCGAAGCGGGCGGCGATCGCCGGTCGGGCCGGTCATCGTGCCGCTTTCGACCAGCGACCTGATCTCGGCCTGAATGCGCTTGGCGAGCCTGACTTCCGGACTTGTCGCCGAAATCCCGTCGAACGGCGCCCGCCAGCCCTCCATGTCTTCTTTCTTGTCCGGCAGCTGCAATTCCCAGAGGTCGATCAGGCTCGGTCCGGCATCGGCGAGAAAGTTGTGGATCGGGTATCCACTTTCGGCGGAATGGATGCTGCGGTAGATCGCCTGTTCCCGAAACACATAATCGACCGATTGCAGGATCGCAGGCCCCGAACGGAACGAGTAGGTGAACGATACCGGATCGAATTTCAGGCCGGCATCGACAAACTTCCTCTCCAGCCCCCTGCGGCGGGTGTCGAATTCGCGCGGGGCCGCGCCCTGAAACGAGAAGATCGACTGCTTCTCGTCGCCGACCGCGAAGATGGTGCGGGTGACGCCATCGCGCGCGCCTTCGCCAGTGGTGAATTCGGAAATGATATGGGCAACGATGTCCCATTGCCGGGGGCTGGTGTCCTGCGCCTCGTCGATCAGTACGTGATCGACGCCGCGATCGAGCTTGTAATGCACCCAGCCGGAGGACACGCGGTCCAGCATCGCAAGCGTCTTGTCGATCAGATCGTCATAGTCGAGCAGGCCGCGCTCCTGCTTCTCGCGCCGGTAGTTCGCCGCCGCCGCGGTTGCGATCTGCAACAGCGCCTGGGTCCGGTCGCGGGTCGTGACCGCGCGGCGGCGCTCGATCAGCGGTCCGATACGGTCGCCTTCCAGCTCGAACAGACGCGCAATCGCCGGATGGGTGTCACCGAATTTTTTCGTCACCACGGTTTTACGGGGCGTGCGTTCGTCGGTGAGGAATATCCCGAGATATTCCTCCACCTGGGCGCTGCCGATGGAGTTCAGTGCTTGCCGAAGCCGCGCGGCGTGGCCTTGCTCGGATTTGCTGCCGGCGTCGAGGGTTGCTGTGACTTCCCTCCAGCGCGATCTCGGCAAGTTGGGCCCGTCGATGATCTCGCGCTCGACCTCTTCGATACGGTCGGCGGGATCGACATCGAGCGCGGCCGACATCTGCGCCGCCGCGGCGTCGGCGCTGCCGGCGCTGTCGGTCCATGCCATGAAGTGATCGCGGCTCAGGCAGGCTTCGCGCACGACATCCTTGAAGGTGACGTCGGCGGCACTGGCCATGGCGATATTGAGCGCCCGGCCGGCCGCGCTATGCGGATCGCGGGAGGCGTCGAGCAATACCTTGAGATTGGCGCGCTCCATCATCTCGTTCTGGTCGCGGTCGTCGATCACGGAAAAACGCGCCGGCACGTTGGCCTCGAACGGGAATTGCTGCAGCAGCCGGGTGCACAGCGCATGGATGGTCTGCACCTTCAGCCCACCCGGCGTTTCCAGTGCGCAGGCGAACAGTTCGCGGGCACGCATCCTTAAAATCGCATCGGGACGCGTAATTCCCGCATCGACGATGGCGGCATCGAGCGCCTTGTCGTCGAGCGTGACCCAATGGCCGAGGGTGGAGAACACCCGCTCGGCCATGTTGGCCGCGGCGGCCTTGGTGAAGGTGATGCAAAGGATCTTCTCCGGCGGCACCCCATTGAGCAACAGCCGGATCACGCGCTGCACCAGCACGTGGGTCTTGCCCGACCCGGCATTGGCGGAGACGAACGCGGAAGACTTAGGATCCGATGCGCGTGCCTGCGTGGCGCGGACGGCGTCGGGAATTTGACGCGGCGCGGTCACCATTCTTCGATCCCCAGTCCGCCGGCCGCGGACCATTCCTTGATGCGGGCGAGATCGTCGTAATTGCCGTAGCGGTTCGACCACATCGACAGATTAAGCGAGGTATAGGCCTGGGTTTCATTCTCGAAGGCGCGGATCAGCGCCTCCAGCTTCAGTCGCGCCTCATCGGCGGCGACATCGGGCGGCTGCGGGGCATCGCTTTTGTTGAACTTCAGCTCCAGTGATTTCTGCTCGCCGGGCGGATTGTTGCCGCTCAGGCGCACATAGACGAGTTCGCCGACCGAGCTGTCAGCCGGAATACCTTCGAAACCGCCTTCTCGCAGGATCGCCGCTTCCAGTGTCAGCTGCGGCGACAATCCCATCCGCACCTGCTTGCCGGTCGGCGGCTGCCCGGTCTTGTAGTCGAGAATGGCAAACGTCCCGTCATGGCGGCGCTCGATCCGGTCGGCGCGTGCCGACAAAACAAAAGTGCGCTCATTGTCGAGCCGGATCGGGATTTCGCCGCGGATTTCGGCGACGATCGTGCTGACATTGTCGCGCCGCGCGATTTCCCAATCCGCAAACCAGCCGGCGATGCGCTGGAAGCGCGGCCACCACAGCGCGCGGGCTTCCGGCCGCTCCATCAGCGGCGCGAAATATTTTTCCCCGATGCCGCGCAACGCGCGCGCGGGATCGTCAGGCAGCGTGGTGGAGAAAGTCTCCGTGAATTCGCCGAGAGCATCATGGATCGCCGAGCCGCGGTCGGCGGCCGACAGCGGCATGTCGACGGGATCGAGCGGCGCCAGTCTCAGAATGTATTTCGCATAGATGGTATAGGGATCGCGCAGCCAGTCCTCGATCGCGGTCACCGACAGTTTCAGGGGGCGCGTCTCGCGCGGCGGCGTCGGCGCGGGCTGCGGGATCGGCTCGACCTTGTCGGGTCGGTCCAGTTCATTCGCAAAGCGGACATATTTTTCGCCGGCCGCCTTCGCGGCCTGCCAGCGCGCTTCGCCCGCGACCGCCTCCAGCCGGTGCAGGAAGCGCGATGCCACCGCGGGCGCGCCGCCGACCTTGGCAGCGTGGCTGAGGATGACGTCGTCCGTGCCGAGCAACTGCGCGAAATCGTGCGCGGACAGGCCAATGCGCCGCTCCGGCAGATCCAGCCCCAGTTCGTGCCGCATCGGCCGGCTCAGCCATGGATCGGTCCGCGGTGCCGGCGGCCATACGCCTTCCACCAGCCCGCCGAGAATGACGCGGTCGGATTGGGTCAGCCGCGCTTCCAACTGGCCGTAGATGTGCAGGTGTGACGTCGCCGATTCGGATCGCCGCACCGTGCGGTCGCCGAACGCGGTCTGGAATACGTCCGGATAGTCGCCGAGCTGGACCATCAGGCCGCTTTGGGTTTGCTTGCCGAGCAGATCGTCGAACGCGGCGGCGAGCGCCGATCCCTGAGGGTCCTCGAAGGCGATCGCGATCTCATGCGGGTCGCGCGACAGCGCCATCAGGACCTCGCGATGGCGTTGCGCGATCTCGGCGAAATCATAGGGCTTCGAGGAGCTGAGACTCTCAAGCGGCAAAAGCGCTTGCTGCAACAGCTCGATCAGTTGACCCGCTCGATCGAGTTGCTCGCCTCCAAGCCTGGTCCTTGGCTCGGAGGGGTGCAGCGAGGAGGTCTCACCGGCTCTGAGTTTGACAAGTTCAACACGGAAGCGCTCGAACTCGCGCGCAAGGCCGCTGCTTCCTGCTTGCGGCCGCGTGCCACGCAGCAGCGCTAGCTCAAGCGTTTCGACAGCGCCCTTGAACGCGCCGGGCGCGCCGCCCAGCCGGCAGAGCGGATGCTTCAGCAGCGCCAGCAAGGTCGGCGGCTCAAGCTGTTTCGCCGCCGCCTCGGCGGCGAGCCGGGCGAAAACTCCAGCCGACGTGTCCATCAGCGCGTCGCCGCCGGAATCGTCGAATTCGAGATTCCAGCGGCCAAGCGCCGCCGTCACCCGCCGCGCCAGCGCGCGATCCGGCGTCACCAGCGCCGCCGACTTGTTCAGATGCCGCGCCTCGCGCATCGCGACCGCGATCGCCAGCGCTTCCATTTCAGCGTTGGCCGCTTCGATAACAGCGAGATTGGTCATGCCGCGCGATATCTTCTCGACGATGTCAGGCTGGCCCAGCCGCCGATGCCATTGCGCGGTGGCGTTCGAAGGCCGCATCGCCTCCGACACCAGCACGTCGCGCCCGTGCGGCGCCGGGGTGCCGAGGATCTCGACATCGCCGCGCTTGATGCCGAATTTTTCCAGCAGCGTGTGCATCGCGAATTGCGGATGGTTCGAGGCCGGCGGCGTGGAGAATTTGCCTTGCGTGTTGCGGATGCCGCCGATCAGGTGCCACGCATTGTCGTCGAGATCGGTATCGAGCCCCGGCAGCACCACAGCACCTTGCGGCAGGGCGGCCACGGCGCGGAGGAATTTCGCCGTCGCCGGCATCGAGCCGGTCGAGCCCGCCGCGATCACCGGACCGTCATGATGCGCGGTCAGCCGTGCGGCTTCGGCGTCGATCAAGCGATCGCGCCGATCCGCCGGCTCGATCCGTTGAATTTCCGCAAGGTGCGCCGGCCATGCCTGTCGCGCGATTTGCAGGAATTCGAGCGAGTGCTGCCAATATTTGTCGAGTTGATCCGGCACCAATCCGTCAAGCGCTTCCCAGCCGACGCCGCGGGTGACCATGTCGTCCATCAGGCGCGCCAGATCGCCCGCCAGGGCCAGCGTCGATGCCGGGCCACCAACCACAAGCGGCGCCGACACCGGACTCTTGGCCCACGCCGCGACCAGCCGCGCCAGCGTCAGCCTGCGGTCGAGTTCGCCAAGTTTGGGCGGAATGTCCAGTGGCGCCGCGCCGCCGTATTGCTCGGACTCCTCCGCGAACGCCAGTTCGTCTTCGTCAATGTCGCCGAGCGCGACAATGCGCGGCAGCACCGCTGCGTCGGCGTTCAGTTGGTCGAGAAAGATTTCCCGCGCCATTCGTCCGGCGCGCCGGGTTGGCAGATAGAGCGTTGCCTGCGCCAGCCGTGCCGGATTCGCGCGCGCATCGAAGCCGGCCACCAGCCGGCCGTCGATCAACGCGGCGATGACAGTGCGCAAGAACGGCGCTGATAGGGGAACGCTGAAAACGCGCATGGGCTTCCTGATTCGGGGTCAGGCTGCATCATGGCATGGGCTGAAGCGGGGAGGGAGTCGCCGGAGATTCATGCCGTCATTCCGGGTTCGCGTCTTCGACGCGCCCCGGAATGACAGTGGAATCACGCGACGCTTTCGAAAAAGGCCTCTTCCGCCGCCTCGATCGCGTCGGGAGTTCCCACATGCATCCACACGCCATCCAGCCGTAGGCCGAACAGCCGCTCCTGCTCGTTGGCGCGGTCGAACATCTTTGTCAGTGAGAATTCGCCTGATGGCGCATCGGCGAACAACGTCGGCGACATGATCGCGACACCCGCATAGACGAACGGAACCACCTGATGTTCCTTGCGCTTGCGCAACGCGCCATCGGGCAGCATCGCGTAGTCGCCGCGTCCGCCATAGCCGATGCTGCTGGTCGTCGGCGCCATTAGCAGCAGGATATCCATGCGCGCGGGGTCGAAGGTTTCGGCCAGCCGCGCCAGGTTGGGGCGCACGCCATCGATCCACAGCGTATCCGCGTTGACATGGAAAAACGGAGCCTGGCCGAGCAAAGGCAGCGCCTTGACGACGCCGCCGCCGGTGCCGAGCACATCGTTGCGCTCATCGGAGATGATCACCCGAGGCCGCACCCGCGCCGCCGTATGATCTATGATCTGGTCGGGCAAATAATGGACATTAACAACGGCATGGCTGACGCCAGCGTCGCCGAGTTTATCCAGCACATGATCGAGCAGCGCCCGGCCTGCCACCCGCACCAGCGGCTTTGGCATCCGGTCGGTGAGGGGGCGCATGCGGACGCCCAGACCGGCGGCGAGGACCATGGCTTTGGTGGGTTTGATCGACATTTTCAGGAAATTCTCGAACCGTTGTTCAGGGAGCGCCGGGTGGCGCAGATCATATCACGGCGATTGGCGGGGGCGCAGTGACCGTTGATGCGATAACCGTCCGGCGTGACAATTGTGCGACTGGTGCGCTGGCGCGATCAGACCTCGGTGTCCAGCGCCGCGTCCCGCCGGGACGGCTTTTTCTTCTTGTCGCCCTGCTTGAGGAAATTGACACCGATCTGGTCGCCGTTGACCCAGGACAGCTCGCAGCGGCGGTAGGCCAGGCCGGTTGACGACAGCAGCAGGAAGAATTCCTTCAGATGCAGGCCCTCGACGGATCCTTCCACCGTGAGTTTCGCCCCCGTCTCGGAGACGTCTTCCATCGTGCATTCGCGCCGCCAGGTTCCGTCGATGCCCATCATATGCGCAGTGAAGCCGCGCTCGAATGTGACGCGCTCGCCCTTGCGCCGTTCTGCCACCATCATCTTGCTCCCGCACTCAAAGCAGCCGCCCCCGCGCTCCGGTGCAGGGTCTGCCGCAGGTTAATGCGAGGACGCCTAATAAGTGGTAAAACTACGCAGCCGGCGGTGGGACATGGGCCGAATACCAGGCCCGGACCGGTGCGAGCAGCGGGTGAGCCAGCGAACGGTTGAGATAGGTCCAGAGCCGGGGCTGATGGCGCAGATATTGCGGCTTGCCGTCGCGCCGGTTGAGCCGGGCAAAGGTGCCGAGCAGCCGGGTATTTCGCTGTGCCGACATGATGGCGTAAAGCTCGGCGAAACCGGCCGGATCGAACGCGTCGTCGGCCGCGCGCCGCGCCTTGATATAGCGCACCAGCAACGCCAGCTCGAGCTGCTCGGGTACGTCGATCCGCGCATCCTGCGCCAGCGATACCATGTCGTATGCGGCGGGGCCCAGCACAGCGTCCTGGAAGTCGATGATGCCGACTTTCGCGATACCGGAGCGTTCGTCGAGCCAGATCAGATTGGGCGAATGAAAGTCCCGTATCACCCAGGTCCTGGCGGCCGCGGCGGGCTTGCTCAGCAAATCGCGCCACATCGTGACGAATTCGTCGCGCATTTTATGGGTCGGCTCGACCCCGCGGTCGGGCAGATACCATTCGAGCATCAGCCCGGCCTCAATCAGCAGCGCATCGGTGTCGAAAGTGGGTATGGCGTAGGTGAGCTCGGGCGCCAGCGGCAGAATGAAAGGCAATACCACGCGGTGCAGCGCCGCCAGCATGTCGGCAGCGGCGTGATAGCGCTCCACGATCGGCCGCGGCGGATCGCCTTCGACAAAGCCCGCGCTGCCGAAATCCTCGGTGATCAGGAATCCGTTGTCGAGGTCGGTGTGATGAATGACGGGCGTCGAGAACCCGCGCTCGCGCAGGCCGCCGGCGATGGCGACAAACGGCTTCACGTCTTCGGCCAGATGAACCACCGCGCTGTATGATTTTCCGTCGTAGACCGCCGGCCCATCGGCTCGCCGTGGCGAATTCATCAGGATGACGACGCCATCGTCGCGGACCAGCCGCGCATAGGAACGGGTCGACGCGTCGCCGACCATGCGATGGCGGGTTGCGTCGGCATAGCCCGCCTCGTTGAGAAACTGCCGCAGCGCCTTGAGCCTTGCGACTTGAGCGGCCGCTTTTCCATAGCCGGTGACGTCAGCGGCGCGGGCCGTCGATACCAGCGCCGGACGAAGCGCGATGTTGATTCGGTCCTGGGGCAGTGCCTCGGGTGCGCGCTCAGGCCATTCGATCAGCACCACCGTGGCCTCGGGCAATGGCGACAAGCCGATCTCTTCCAGCTCCGAGGGATCGCTGACGCGGTAGAGATCCGCATGAACCAGCGGAAATGGCGGCAGATCGTAGGTTTGCGCAAGCGTGAAGGTCGGGCTCGGAACTTCGAGCGCGTCGTCGCTGGCGAGATATCGGATCATGGCGCGGGCGGCGGCGGTCTTGCCGGCGCCGAGATCGCCGGAGAGGGTGATGACATCGCCCGGGCTGATCAGCAAGGCCAGGTCAGCCATCAAATGCGCGGTCGCTGTCTCATCCGCAAGCGTCAGTGAGAATGTCGTGGGATCCATCATTCCGCGGCGTTGCGATGCGCAGCCTGATCGATCGGAAAGTCGCACGTGACGGTCGTGCCCTTGCCGACGATGGAATCGACGCGCACCTTGCCTCCGTGCAGCTCGACGAAGGAGCGCACCAGCGACAGGCCGAGGCCGGCGCCGCGGTGTCGCGACCCGTTGGAATGACTCTCGAACCAGTCGAACACCTTGTCCTTGACGTCGGGCGGGATGCCAGGACCGGAGTCGGTCACGCTGAAAATGACAGTGTGTTCGGTTCGTTTGGCGCTCAGGCCGACGGTGGCGTCCTGCGGCGAAAATCCGACGGCATTCGCCAGCAGATTATACAGCACTTGCACCACGCGGCGTTCGTCGCCCATGAAGTTGCCGATGTTGGGATCGATGTCGACCTTGAGTTTGATGCGGTCGGTTGCGAGCCGGTCCTGGATGCCTTCGGCGGCGGCTTCGATGGTCTTGCGGATGTCGACGGAGCCCAGGCTGAGCGACATCGCGCCGGCGTCGATGGTGGCCAGATCGAGGATGTTGTTGATGATCGCGAGCAGCGCGTTGGTCGAAGCGGTGATGTAGCCGAGATATTCGGCCTGCTTCGGCATCAAGGGGCCGGTCACCGGGTCGCTCAGGAAGTGGGCAAAACCGATGATGGTGGTCAGCGGCGAGCGTAATTCGTACGACACGTGGTGGACGAAATCGACCTTCATCTGGTCGGCGGTCTCGAGCGCCTCGTTGCGTTCGCGCAGCGCGCGTTCGACGTTTTCGGTATCGGTGATGTCCTGGAACGTCAGCATGGTGGCGCCGTCGGGCAGCGGCATGGTCATGCAGTCGAGCACGCTGCCATCCTTACGCTCGAGTTTCAGCGGCACCTCGGCCCGGTTTTCGATCGCGGTAATGGCTTCGCGCAGCGCCCGCCACGTCACCGCGTCATCGAGCAAGGGCCTGCACCAGGCTTCCACGGTCTCGATATGCGGCTGCTCGCGCAGCGCCTCGGGCGACAGCTTCCACATCTTCGCGAACGCCGGATTGAATAATTGCGCGCGGCCGTTGCTGCCGAACACCGCGACGGCCTCGGCGAGATTATCGAGCGTTTCACGCTGCACCCGGATCAGACCGTCAAATCGCCGTGCCAGGTCCAGACTTTCGGTGACGTCGTCGAACAGATAGGTCACCCCGCCTTCCGGATTCGGCGTGGTGACGACGCTCACCGCGCGGCCGTCGGGCAGATACCAGGTGTCCTTTTCCGGTTCGACGGCGCGATAGGCCTCGTGCAGCTTCGCCTTCCAGGCCCGGAAATCCGGCTGTTCCGGAACTTTGCGCGCGGCGCGCAGCCGATCGAGCACGCTCGAATCGTCGGGGTTGCTGTCGAGAAACGCGCGGTCCAGATCCCACAGGCGGCGATAGGAATCGTTGTAGAACGCCAGCCGCCGCTGGGCGTCAAATACGGCCACGCCGGACGACAGTTGATCGAGGGTGCGGCGATGCGCCTCCGCCATGCGCACCAGCGCCGCGCGCAGCGCGGTTGCCTCGCCGGCATCGATCGCGATGCCGGCGCTGCCGTCGCCGAGATTCAGCGCGTGCACATCGTAGATGCGCCGCTCACCTCCGACCACGATCGGAAGCCGTGCCGTGAAGGTCGCTCTTTGGTTCAGCGCGCGGTCCATATCATGGCGGTCGCTGCTGTCGAGCAATTCGAGGTCGCGATCGATCGCATCCGCGACGCTGGTCGCCTCGGTCGCCCGCGCGTAGGCGGCATTGGCGTAGCTGAGACCGCCCTTGGCGCGCTTGGCCCAGATCGGCCAGGGCGCTGCCGCCAGGAAAGCCCGCAGTATTTCGGTTTCGTCCAGCAGCGCCTTGTGCCGCAGGTTCATTTCGGCGAGTTCCCGGCGCAATCCGCTCAGTGCACGAATCCGCACAATGGCCTGGCCGCCGATAGCGCGGCCCATGGCCTCGATGGCGTGTCCGCTGGACGTCGTCAGATTGAGCAGAAAGCCCTCCCCGGCATCGCGCAGCGCGTCGACCGCATGGTCCATCTGCAGCGCCGGCTCCGGCGGCAACCAGGTTCCAAATGCGAGGACGCGCTGTGGCCGATGCTGGGCATCCTGCGGCATCAGCAGCGAAGTGTCGCCGCTGATCTCCGGGCGATTGTCACCCGCAGCCCACGAGATCAAAATCTGCGGCTCCGCGAACAATAATGCGCGCAAACGGTCGGCCTGGACCTGCAGGTCCTGGACGTCGGAGCGCAGCAGTTCCTCGCTTCTTGCCGCGCGCAGCCGCGTGCGCATCAACAGGACCGCCGCCACCACCGAGAAGACGAGCAGCGCCAATGCCGTCGCCAGCACCGCGATTTCCTGGCGGTTCAGATCGAAGAATACCGGGATCATGTGGTGGAACGGTAACTCGCCGGCATGAGCGGGCGCGATCGACATCAGGACGGCGGTGCCAAGACCGATCAGGCCGTTGCGCGCCAGTGATGTGCACGACAGCAAGGTCCGACGCATCGCCACGATCACGCCCGACATGGTTTGCCCCAAACCGCACAATTTCACGCCCGGCGCAGTACCCGCCGTTCGTTCGCGAATCGAGCGACAATATCCCCTAATGGGTCTCGGTGGGTAAGAGTCCGAACCGTGAACGCCGACCGCATCGCAAAAAAATGCGCTGAGGTAACGTTTTTGGAAGCGGATTTGGTAAAATTGGCAACGCTTCGGAGGCAACAGCCCTATCGTCCGCCGAATCGTCCACACTTTTCATCATTGGGCCGCGAGCTGCAATTTCATGACCGCTACAACATCTCGCAATTGGGATGTGTCGCCAGTGGTGCGCTTCACCAGCAGCGCGCCCTGCAGAGCTCCGAAAACGAGGCGGGCCACCTTGCTCGCCGGTGCCGGAAGCCTGAACTTCAACGGGTCGCGTTTTCGAGGCTTGGACCGAGCTATCAATTTTTTTGGAGCAGCGGCCTCCCGCGAATTAGCGCCCGGTCGAACCGAAGCCGCTACTGCCGCGGTCGGTCGCGGAAAGCGATGCTGCGGGAACCAGTTCCGCCCTGACCACCGACGCAATCACCATTTGCGCGATACGCTCGCCACGGCGGATCGGGAACGGCGCGTCGCCGTGGTTAATGAGCAGCACGCCGATCTCGCCGCGATAGTCCGCATCAACCGTGCCCGGCGCATTCAACACGGTGACACCGTGCTTCGACGCGAGGCCCGAGCGCGGACGGACCTGCGCCTCATAGCCTGGTGGCAGCGCGATCGTAAGGCCAGTGGGCACCAGTGCGCGCTGCCCGGGCGAAAGCACAAGCGGCGAATCTTCGGGAACCGCGGCCAAGAGATCGAGCCCCGCGGCATGCGCGCTTTGATATGCCGGCAGCGCCAGACCTTCACCATGCGGCAACTGCAGGATATCGACTCTCACAACCGTGCTCACGATGGATTCTCCGGGGTTTTCGCGAGCACGGTGCTGGCGATTCGCGCCACCAATGCGGCTGCGACTTGCTCTTTGCTCATCACCGGCCAGGAGTCGACAGTGATCCTGGCGTCATCCCGCGCGAGCAGATGGACCGTGTTGCGGTCGCCGCCCATTACGCCTGACGCCGGCGACACGTCATTGGCGACGATCCAGTCGCAGCCCTTGCGCGCGAGTTTTGCCTTGGCGTTGTCGATCAGATTTTCAGTCTCGGCGGCGAATCCGATCACCAGTCCCGGACGCCGGTCCTGCAGCTTTGAGATCGTCGCGAGAATGTCAGGATTTTCGACGAGCTGCAGCGGCGGCATCCCCGCCGAGCTCTTTTTCAGTTTCTGCTCGCCCTCATTGGCAACGCGCCAGTCGGCGACCGCGGCGGCGAAGATCGCGATATCCACCGGAAGTGCGGCTTCCACCCGCTGCAGCATGTCGCGCGCGGATTCCACATGCCTTACCGTCACGCCGGCGGGATCGTCGAGATCGACCGGGCCTGAGATCAAAGTGACATCCGCTCCGGCTCTTTGTGCGGCCACGGCAATGGCAAACCCCTGTTTGCCGGACGAGCGGTTGGCGATGTAGCGCACCGGATCGATCGGCTCATGCGTCGGCCCTGCGGTGATGAGTACGCGCTTGCCGGCAAGCGACCGAGGTTGGGGCGGGCGCAGGAAGCGCTCGGCAGCAGATGCGATTTCCAGAGGCTCCGCCATCCGGCCGACGCCGGCCTCTCCGGCTTCGGCCATTTCGCCGGCATTGGGGCCGATCAAGGTTATGCCGTCGCGTTCGAGCTGCGCGACGTTGCGGCGGGTCGCGGCATTGTTCCACATCAGCGGGTTCATCGCTGGCGCGAGCAGGATCGGCCGGTTGGCCGCGAGCAGGATGGCGCTGGCCAGATCGTCGGCATGGCCCTGCGCCATCTTCGCCATCAGGTCCGCGGTCGCAGGCGCCACCACGATCAGGTCGCAGTCGCGGGCGAGACGGATATGGCCGGCATCGAATTCGCTCTCGGGATCGAACAGATCAGTATAACAGCGCTCGTTCGACAGTGCGCTGGCGGCGAGCAGGGTGACGAACTGCTGCGCGGCGCGCGTCAGCACGCAGCGGACGTGAATGTGCCGCTCCTTCAGCCGCCGGATCAGGTCCAGCGCCTTGTAGGCGGCGATACCGCCGCCGATGATCAGGGTAACGCGGGTCTGATCGGTCGCATTGGCGTGCCCCGCAGCGCGGGCCTGAACCTCAGCGGGCGGCAAAGCGGCCTGCGATGGCGTCGCGGAGGATTCGGAGCGACCCTGCAGAAGCTCCCCCAGGATCACCCGGACCTCCTCTTCCACCGAGCGGCCGTTGCGGGCGGCCCGCAGCCGTAGCTCGTCGCGGATGGCATCGTCGAGCTTTCGGATGGTGAGGCTGGCCATGGGCGTCTCCGACTTGTAATGACAGCAATGCTAGCAAATTGTGCTTACATTGCAATCACAATTGCCGGATGGCCCAGAGAATGCCGATGAATGTCGCGGCGATGATCCAGAGCGCCAGCGTGCGCCACCGGCTCTTGCGGCCCTCGGTCCGGCCCATCGCCGCGATCGTCTCCGGCGACAGCGTCAGTCCTTCCCGGGTCATGGTCTCCAGCTGCTCCAGCACGGCGACCGACCGCGAGGCGATCGCCGGAAGGCCAGCCAGCACCCTTCCGAGCTCACCGGCGCCCGACATCGCGCCCTGAATGCGTCCCACCGGTCCGAGATTGCGCTCGATCCATTCGCGCACCACGGGATCGGCGACCTTCCAGATGTCGAGTTTCGGATCGAAGCCGCGCGCGACGCCCTCGACCACCACCATGGTCTTCTGCAGCAGGATCAGCTCAGGGCGGGTCCGCATGTCGAACAGGCCGGTGACTTCGAGCAGCAACGTCAGCAGCTTCGCCATCGAGATTTCTTCGGCGGTGCGGTTGTGGATCGGCTCGCCGATGGCGCGGATGGCTTGCGCGAAATTCTCGACCGAGTGGTGTCCGGGCACATAGCCGGCCTCGAAATGCACTTCGGCGACGCGGCGATAATCGCGCGTGATGAAGCCCAATAGAATTTCGGCCAGGAAGCGGCGTTCCTTCATGCCGAGCCGCCCCATGATGCCGAAATCGACCGCGACCAGGCGGCCGGCATCGTCGAGGAACAGATTGCCGGGGTGCATGTCGGCATGAAAGAAGCCGTCGCGCAGCGCGTGGCGCAGAAAGCTCTGGATCACCTTGCGTCCGAGCTCGGGCAGATCGACCTGTGACGCCTCGAGACGCGCGTGATCGCTCAGCGCGATGCCGTCGATCCATTCCATCGTCAGGACATTGTGCGTAGTGCGATCCCAGTCGACAGTGGGTACGCGAAAATCCGGATCGTCGCGGGTGTTCTCCGCCATTTCGGAGAGCGCGGCAGCTTCCAGCCGCAGGTCCATCTCCATCGCCACCGAGCGCGACATCGTATTGATGACCTCGATCAGCCGCAGCCGTCGCGCCTGCGCCGAATAGGCTTCGGCGTTGTGCGCGACAAAGAAGAAATCGGCGAGGTCGCGGCGAAAGCGCGCGGCGACATTGGGCCTGAGCACCTTCACCGCCACGGCAGTGCGTACGCCGTCCCGCTCGGTTTCGCCGCGATGCACCTGCGCGATCGACGCCGCGGCGACCGCGGGACCGAAGCTCGCAAACGCCTGCGCTACGGGACGCTCCAGCGACAGCGCAATGGCGGCCTCGGCTTCGCTTTGCGAAAACGGCGGCAGCCGGTCCTGCAGACTTTCCAGATCGCGCGCCATGATGACGCCGACCACGTCGGGCCGCGTGGCGAGAAACTGCCCAAGCTTGAGATAGGCGGGCCCGAGCCGCGTCAGCGCGCGCGACAGCTGTGGACCGGATTTGGCGCCGGGGCGCTCGACCAATCGCGCGATGCGAAGCGCGAGCTGTCCGGGCGGCGGCACCAGGCTCGGATCGACCACGCCGAATACGCCCTCGCGCGCGAACACGAAACCGGCGCGGGCCAGCCGCGCGATGTGGGTCAGTGCAGAAATCACAAACGCCAGCCCGAATGCAACGCGACAATGCCGCCGGAAAGGCTTTGCCAGGACGCGCGCGCGAAACCTGCCGCGCGCATCATCTCGGCAAATGCATTCGGTTTCGGAAATTTCCGGATCGACTCGACGAGGTATTGATACGATTCGGCGTCGCCGGTCACCGCGCGGCCGAGCGGCGGAATGAGCCTGAAGGAAAACAGATCGTAAATGCGATCGAGGCCGGGAACATCGACGGTCGAGAATTCCAGACAAAGAAACCGACCGCCAGGCTTCAGCACGCGAAACGCCTCGCTCAGTGCAAGATCGATCCGCGGCACGTTGCGAATGCCGAACGCAATCGTATAGGCGTCGAAACTGCGGTCAGGGAAAGCCAGCGCTTCGGCATTGCCTTCGACAAATGACACCCGGTCGTCGAGATGCCGGGCCGCCGCGCGGGCGCGGCCAACATCCAGCATATCGGAATTGATGTCGCATACGGTGGCCCGAAAGCCCGAGCCTGCCGCCCCGGCGGCGCGAAATGCGATATCGCCGGTGCCGCCGGCCACATCGAGCAGCGCAAACGGGGTATCGCGGCGCGGCGGGTTGAGCGCGTTGATCATCAGGTCTTTCCAGACCCGGTGCAGACCCGCCGACATCAGATCGTTCATCAGGTCGTAGCGCTGTGCCACGCTGTGGAACACGTCGTTCACCAGCGTCTGCTTGTCGCCGAAGGGGACATCCCTGAAGCCAAAATGCGTGGTTTGGTCCGGCCGATCCATCAATTTTTCTCCATCGCGCAGACCATAGCGCGGCTGGTTGGAGCGCGCTACAAGCGTGGCCGCGCCATCGTTAAAAGCGCCGCACGACGAGAGCTTTGGTTAATCTGCAAGGCACGCCATGACACCACGGTTTACGCGGACCATCCCCACGCTGAGAATCTTCGATAGCGGCAAAGCCAGGGAATTCTACATCGGGTTTCTCGGCTTCAAGGTCGACTTTGAGCACCGCTTCGAGCCGGACCTGCCACTGTTCATGCAGATATCGCTGGGGGACGTTGTTCTGTATTTGAGCGAGCACCACGGCGACTGCTCGCCTGGTGCCAAGATAGTTATCGAAACCACAGGCCTTGCCGCGTACCACGCTGATTTGATCGCGAAGAAATACGGATATGCCCGTCCGGGGCTTGTCGACCAGCCCTGGGGTACGACCACCATGACAATCGCCGATCCGTTCTACAACCGCATCGAATTCAGCGAACGTCGCAGCGAGACATTGTCGGCTTAGCCGCAGGATCGACCGATGCCCGAATTACCCGAAGTCGAAACCGTTCGCCGCGGCCTGCAACCGGTGATGGAGGGATCGACGATCGTGCGAGCGGAAGCCAGGCGAAAAGACCTGCGGTTTCCGTTCCAGAAGGATTTTGTCGCGCGCCTGGAGGGCCAGACCGTGACCGGGCTCGGCCGCCGCGCCAAATACCTGCTGGCCGATCTTGCCTCGGGCGACGTTCTGCTGATGCATCTGGGCATGTCGGGCTCGTTCCGCGTCATCGAGGGCGAGGACCAGAAAACGCCGGGCAAATTTCACCATCCGCGAAACGAGGATCGCGCGCACGATCATGTGGTTTTTCACATGTCGTCGGGCGCGGCCGTTGTCTTCAACGACCCGCGCCGCTTCGGCTACATGAAGATCATTGCGCGCCATGCGCTGGAGGGGGAACCGCTCCTGAGCGGCCTCGGTCCCGAGCCGCTCGGCAACGAATTCGACGCGGCGATGCTGGCGCGCTCCTGTGCCAACAAGAAGACCAGCCTGAAGGCGGCGCTGCTCGATCAGCGCGTGGTCGCGGGGCTCGGCAACATCTATGTCTGCGAGGCGCTGTTTCGTTCGCAGCTGTCGCCACGGCGATTGGCCGCGACGCTGGCGACCAAAGCCGGACCGCGCAAGGGCGTTGCCGCCGGACCACGCAACCGCGTTGCCGGGGGCGAACCGACCGATCACGCCAAACGCCTGGTCGATGCAATTCACGCCGTGCTGAATCAGGCGATCAAGGCCGGCGGTTCGTCGCTGCGCGATCATCGCCAGACCTCCGGCGAACTCGGCTATTTCCAGCATTCCTTTCAGGTCTACGACCGCGAAGGCGAAAAATGCCAGACCGCCGGCTGTAGCGGCATCGTGCGGCGTTTCACGCAGAACGGCCGCTCGACGTTCTGGTGCCCGAAATGCCAGAAGTGAGGCAGGCAGTCACTGCGGAATACTCCCACGTCATTGCAATGACGAACGCAATCGGCGCCCCGCTTCCGAAGGAAGGGAGCGGCGCCTTGTCGTCACATCGTTGAATTCAAACCGGCTTCAGGAAGCCAGCGCCGCCGTTCTCGCGCGCGCGCGCAAAAACATCGCGGAATCGATTTCGGACGCTATCGGGAATTCGATGACGATCGACTGTTCATCGACGGCCGGCAAAGCGTATTGTTTGCCGATATTCAGCTTGGTCTCGATCCATTGCCAGAGGCCGCGAATCTCCTCGGCCGATTTACCCTCCGGGGCGAGTTCGGTCACCGCCAGTCCGGCGCTCAGCGCATCCTGGTGGTCGTTGCGCATGACGATGAACGGCTGCGCGACAACGTCGGCGATGTCGAACATCTCGTTGCCAAGCGCGTTCGCTGCTTCGTTGATGCGGTGGCCGCGAAGCGGCGTCTGGTTGAGAACAAACGCGAACGGTTTCCGCCAGGCGCGGATGACATGAAGTGTCACTGCGGTGGCTTCGATATCGGCGATGCTCGGGCGCGCCGGGATCAGGCACAAATCGGCATAGCGAATCGCTTCAGTGGTGGCGGCGTTGATGCCGCCCGCGGTGTCGATGATCGTCAGCGTTACGCCACTGCGTTCCAGCGACTGCAGCCGCTGCTCGATCTCGCGGCCATTGTAAATCGGCTCGACGATGGGCTCGGCCGCGCTCCGGCGCGCCTGCCAGTTCGAAAGCGTGCCTTGAGAATCGGTCTCGATCAGGCGAACCGTATGGCCGGCTTGCATCGCCACAAGGGCGAGGCCGATGGCAAGCGTACTCTTGCCGCTGCCACCCTTTTGGGTGGCCAATACCAGCGTAAGCATTGTAAGTTCCTTCGGATAGATTTTTGAGAGGGCTGCGGTTACGCCGTACTGAGTTGCATCGCGTTTACGATGCCGAGCAATTCTCGCTCAGGACGTGCCGGCCCGACCCTTGGAGGATCGCGGCTGTCCGAATCACCTAACGCGTAATTATGCCTCATTTTCGAGAATGTGGCTAATCCGGGGTAATACCGGACGGGCGCGCGCGTAACGCGACGCCGGCTGCTTCAGGACCGAATTGCCGCCGGCCGGCCGCGGGATCGTACCCGGCGGCCGGCGCAAGTGCGGCCGTCGAGGCGGCTATTTCGCAAACTTCGCTTTGATTGTGGCGAGGCCGGCGTCGTAAATTCCGGTCAGTGCTTCCTGCGCATCCTGTTCCTTGCCAGGGTCGGGAACGTAGCTGCCGCTCCATGTGACGGTGGAAACGCCGGGAGTTTTGGCCTGCACCTTGATGGTTGATGTGTAGCCGGTGACCGGCAACGGACTCGATTTGAAGGCGTAGGAATAGCTGTGCTCGACGTCGCTGCGCGCGGTCAGCGTCTCCACGAAGGTCGCCTTGCCATCCTTGGTCACGAGCGTTCTCTCCGGCGGAGAGCCTTCGTTCTCCGTGCAGGTACCAACAGGCGGCAGCCAGTCCTTGATGGCGCAGAACGGACCGATCATCGACCACACCGCTGTGGGTGTGCCGCTGACGTCAACGCTACGCGACAGCGTTGCGGCGTGTGCTGGCGAGACACTGAGAAAGGCAAGCGCGCCAAGCGCTGCAATCCGGGTCAACGCAGTGATATTCGGCTTGGTGATATCGCTTTTCATTGGGTATCCTTTTGCTGGTGCTGAAATGCGGAGCAGGCCTGGGGGCGGGCAGATTGGCGTGGAGCATTGAGACCAACCCGTGCCCGTCATCCTGCCAACTACAGGGTCGCCGCCACGCGCCGCCAGTTCAGGGACTGAATCCGGGCCGATACAGAAACTGAACTAGAAAGCTCCGCCGTTGCGGCCTAGGCTTGTCGCCATACTTCCTGCGGAGGACACCATGACGATAGGCAGCTACAGACAGTTCTGTCCGGTCGCGATGGCGGCGGAGATATTATGCACCCGCTGGACCGTGGTTCTGCTCCGCGAACTGATTGCCGGTTCGACGCGCTTCAACGAATTGCGTCGAGGTGTTCCACGGATGTCGCCGGCGCTGCTCTCGCAGCGTCTGAAGGACCTCGAACTGGCTGGCATCGTCGCCCGCACGGCGTCGGCCTCTGATCCCAACGTCTTCGAGTATCAGTTGACAGTATCCGGGCGCGAACTTGGGCCGATCGTGGAGGCCTTCGGGGTCTGGGGTCAGCGCCGGATCGAAGCGGACCTGTCGCTTGCGCATCTCGATGTGCAGCTTCTGATGTGGGATATGCGGCGAAATCTGAACACGACGCCGATGCCGGCGCGCCGCAGCGTGGTGCAGTTCATCTATCCGGAGTTGCCGAGCACACAGCGTTGCTGGTGGTTGATCGTCGATCCCGAGACCGGCGTTGATCTGTGTTCAATCGATCCCGGGTTCGATGTTGACCTCTATGTATCCGTGGACCTGCGGACCATGACCGCAATTTGGATGGGGCTCGATACCGTGCGCGTTGCCGTTGCGAACCGGCGGATGACACTGACGGGAAGCCGGCAGCTCGCAGCCGCCATGCAGACCTGGCTGGGCCTCAGTCCTTTTGCGAAGGAACGGAAGCTCGCGAGTTAGCAATGTACGGCCTCCTCGACCAGAAACCGGGCGACTTCAACGAGCAGTACAGTTCGTGAACTGGACCATAATCGCCGATACCTGATAACCGACCCGACTTGATCATCACGAAAGGTGGAAATCATGGGTCACGTTGGAAGCTGCTTTTGCGGCGCTGTTAAGCTTGAGGTCACCGGTTCACCGGAGGCGATGGGCTATTGTCATTGCAGTTCCTGCCGTTCCTGGTCGGGAGGTCCGGTAAACGCTTTCAGTCTCTGGAAAGCGGACGCTGTGCAGGTGAAAGCCGGGGCTGAGCATATCGCAACGTTCGAGAAGTCGTCGCTCAGCCAGCGGAAGTATTGCAAAAAATGTGGTGGGCACCTGATGACCGGTCATCAGCCTCTGGGACTCGTCGACGTTTTCGCCGCGACAATTCCGACACTGAACTTCGTCCCCGGCGTCCACGTCAATTACGCGGAGACGGTGCTGCCGATGAAAGACGGGCTTCCCAAGCTGAAAGACTTTCCAGCCGAATTGGGCGGCTCCGGCGAATCGGTAGCGGAATGACCGCCGGCTGATCGGGCGGCCGATATTGTGGTCGCCTGGTCCGGCTTGGTTGAGTAAAGCCCGGCTTGCAAAGTGCATCGGGCTTTTCAAAAATCATGAACCTCGGCCTTGGTGCCGGGGTTCATGCTCTCTGTGCTGGAGGCTCGAGCGGCCCCTCGATCCTTGATGGACCGAATTCGTATTATTGGTGCCTGCGGCGTGTCGAAGCCGGCGGCCAGCCGTAACTCAAAGTTTTTCGACTGCCTTGAAAGTTCCGTCGCGCTGAATCA
>Ga0193726_1000889_pt1 | contig 26872 bp, 35 predicted proteins | sample H2c1metaG_FD_144928 | JGI IMG/M metagenome (GOLD analysis project Ga0193726, IMG submission 144928) | Soil microbial communities from a riparian zone of the East river system, Colorado, United States - H2c1 | ecosystem: Environmental > Terrestrial > Soil > Riparian zone | place: USA: East River...
CGAGATCGACTTTCAATGAACCGGCGGATCAACAGAGTGGCCTGCGCATAATCAAGGCCATCGGGTAGACAGTAGGTCTTTCCGTCCGCGATCGACATTTTTCCATATGCCAGACCAGCAATTAAGCCGCTAATATATGCTCTACACAGTATTTCGTCTGTCTCATTCAACAGCAAAACCGGGCAGCGCTGGTAGAAAAAACCCGTGGTCATTTCGGCCTGGGCTTGTAGCGCATAGCTGCTCAAAAACAGGCATGCCATGAATAGAATTGGTCGCCGAACTCTGATCTGCATGGGCGCGATGCTGCTGTTGGTGATGGTCTGGGCGTTGCTAGGACGCTGGATTTAGACCGGTCTCGTTATGCGGCCTCGGTTTCTTTTTCGCCGAGGTTCCTGAGGAACTCTAACGCCGCGGGAATCAGCCTGGGGTCCAGCGAATCAATCGTTGCGGCGATCTGATCCTTGGGAATGACCGGAACAACCTCCTCGGGGCCCTCACCGCGCAACAACCATTCCTGAGTTGTGCACAGAGCTTTCGCGGCCTCCAGCAAGACCCGGGGCCGCTTGGCCTTGCCGGTCTCCCAACCGCCGATGGTCTGTTGCGGAATATCTAGAATTTTCGCGAGCTTAGGCTGACTCAAGCCGAGCTTGAGGCGCCGCGCGCGGATCCGGTTCCCGATGCCTTTAGGCGAGGTATCAGCCATGCCGGCGAATCTACCGAATTCTAGGTTCCGGGTCGCCGACAGAGTTTTCGGTTGAAACGTACTTAAAAATGAGTAAGGTGATTCCATGTCGAATGAGGCACTCAAGCGGGCATGCACGTTAGCCGGGGGGCAAAAGTCCTTGGCGCGCCGCATTGGCACGACGCAACAGCAAGTCTGGTACTGGATCGAACGCTCCAAGCGGGGCGCGAAGGCTGAATTCGTGCTGCCGATCGAAAGGGAAACCGGCGTTTCCCGACATGAACTTCGCCCTGATCTGTGGCCCGTCGAAGTTGCCGAAGAGGCCCGCGCATGACGCCGCAGCGGGAAGCGAACAACCTTGCCCATGAGGGGTATTCCCGGTCCCAACGAGGGACAGCCATTCTGCGCCTGTCGTCTGCCGGACACAACCGGATTCAACGGGGCGTCGCGGATTTGTGTTCCCTCTACCTGAAGGTGTGTCCGGAAAGTTGTCGTGCATCGGTTTTGCGTGTGGGGGTTGAGTTGCCATGTCCGAATCAAGCCAGCGCGTCGCGCGGCGGTCAAAGCCTTTCGAAGAACAACCGTGCAAATTTGGAACAGTTGTTCGCGCGCTGTGGCCGGACAAGCCGGCGCTCAACCTGGCGCAACGCGCCGGCATCTCCGAGCGCGGCGCGCAATATCTCATCGACGGCAAGCGCAAGCCGAACGCGCGCGCGGCGCTCGTCGTCTATGCGGAAATTATCGGGTGAGGGGAGGGCGGCATGATGTCTGAACTCCGCAAACCGATCGAAATCAGAATTCACGATGCCAGCATCGGCATTTGGCAGGACGACGCGCGGGACGCCTCGTTCCGGTCCGATGTTTATGCCGTGCTGATCCGGAAGATGCGTGCGCGCGGCTGGTCGATCAAGCGGGACCGGCACGTGCACCGGCATCATCGCTGCATAAGCCCGGATCATCGCATGGGCGCGCGGGGCACGCTCTGCTGCAGCATCGAAATCACCGGCCGGGTGGTGAAGGTCGAATTCTGGTCGATCACCGCGCCACAGTCCAACAGAAACGGGCGGCGCTTCGACTTCGACAAGATGTCGCGCATGCATCACCTCGATTGTCTTCGCGTCGAATTGGAATTTCGGCGCATTATCCGCTGGCTCGAGGCATTGGCGCCGGTCAAGGTCTCGCGGTCGCTTGATCGCGATATTCCCGCGCTACAGATTATCCAGGCTGGCTACGCTGAAAGCTGGCACAAGGACAAAGACCTGGGGCGCCCGAACTACACTTACGATTCGCAGCGATCATCCAAGGACGGCGCGCTTCTGGAGCACGGCCAAACCGTTTGGCTTGCTGACCGAAAGGGCCGGATCGTTCGCGGAGCGGCTTACTACAACATCAATAACATGTGGTGGGTTGTCGCTGGCGGGAAGCTGTTCAACGAAGGCAGCCACTCGATTTATGCCAAACAGCCTGCCGATCTTCGCGCCAAACAGAACGCGCGCGCGCGCAGAAATCGCCTCGAAAAGGAATTGTCCATCTCTGTTGAGCGTATGGACTTCCGGCGGGCTGAAATATTGAAGCGAATTCTATTCGGCAGCGAGCAGACATTCCAGATCTGGGCGCGCGACCACGCGGCTTATTACCGCGCGCAGTACGCCGGCTACACGTCCGACCGCATCAACGCCGGGAAATACACGCGCGCGGAAGCTGAAGCCGAATGCCGGCGTGTCCCCCATGAACTTGAGATGGTCTGCCCAGACGGCAGCCACATCCGCTTTGATCGGAAGGCCGCATGAACCTCTCGCAGCGAGGGCAGTCGAAAATAACCTGACAGGGGCCGCATCACACACACCTGGCCATTGTCCAAGACCTTAAACTTCGTTTCCCGCGCGTTCCCGCGTTTAGTTGCTTATCCCGCAAAATGTACCTGCTCGTCCCCTCGCGTCGCTGCCTCGTTTCGTAGCGTGAGCCCTGCTGTCTGTCAAAAATCGAAAGCGTTCCTCCCATGTCTGTCGACGGAACCCTGATCTATCTCTCGATCGGCGAAGTGATCTGGCTGTTGCTGGATCGTCTCGGCTTGATCGAAAAGAGCCGCGAGCAGCTGCGCGCCCGGGGCGTGGCATCGTCTGGGCCGATCATCGTGACCTCGACCATGATGTCGATCGTGCTGTGGCCGGGCTACCCGATCGTGTTTGTGCTGGGGTTTTTGTTCGGGATTATCCAGGCGGTGCGGGGGCTGCGATGACGCTCAACATCCAGCCCGGCGGAATCCTGCAGCCTGGCGAGCCTCGCTATGAAAGCCTCGCCGCCGAATTCGCCTCCGAGGAATTTACCGACATGGTCGCAGGCCGCCTGGCGCTGCGACATCCGTTCTCGTTTATTCATCCGTTCGCTAACCTGCTGCCCATGATTCCGGAGCAACAGCGCGAGGCGCTGCGGGATTCGCTTTCCGAGGGACAGAACCATCCAGTCGTGTTTTATGTCGGCAAGCTGGTCGACGGACGCAACCGGGTGCGCGAGCTGCTCGAACTTCGCAAACCCATCAGCTTCATCGTGTTCGATGGCACGCCCGGGCAATTGTTCAAGTTTGTCGATGATGAGAATTTCAAGCGTCGTCATCTCACGTTCAATGAGCGGCTGGAATATGCGGCCCGCGTCGCACGGCTGCCGCTTGGTGTGAACCGCCATACACTAGATAGCTCACGTGAGCTATCTACATCATCTTCCTTGCCTTTTACCGATCAGCCTGCCTCGGAAGTGCCAGCCGAACCGCTGATGACGCAGAAGGAGGCTTCCGAGAAATACGACGTCAGCGTTGCATCGATCAAACGCTACAACACCGTGCTTGATCAGGGCACGCCCGAATTGCGGCAAGCCGTGCGGCAGGGCGATGTGACGGTCAACGACGCGGTCAAGCTCGCGGCACTGCCCGCGACCGAACAAAAGCCAATCCTCGATGCGCTGCCGCGCGACGCCGCCGGCAAGCTGACGCCGGAAGCGAAAAAAGAAGTCCGAAAGGTTGCGAAGGAAGTCCGCTCCGAAGACCAGACCGAAAAAAAGCGCAAGCGCGACGAGAAGGAAAAACAACTCGGCGCCAAAATCCGCGCGCTGCCCGACGTCAGGGCCGGGCTGATCCTGTCCGACTTCGAATGGCACTTCAAGGTGCGCTCGGAAGAAACCGGCATGGACCGGCACGCCTCCAACCACTACGTCACGGCAAAAGAAGCCTCCACGCCGGAAGCGATCGTCGAGCGGCAGCGCGAGCGCATGGGAATCGCGGCGGATGACTGTATCCATCTGATGTGGTGCCCGGCCTCGTTCAACGCCGTCGCATTGAAGGTGATGGAGCTGCAGGGTTTTACCTACGTCTCGCAGCTGGTCTGGATCAAGCCCGGCATCGGCACCGGTTTCTGGATCCGCGACAAGCACGAACTCTTGCTGATCGGCGTCAAGGGCAAGATCCCGTGCCCGGCGATGGGCGATCAATTCGACTCAGCGATCGAGGCGCCGAAGGGCGAACATTCGAAGAAGCCGGATTTCGCGCACCTGTTCGCCGAAACGTTTTTCCCCAGCCTGCCCAAGGTCGAATTGAACGCGCGGCATCACCGCGAGGGCTGGCTGCAATGGGGCAACGAGGCGCCGGAGACCGAACAACAATCACTCGACATCGACCCGGCTTCGCCTGGCGAAGCCGGCAGCGAGGAGGCGGCATGAAACAGTCCCGCCTGATGTCGATGCTGGAAACAGCCCTCTCCACCGCCGCGGGCTTCGGGCTGTCGCTGTTCCTGCAATGGCTGATCCTGCCCGTGCTGCTCGGGGTGCCGGTGCCGCTTTCGACCAATCTCGCCTTCGCCGCGATCATGACGGTTGCCTCGCTGGCGCGCGGTTTTGTCTTACGGCGTCTTTTCGAAGCGCTGCATATCCGCAGGCCATTGTCGGCCTTCGTGCAGGCGGTGATCGCGGAGCGCGGTTACCCGGATGTCAAAGACAAGCGTTTTTTCATTCCGAATTTCTGGCCGTGGCATCCGGACTGGTGGAAACCCGCCGGCTTTCGCCGCGATCTCGTGAAAGCCGCCGCCCTCATCATCGCCGAGGGCGAGAAGTTCGACCGCAACCGCAAGCGCAAGGGACCCGTCTGATGTCCCTTTCCCTCTCGCTGTTCGACCTCGACGGCTTCGACGGACTGATCGAACAATCGATGCCGTGGTTCGCGCTGTGGCTGTTTGCGGTCGCGCTCGCTCTGGTTTGCGTCGTGACCTTCCGATGCGTGGAGCGGGTGCGGCATCGCTCGCCGGTGGACCGGCTGTTGCGGCAGGGGAGGCGGGTAGGGTGAAACCGCAAAAGCAACTGTTCCGACACCGGCCGAACGAGGGGACCTACGGCGACTGTCACCGCACAGCAATCGCGTGCGTGCTCGATATGGACGCCAACGAGGTGCCGCATTTCATGGATGGAGGCGCGGCGGAAGATGCACACGACCGCTTCGAACGATGGCTCAACGATCGCGGCATCGCGACAATCAACGTCGTCTTTCCTGGCAAGACGCCTCTGTACGACGTCCTTCAAACCGTTGCCGTTACAAATTCCCGGACTCACCCTGTTTTCATCCTGGGTGGACAGAGCCGCACCGGCTGCAACCACAGTGTTGTCTGCTGTGATGGTGAGATCGTCTGTGATCCGAGCCAAGATGATTCCGGCATTGTCGGCCCGTGTGACGACGGCATGTACTGGCTGACATTCTTTGGGGCTCTGCATGCGACGACGCTACCGATGCGTAAAGCGCTGGAGGGAGGCCCGACCGACTACAAGATCGCCAGCGATCAAGCGGGAAGACTGGAGCATCCGCAAGATCGCCGGGGAGTGGCTGCATTGTTGCGGGAAATGCGGGGAGCCGACGTGAGCGAAACCCGCACCATCCATGATCCTTTCCTCAACAAGGATGTCGAGATCAGCGACCGCCTGGTCGATCGGCTGCGCGGCAAATACGCGACTGGTCCGATCCTTCCAAACGGCGAGCCGGAGTTCGGCTGGCATCAGTTTCCAGTGCCACCGATCCAGCAACAGGCGGCGGATGAAATCGAGCGGTTGCGCACGGCCCTGCAAGGCATGGTCGGTAACTTCAAGCCGTTCACGATGAAGCCAGTCGGGGCTCCCAATAGCTCGGTACGAGCTGAGCAAGATTCACAGATCAAGGCGCATGTGGCTGCGGTCGCTGTGCTGGCTGGCGGGGATATTTCCGCATGACCGCCGCCGCCCTTAAAACCCCCGCCGTCATCCTGCGCACCGCCTCAGGCGAGCCGCCGCTTGGCCCTTCGGACCTCGCATTCCGCGACGACCAGGGCGAAATCTTCCTGCACGACAACGAGCGCTACCGCACACCAGCGACGCGGCTCGGCGTGCTGGAGCTGGAAAGCGGCCACTGGCTGGCGCTGCCGCCGGGGTTTCATATCGACGCGCCACGTTTTGAAGGCCGCAACGCTGCGCTGCGCACGGGAATAGCCCGGCTGATCCGAAAAGCCCGCCGCTATGCGCGGGCGAAAGACGGCGAGGGCACGCATTGGACGGAAGGGTTTTCCGGGCGCGTGATCGAATGGGCGTTGTCGTTGAAGGCGGAAAAGGATCTGGATCACCTCGCCCGCGAGAGTGACGCGGCACCTATCGGTCACCCCGGCCCTGAGAAGCCTAACCCGTACATGGTTCAAGGCCCAGCGCTGATCTCGTTCAGCGGCGGCCGGACATCGGCCTATATGCTGCAACAGATTTTGCAAGCGCATGGCGGGAAACTGCCGGAGGATGTGCACGTCACGTTCACAAACACGGGCAGAGAACTCGAAAAGACCCTCCGGTTCATCCACAACTGCGAAGCGAATTTTGGGGTGAAGGTGCATTGGCTTGAGCGAACTCCTGATGGCGGATTTGTTGAAGTTGGCTACAACTCGGCATCCCGATCGGGCGAGCCGTTCGCTGCCTTAATTGCAAAGAAGCAATATACGCCAAATGCGGTAACGCGGTTCTGCACGGTTGAATTGAAAATTCGCGTCATGCGCGATTTCGCGCGGTCGCTCGGATGGGAGCGCTGGAACAATCTCGTCGGCCTTCGCTATGATGAAGGTCATCGCGTTCTGAAGGCGCTTGAACGCAATGATCGCGGCAAAGAGCGGTTCAAGGCCGTGATGCCGTTGTCAAAGGCAAAGGTCACCAAGCGTGACGTGATGCAGTTCTGGTTGGGCGACAATGCCGATCCAGTGAATCTCACTCATCCGCTGCCACAAGGTTTTGACTTGGGCCTGCGCGACTATGAGGGCAATTGCGATCTCTGCTTCCTTAAGTCACGGGCCAAGCTTGAGGCCATCATTCGCGAAAACCCCGGCGCAGAACAATGGTGGGTTGAACAAGAGAAGATCGGGAAGGGCCGTTTTGTTACTGAGTACAGCTATTCCGATCTCAAAAACCATGTGGGCCGATCTCCACTGCTCTTTGATGATCAAGAACACGATGTCGAGTGCGGACTGTCATGCGCGCCGATCGTTGAGGACGATACCGAAGCCGGGGTGACCGATGACAAGAGCGGCGTGCGCAGTGGCGAGGTGAAACAAACTACTACCGACGCTACCGGCGAGCCGCCGGGACAAACGGGTCTCGGCAATGCTGAGCCTGATCCTGTCCGTGAGGCTGGATTACACGGCGGCTCACCGGTGGCGTTGAGCGACCCCATCGATCGCTCTCTCTGCGAAGCCCATCGCGCCCGCAAAATCTATCCCGCCGGCCACTCCTTCGCGATGACCAACCCGGTGCTCGCCGGCACCGTCAAGACCGTCGGCACCTGCACCTGCGGCCATATCTTCGTGTTCCCCGGCGGCGATTACGAACGGATGGACGCCGCGATCGAAGCCCATTGGCAGAAATTCGACACCTCTCCCGACAAAGTCGACGGGCGGGGCCACCCAATCGAGGCGGGAGATGGGGCCGTCGATCCCAAAAAGGGGGCGCGACGCGCTCCGGGAAAACGACGGGCGTCACCCAAGAAAGGCGACAATCCGGAACTCGCCGAAACCGCCTCGCCAGAGCCGGCGCTCATGATGCCTTGTGCGAACAGTGCCGGCTCGCCCCTTTCCCAACCCGGCGCTGGAGGGCAATCTTCTGCGCCGATTGTCGCGGACGCGCTCCAGTCGTCACGACAAGAGCCCGCGCCTGTTGCGCCCCCCTCCGGCGCGGGCTCGCTTGTTCAGGCTGCGCCAATTGGCGCACCCGTCGAAAAGGTCATTACGTCGCCTGATGACGTAAACGATTTACCAAACGGAGACACCGCAAGCCCACCTCGGCACCTTGCCGATGTGGGGACGGATGGAGCGGCGAGCGCGAGCGCTTCCCAACCGTCGTATTTACTCGCGCCAGCCGACCCGGCGACTGATGAGGGGGCGAGCGGGGACGCTCGTTCGCACGCACCTCCGGCGTTTCTTTCCGCACCCGACTTCGCCACCACCATGGCCGCCGAACCGTCCGACGACTGGCCGGAACTGTTCAAGGCCGCGCATGATCTGGCCTGGCGCGAGCCGGTCAAGGTGACGGGCTCGCTCGCGGCGCTACTGGATTTCAGCAAGGTCTATGCGGCTGGCGGTGGAAAGGCCGAACGCCCGGTCTTGCGCTGGCACGGCGGCAAATGGCTGCTGGCGCCCTGGATCATGTCACACTTCCCGCCGCATCAGGTTTACGTCGAACCGTTCGGAGGTGCTGCGAGCGTGCTGCTGCGCAAGCCACGGGCTGCAGCTGAGGTCTATAACGATCTTGATCATGACGTCGTCAATCTGTTCCGGGTGCTGCAGGACGAAGCGAAAGCGGCGCGACTTCGCGAGCTATTGATACTGACGCCATTCGCGCGTGAGGAATTTGATCTGTCTTATGCGCCGACGGACGATGACGTCGAAACCGCCCGACGGCTGATCATCCGGTCCTTCATGGGGTTCGGATCGAATGCTCACGCGACCGCAAAGACGGGCCGCGCGCAGACCGGATTCAGGGCGAACTCCAACCGCGCGGGCACCACACCGGCGCGGGATTGGCAGAATTATCCAGACTGTCTTATCGGCACTGTCGAACGAATGCGCGGCGTCATCATTGAAAGCCGCGACGCGCTGACGGTTGCTGCATCGCACGACGGCGAAGAGACGCTGTTCTATTTCGATCCACCCTACCAGCTCGAGCTGCGCAATCCCGGCAATCCCTACGACCGCAAGCACATGTACCGCCATGAACTCGATCGGGAAGGTCACATTGCGCTCTTGGAGGCGCTGAAAACCTTGCGCGGCATGGTGGTGTTGTCGGGTTATCCCGATCCGCTTTACGACGACGCGCTGCCCGACTGGCGCCGCGTCGAAATCGATGCTTTCGCCGACGGCGCGCGAGCGCGCACCGAAGTGCTGTGGCTCAATCCGGCCTGCGTGGCAGCACTCGATGCCCAGCATCCGCAGCTGTTCGATCTGGCAAGCTTCGATGCCGTCAATACCCCCCCCTCGGACGTGATGGAGGTTGAGGCGTGAACAGTGGAATTTACGTGGCCTTGCGCGTGAGGTGGGCGGCCAAGTGGCGCAATTTGCGCGATGTCGGCGGCTATCCGATCACTTCGACGTGGATCGATGAAGCCGGCGAGGGAGAGACGAAGGATCTCGGGGAATTGTGGGCGCGCGTCCTCAGTGAAGTTACCTCGTGTACCGGCATCGTCGTCTATGCCGAACCTGGAGACTTTCCGCTCAAAGGCGCACTTGTCGAAGCGGGCATCGCGCTTGGAGCAGCGCGGACGATTATCGTCTGTCTGCCGGACGTCAAACTGGAGGAACGCAGCTGCCGGCCGATCGGATCTTGGATCAATCATCCAGCCGTAGTGCGGAATGACTTCGTGATATCTGCGCTGATGCAAGCGAGCAGGGGGCAGCGATGATCCCCGACTACACCCCGCTGTTCTATTGGGTCCGCGAGCGCGAGCAAATCCGGCTGCGCAAGGAAATGCAGCTGGACCGTGCGTCCTGGACGGTCGATCCGATCCTGTCGACCTATCGTTTCTGCAACGTGCGGCGCGAGGATGATCGTGGCACGATCTGGATTCGCGAAAACATCCGCGACCGGTTCGCCGGGCATCCGCATCTATGGCTGATGCTGTGCATCGGCCGGCAGATCAACTGGCCGGACACGCTCGCGGACATGATCGGCATGGGGGCATGGCCGGACCGTCCGGCATTTTCGCCCGACCGGATCACCGAAGTCCTCAACCGACGCAAGGAAGAGGGCAAGAAAATCTACACCGGCGCCTACATGATCTCGGCGCCTTCGACCAAGGGCGCGGACAAGCAGACGTATATCGCTGAAACCGTGATCGGCGCGCTGTGGTCCCGCCGCGACGTCTTCGCAAAACACTTCGCTGGCATGCCGACGCTGCAGCGCACGCATGAATTGATCACACGCTCGAACGGCTGGGGTCCGTTCATGGCCTACCAAGCCGTGGTCGACATGAGGTTCACGGGGCTGTTGAGCGGAGCTTGCGACATAGCGTATTGGGCGGCGGCCGGCCCCGGCACGCTGCGCGGGCTGAACAGGCTGCACGGCCGGCCCGTCGATGCCGGGCTCGGCCAAGCCCAAGCTCTATCGGAGATGCGCGCGATCTATGAGGTGGTCGAAACTGAGACCCGCGTCGCGATGGATTTTTCCGACGTGCCCAACATCCTCTGTGAGACCGACAAGTATTTGCGCGTCAAGAACGGCGAGGGCAAGCCCCGCGCGCTCTATGTGCCGGGGAGGGGTTCATGAAAAAGAACCGCCCCCGGCCGCCTCTGGTCATCGACCTGCTCGCAACCACCCTGCGCAAGCCGACGGCGCGCCCGCTGGTAGAGCCCGCCGAAGCGGTTGCGATCGCACTGTCGATGCTGCCGGCGAAGTCGACCGGGCAGCTCTGCACCCCGGATTGTGCGGCCGTCCGGCATGTGTTGCTGGCGCTGCAGATGGCGGGATGGAAGTTGGAACCGCGATGAAGGAAGGGAAGAATATGGCTCACCGCACCAGTGAAGGCGCGTCGGCAGTCATCGGTCAGGCGGCAGCGCAGGGCGTTTCACCGGACCCGCGCCCGTGGAAAATTCACCGCAACAAGCGCGGATGGCCGCGCTGGTATCAGCGCCTCGTTGAAGCATGGTGGATTTTGACCGGTCGATGGTCGCTGCACGGTGCTTGGCAGAATGGGTTAGATCACGGCAGTGCCGTGACCTACCAACGGATCATCGTCAACGGCGGCGACCTCATGCCGATCATCGACGCCGCGATTATCGCGGCGTTTGCTAGCCTGCCCAACGGATCGTTGCCTTCAGAAGATAGATTACGAAGGCTCCGTAGAGACGCATGGGACAGGTACAAAACGGGCCGCCAATCTGCCGGGCTCCGCTTCTTTCCAAATAAAGACAGCCAAATAACCTGACAGGTGACCGCAGCACACCCCGCCGGTCATTGTCCCCCAAAACGAAAGTAGCTCCAGATGGCCCGGCGAGAAGACGTCCCTGCAGCGCGCGTCCTGTTCGGCAAAGGGCCCGGACAGGCCCTTTCGATCCACGGCTTTCCCGCGAGCGAAATGGGAATACCGACCGTCGAATGCAGCGGCGATCTCGACGGCCTGCGCTTCATGACGCCGGAGACCGCCGAACAGCTCGCCGACGGTCTCAGACTTGCCGCCCGTATCGCGCGCGGCGAGGTGCTGCCGACGCCACTGGATCAGTTTCTGGAAAAGAACAAGACATGACCCCCGACCAACTCCAGCAATTGCGCCAGCGCCTCGCCGAAGGCCGCCAGCCGGTCTATCGCGGCGAACAGTACAGCCACCCGCGCGGCTGGAACGATGCGTTGGATTTTGTCGAGCGGGTGATCAGGGAAGTTGTGGGGGAAACGGCGTGAATTTATCCGCTCGCATCATAGAGATGTTGACCACGCACCAACTGCCGCTGTCGGACGAAAAGCAGCTGCAGGCCGCGATCTCCGATGTGCTCGAGGCCGCCTCGCTCGATTTTGAACGCGAGGTCCACCTTGGCCCGCGCGACATCGTCGATTTCATGGTCGAAGGCGTGGCGATCGAGGTCAAGATCAAGGGCGGTCGACGCGACATCTACCGCCAGCTTGAGCGCTACTGCGGCTATGACGCGGTCACGGCAATTGTGCTCGCGACAAACGTGCCGATGGGCCTGCCGTCCCTGATCTGCGGCAAGCCGACGTCGATTGCTGCCCTGGGGCGAGGCTGGCTGTGAACATGGTTCTGCAGGGTGACGATCTTCTGGAAGCGGCCTCGCGCCTCGCCTGGCGCGATGATGAGGTCCCTGCGCGCACCTATGGCGCGCTCACCTATCACGACGCCGCGCGGCGCTGGAGCATCACCGGGCTGGAGCCGCAGGTGGCAATCCGGATCAAGCGGATTTTTCCGCGCATCTCGGCAACCCAAGTCGGCTCGTTCACCTTTACCGACAGCGACGAGAGCCGCGCCGAACTGGAATGGTTTCTGGAGCGCTACCCTCTTGTGGTCTCGGCGGCCGATCGCGCGCGGTTAACCGACGGCAAAATCCGGTTCGAGCGGCTGCGCGCCGATATCGAACAGGTGCTGCGGACCGACTGGAAACCCTCCGCGACGCCAAAACGCCTGCGCGAGGGCGTCGTGCTGCGGCCGAACCAGGCGCGCGCGGTCGAAGTGGCGCAACGACTGGGGCGGCTGATCGTCGCCGACGATGTCGGGCTCGGCAAGACCCATGCGGCGCTGGCCGCCGTGATGGACGAACGCTATCTGCCCGCCGCGGTGATTGCGGAAGCCCATGTCGCGACGCAGTGGCAGAAGGATTTTATCGAGCCGTTCACGACGCTGTCCTCTCACGTGATCCAGGGCACCCAAGCCTACCCCCTGCCCGACGTCGATTGCTACATCTTCAAATATTCCAACGCGTTCGGGTGGGTGGACCTTGCAGCCACGGGACAATTTCGTTCCGTCATTTTCGACGAAATCCAGAACCTGCGCCACGGCATCGGTACCTTGAAGGGCGGCTCGGCAAAAGTATTCGCCGACAATGCCGCGTTGCGGATCGGGCTGTCGGCCACGCCAATCTTCGGCTACGGCGGCGAGATCTTCAACATCATCGACATCGTCGAACCCGGCATTTTGGGCTCTAGGGAAGAATTCATCCGCGAGTGGTGCACCTCCGACGACGGCAAGATGATCGTCAAGGACGCCGCAGCACTCGGCGCGCACCTGCGCGATCTCAACCTGATGCTGCGCGAGATCGGGCAGGGGCCGCCAGCCAACCGCATCATTCACGATGTGCCTTATGACGAAGATGTCGCCGCGGCGGATGAGGCCTTTGCCCGCAAGCTGGCGCTCAAGGTGCTGGAGGGCTCGTTCTCCGAACGCGGGCAGGCCGCGCGCGAACTCGACATGTTCGCCCGAAGGGTGACGGGTGTTGCAAAAGCCCGCCACGTCGCGGCCTTCGTCAAGATCCTGCTGGAAGCCAAGACGCCGATCATCCTCGGCGGCTGGCACCGCGACGTCTACGACATCTGGCTGGAGGAACTGAAGGCCTTCAACCCTATCCTCTACACCGGCTCGGAAACCCCGAAGGAAAAAGACGCGGCCAAGCGCGCCTTCATGAATGGCGACACCGATTGCCTGATCATGAGCTTGCGCTCCGGCGCCGGGCTCGACGGGCTGCAGCACCGCTGCTCCACCGTGGTGCATGGCGAGCTCGACTGGTCGCGCGAGGTCCACAAGCAGCTGGCAGGCCGTTTGCGGCCGCATTCGCGGCCCGACCCGATCACGGAAATCTACATCATCGCCGACGGCGGCTCTGACCCCTGCGTCGCTGCGGTGCAGGGCCTCAAAGCCTCGCAAGCCCGCGGCATCGTCGACCCCAAGCGCGGGGTGGAAGCGGTCGCGACCGACGAATCCCGCATCAAGGCGCTGGCGCGGATGTATCTGGAGCGACGGACATGACCGATCAACCCGCTACAAAACTCCACTGCCCGAAATGGTGGACCGTCGAACAGAAACAGCTTCTGGAACAGCTCCGCGCCGACAACGTCGACTGGTCCGAAGTCGCTGTCCGCTGCGGCCACACCATCGGCTCTTGCCGCACCACACTGACCAATATCAAGGCCCGGCGCATGGTGCGGGAGGATGCCGCCCCGAAGAAAGCCAGACGGCTTCCCTGGAGCATGGAAGAGGTTGCCGAACTCGTTCGCTTGCGCGAGATGGCAGGTCTGAACTTCAACGCGATCGACAAAATACTCAATCGCCGCAGAGGTTCGGCCGTCGTCAAATACCAGACGTTGCAGCTCGGTCCAGACCCGCAGCATGTCTCCGAAACCGGCGGGCGAGTGCATGTCACGCCAAAAGAGCAAGCGGAGTTCAAAGCCCTCAAGCTGGCGCAAAACCGCCAGAGCGACATTTCCCGCCTGCTCGGCGAGCCGCCGCCGGGCTATTCGGCGCTGGATCAAAAGCGCGCCAGCGGAGAGGCCCCGCGATGACCGACGCCCTCGCCAACGTCCCCGACGGCTACGTCGTCCATTTGCCGCCGCCCGCGAAACCCTCGCGGGTGCCGCATGTGCTGGGCCCTACCTCGATTGTGAAGCCGGAGAAGTCCGTCAGCGGCTTCGAACAGCACGAACGCACCTGCCAAAACTGTCCTGCCGTCAAGATCACCATCATCGGGGAGGGTGACAATCACCGCGCCTGGCGGAAGTCTGCCACCGCCGAACAGATCGAGACCTATGTCGAGCCGCCCTGCGGGGTAGCGCCGTGAAACACCGCTGGGGCGAAAAGGCCGTCATCTCCGCGCATAAAACCGAGCAGGAATGCATAAACGGCTGCGGCATCGTCAAGGTCAGGCGCCACGAGCCGCAGAACTTCCCGCCGCACTGGACCGAATTCTGGCGCGGGCTCGATCGGATCGAATGCAAGGGCACGCCGGCTTGTGAAGCCGTAAGCGCGGACGCATGAGCCGTCAGTCTTCCACCATCGCATGCTGGCACGTGGGGGCGATGTCGTCGCCCCGCGAGGCCATGATTGCGGGCGTTTGTCCCCGTTTTACCAGTTATCCACAGGTCGTATGAGCAACCCCCGTTTTTCGATCATCCCGGCCGGAGCGGTTACCGACCGCTCGCTGGAGCCGCGAGACCTGCAGGTGCTCTGCCTGCTCGGCCGGCACACCGACAAGGCCGGCTGGTGCGTGCGCAGTCAGGTCAAGATGGCGCAGGAGATCGACTGCGGCCGTGGTTCCGTGCAGCGCTCGCTGACGAGGCTATGCGAGGCCGGATGGGTGGAAACCAAACGCCGCGACACCAAGGTCGAGGCTGAAAACGGGCGTCCCTCTGCATCCCATGCATATCGCGTCAAGCTCGATCGCGACGATTTTGCCTTCGAAAGCATCACAAACGACGCCGAAGGCGAAGCCGAGGAGAGCTATGCGGAAACTGCATCCGATGGCCCTGAACAGGGGGGGGTGCCCACGGATGGGCACCCGGGTGCCCAGCCAAGGATGGGCACGGGTGCCCACGTAGAGATGGGCACCAAGAACGTCCCTTCTGAACAGTCCCCTCTTGAACGTGAGAGAGATGCGCGCGCGAGGGATCGGAAGGCAAGGTTCCTCGTCGACTTCGAAGCGAGGTGGCCAACGGCTGCCGCTGACAACCGCCAGCGAACCGCGTATGCCGCAGGCGAACTCGACGAAGCCGAGGAAGCGGCCGCATTGGCCGGCATCGCGCCCTTCCTCGAAAACCAGAAGCGTCTTGGCAGGAAAAATGTTCCGGCCGGCTGGCGCTACCTCGAAGAAAAACGCTGGACCCTGCTGGAACAGCCCAGCGCCACACCGGCAACGACATCCTGGCCGCGCGACAGCGTCGAAGCCAAGGCGCTGGCCGTGCTGCATGACCTCGCAGGCGTCGGGGAGTTCTTCCGGAAGGTCCACCGCCGCACCGACGGCACGGTCGACTATCGCAAGCCGGTGACCGCGAGGCTCCTCGCGCTGGCGCAAGCCCCGCAGCCTTCCGACTACGCCACGCTCGACCACAAGCAGGCCGGCGCATGGGAAGGGCTCTTGCGCGAATTTGTCACCGTGCAGGTGCGCAAGCACCTTGTGGCCGGCGATCGCGCGCCCTGGCCTTGGCCGCCGTCCAGCGATGGCAAAATCTATACCAGCGCCACCGGCCCGCCGGAGGTGACGATGACGGAACAGGATTTTGCGGAATTCAAGTGAGGCAACGGGAAGGCGAGGCGGAACATGCAGCCGGCGACCAAGCCAAAAGAAAAGATCAATCTTGACATCGAACTGTTGTTGCGTTGGGCCTATGTCGATGAACTGTCAAAACGGCAATCGTCCGCCGCTGAAGGCATCTGGGACCGCATTCTGGATTATTCCAATCACGGCGGCGTCGACAGCGGCCGGGGTGCCGCACAACGCTACGCGCATTTCGGGCTTCCGGACCCGGACGCCGAACGGGTGGAGCTGGCGGTATCAGCGTTAGGTGACACAGTGATCGATTGGGGTGTCCATTTCGAGGAAATCGCTGGCGATCTCGCCGGGCTCGTCTCGATCAACGATCTGTCGCCGCGGCACGAAGGGCGCGCGGCACCAAGGGGCAATTGGGGTGCGGCCGGACGGCGCGCCTTGAAGGGATTTTTCGGAGAAAATGGCACTCAACCCGCCCATGACCGGCCGCGCGATGTTCTGATGATGGGAGGCGTGAAAACCCGGGTGCTCGTCACCAGCCATGCCGTCAAAGGGACACGGCCCGGCTGGCGCGATGAGCAGCCTTATCCGACGATGACTATCGATCCCCAAGGCAGGAATATGGTGGTCGGGGAATGCCGCGGCAAAAACCTGTACACGACGGGCTCGCACTGTCCGCTCACCTGGTCACCGTCACCTTTGACCATCATTATGGGCCGGGCTGACTATTTTGCTTGGTATCAAGGGCTTCTTACGCTTTGTGCCACGATGGAACTGGAAAAGTTTAGCCCACTTCTGCCGAATGCGCCGCGATTGCCGTGGATCGACGATGAGGAAGCCAGATCACGCATCATCCCCGTGATGCCGACAGGCCGTAACGATGTCCGCGACTGGGGAGTACTGCCATTGGTGCCACCGCGCCCGCGCGCCGGCGCGCCACGCCGTCGTCAGAACGATCCGGGGACGAGTATTACTGATCCTTTTGTGTAGACCACCGATTTCGGGCTTGTGTTCGGGGTCGAATCATTGACATAAGGGCAACCATCGGAACTGTGTTTAACGAGCCCGCCCGGCACCCGCCGCGGCGGGCTCTCGCGTTATTGGTTTCGAGCCCATCTCGGGCGTTTCCTCCCAGACTTAGGGCCGCTCGCGTCGGTGTTGTTGCCCTCCGCGAGCGGCCCTCTTTCGCCCGCAGGACTCAACGGGAATCAGGATTGGGAATCAGGAATCACGATGCCGGCGCTATCGGACCCCAAGCTTGAAGCGTTCACCCAGGCGCTGCTCCTGAATATCGCCAATGGCATGCCGCGCAGCAAGGCTGCGGAGGCAGCCGGCAAACAGGCAGGCTATCGCGGGTCCTCACTGGGTCCGAATGCGCGCAAGCGCGCCAACCGCGCCGATGTCAAGGCGCGCATGATCGAACTCGCCGCGCCGCAGCTGGCGGCGGTGGAAGCCGAGATCGCGGTCGACGTGGCCAAGGCAAAAATGCGTCTCGGAGAGATTATCATGGCCAACGTCAATTGGGCCGAAACCGTGATGCCGAAAGACGTCATCAACGCTGTCCGGCAACTCGCCGCGATCGAAGGTTGGAACGCGCCGACAACGGTGAATCTGAACAAAAATGTATCCACTGACTGGAGCACAGACGAACTGGTCGCCTTCGTCGCTAACGCCGCAGCACGCCTTGATCGAGGTGAGGCGGCGGATCGAAGCGAAGCAGAGCCTGATCGGGTTCACTGAGTTTACCAATCCGCGCTACAAGACAGCTCATATTCACCGCGAGATCGCGCAGCAGCTGGAACGGGTCGAGCGCGGAGAGATCGACCGTCTGATGCTCCTGGTGCCGCCGCGGCACGGCAAGTCGGAACTGGCATCGCGACGTTTCCCCGCACGGTACCTTGGGCGGTTTCCGCATCGACAGTTCATCTCGTCATCGGCAACCGGATCGTTGGCTGAAGATTTCGGGCGCGATGTCCGCAACATCATAGGTAGCGCCGAATACAAGGTTCTGTTCGAAACGCGCCTTGCCGAAGACAGCCGGGCCAAAGGCCGGTGGAGCACGAACGAAGGCGGCTCGTATTACGCGATTGGTGTCGGCGCGGCTGTGATGGGCCGCGGTGCTCACGTCTTTATGATTGACGATCCGTTCGGAACGATGGCCGAAGCGCGCAACGAAACGCAGCGCAAAAACGTCTGGGACTGGTACACCGGCACGGTCTACAACCGGTTGGAAGAAAACGGCGCCATCGTTCTCATCAATCATCGGATGCATGAGGACGACCTCACGGGAATGCTGCGGGCGCAACAGGCTGCCGGCGGCGATCGATGGGAGGTCGTCGAACTGAAACCGGATATGGAATCCGGTACCGCACTTTGGCCGGAGAAGTATCCGATCGAGGCGCTGGAGCGGATCAGGCGCAACACCACGGCACAGGATTGGTCGGCGCTTTACCTGCAAAACCCGACGCCCGACGAAGGGGTGTATTTCAAGGCCGACTGGCTGCGGCCTTACGATAAACCGCCGGCCCGCGCCACGCTGATGGTCTACGGCGGATCCGACTATGCCGTGACCGACGATGGCGGCGACTACACCGTTCATGTCGTCGTCGGCATGGATCCAGAAGAGAGGATGTATCTTCTGGATTTATGGCGCGGCCAGAAGCAGGGCGATGTCTGGATCGATGCTTTCTGCGACCTTGTGCTTGAGTGGAAACCGATGGGGTGGGCCGAAGAAACCGGCCAGATCAAATCGGCGATCGGTCCGTTTCTTAATCGACGGATGAATGAGCGAAAAGCCTATGTCTCTCGCGAGCAGTTCTCGACGCGGACGGGAAATAAGGCAGTCCGCGCTCAATCGATTCGCGGCCGCATGGCGCTCAACGGTTTGTACGTCCCGTTTTCGGCGCCATGGTATCCCGCCTTGCGCAGCGAACTATTGAGCTTTCCGTCCGGGAAGCATGACGACCAGGTCGATGCGCTGGGGCTTGTTGGCCAACTGCTCGATCAGATGATAGCCGGCCTTAAACCGCAAAAACCTGACGTCGACAAGCGCGACGCCTACCGCGACTCTAGCGACGACCGCTATTCGGACTCAACCGCGACGCTGTGACGGACAACCAACGGAGAGAGCCATGACGAACGACGAAGTGACCGCCAAGATTGCAGGAACCGCGCCGATCGAGGCGGCGCCAGCTGGAGCGGAAGCCGAGCCCAGCGTGCACGACCGCGCCCATGCCCTGGTCGCGGAGTTCGAACACGCCATGGCCAACAACGCGCCGGTGACGCTGCCGATGATCCGGGAGTTGAAGGCGCTGCTAGACGTCGCGTGACGCGGCACATGCCGGAAGACGACCACGGCGAACTGCCGGTCTGTGACCCGCTTCTCGAACCCGACAACCGGACGAGTGGCGCGACGTTTGCGACGACCCAACCGATGATCCGCACAGCGAGGATGATGATGGCTGAAACCCCCGTCGCCCCCAACAACAAGGAAGTGGATTTCAAGGCCAAGCCGGTCAGTGAGCCTTCCACCGTCACCAGTGCCGCGCCGGTCAAGTCGCTGTCGCCACGCGGTCGCAAGAAGGCAAAGCGCGCGATCAAGCGCGGCATGATCTCGGAGAAGGCGGCCAAGAAGCATTTCGGGGACGGCTACTGAGATGGTGACCGAACCGCCGCTCGGCAGCCGCATGCATGCCTACGGCGTGGTGCTCAAGGGCGCGCTGAGCGGCACGCGCTGGATCGAATTCCTCCAGGCGGTAGCGCAAGCCATCGGCATGAATGCGGTCGCGGAGCCCGCGGTGTGGACCTATCCGGTCGAAGGCAAGGGCGGCACCGGGCAGACCATCGTGCTGCCGATCACCGAATCCTTCCTCGCGCTCGACACATGGGCCGATCATGACGGCGCGTATCTGTTGGTGTGTTCGTGCCGGGAGTATTTTTCCGCCGACATCGACAAGGTCACAATCGCGTTCGGGCTGAAAGCGGAGATTGTGACTGGCCGGCGCTTTTACGCGGAGCTAAATCTAAAATGAAAATCATAATTGAGAGCATTCCGCACGGTGATCATCGCTATTCGACACTCGGCGACTATTGGCGTGATGATGCCGGTGTTTTGCAAATCCGTGTCAGTGAGATGAGTGACCCTCGCGATATGGTTCTTTGCGCGCTGCATGAGTTGGTCGAAGTTCTGATCTGCGAACATAGGAGTATCAGCGAGCCTGACATCATGGCCTTCGACGTCGCACATCCCGACGCTGAAGAGCCCGGCGAACTGAAGGATGCGCCCTATCACAAAGAACATGTGTTCGCCGAAACGATAGAGCGGCTGACGGCGCTCCAGCTTGATCGCGACTGGAACGACTATACCTACGCCGTCGCATCGCTGCCGTGGTGAAATAGGCCGGATGTCCGAAAACCTGAAATCCAAATGCTGCTTGGTCTGGGACAACGGCATCTTTACCGAAATCGCCGTGACGCTCGCAAAAGACTTCGGCCGCGTGCTGTACTACGTGCCCTGGACCTCCGGCATGCCGAAGTCGAACGCGCTTCTGATCGGCCACGGCGTCGAAGGGATCGAGCGGATCTCCTCGCCCTGGCCGTATTACGACGAGATCGACCTTTGGGTGTTTCCCGACGTCTATGAAGGTGAGTTGCAGGACTGGCTGGTATCGCAGAAAAAGCGGGTCTGGGGCTGCCGGATGGGCGCCGAACTCGAGCTGGACCGGCCCAAGTCGAAGGAAGCCTCAAAGAAGCTCGGCATCGATATCGGACCCTACAAAGTCATCACCGGGCTCGCGGCGCTGCGGACCTACCTGAAGAACAACGACGACCAATGGGTCAAGATTTCGTCCACCCGCGGCGACATGGAAACCTTTGGCGCCAAGTCTTACGAGAAGGTCGAACCCCGGCTTGACGAACTCGAACACAATCTCGGCGCCAAAAAGAAGATCATGGAATTCACCGTCGAAGCCGGCATCAACGATGCGGTCGAGACCGGTTACGACGGCTACTGCATCGACGGCAAGTTTCCAAAGGGCGCGATGACCGGGGTGGAGGTCAAGGACGAAGCCTATCTGATGAAGACGGTGAGCTGGCGCGAGCTTCCCGATCAGGTGCGCAGCGTCAACGCCAAGCTTGCGCCGGCCTTGAAGAAATACGGCTACCGCGGCTTTATCTCGACCGAGGTCCGCTGCACCGAAGACGGCAAGGCCTACCTGATTGACCCTTGCTGCCGCGCCGGCTCGCCGCCGAACGAACTCTACCAGGTCATGATGGCCAACCTCGCCGACGCGATCTGGTACGGCGCCCAAGGCATCGTGATCGAGCCGGAATTCAAAGCCAGATGGGGTGCGGAAGTCTTGCTGATCTCCGAATGGGCGGATCAGAACTGGATGCAGGTTTCGTTTCCGGCAAAAGTCCGCGACAACGTCAAGCTGCGCAACTTCTGCCGGATCGAGGATCAGTACTACGTCATTCCGCAATGGACCGGGTCAGCCGAAATCGGCGCCGTGGTCGCGCTCGGCGATACGCCTGATCAGGCGATTGCCGAATGCAAGCGCATCTGCGAGCTGGTCGAAGGCCATCTGTTGTCAAAGCCGGTCGATGCGCTCGACATCGCCCGCGAGCAGCTGGACGAAATCCTGGGCCCGGACAAGCCGAAGTCGAAGACCGAAAAACAGGCCGAAGCGCTGCACGCCAAGGGAAGCATCTCGGACAAGCAGTTCGAGAAGATGGTTGCAAAGGATTGACCATGCACAGCTACCGCAGCGCGCTTTGGTACCACCGCGCGGGGTTTGTCATGTTCGAAATGTTGCGCTTGAACGGATATAGCCGCTTCGAAGCTTTTGTCTGCCTCCTGGCACATCGCGTGTGCGAGACGCCGATCTATTGGCATCCCAAGCGCGAGCGGGAACGCCTTCGTGCTGCGCGCCACGCATAACCTGTCGCGCTCCGAACTACGGCGATTGAGACGTTTGCGAGGGATGTTCTAACCATGGCTGAAGGCAAGGGCATGACGAAATCGTCTCCGAAGGGCAGCAAGAAAACGGAAGGCCCGGACCCATGGGAAGTCCGCGACGCCATGCACACCTTGCTGCGCGCCGGCGAGATCGTGAAGGACAAGAAGATGCTGGCGCTGGTCCGACAGGAAGCCAAGAGCCACGCCAGCAAGATGCGTGACGTCGCGGACCAGGCTGGCCAGCTTGCGATGATGGGCCGCATCTCGCCGAAGCAGATGGCGAAGCTGGGCTCCCGCTGACATGCCGCAAGCCTCCGCCCAGTTCCAACGCGACAACGCGCGCCGCGGTCAACAGGACAACAACCCTGTTGAGGACAAGCGCGACCGCGCCCGCAATTTCGACGACGAAAGCGATATGTTTCTTTCTGTCCGCACGCTGCGGACGCAGTACCTCGATTATCTCGACAGCAAGGTCGACGAAATCGAGGAGCAGAAGGATTCAAGGCGGTACTTCCACGGCGCGCAACTGACAGCCGAGCAGCTCCGGGTGCTGCAACGCCGTCACCAGCCGGTCCAGATCTGGAACGAGGTCGGGCGCAAGATCAACGGCATCGTAGGTCTGGTCGAGCGGATGCGCTGCGATCCGAAGGCGGAAGGGCGCAACCCGAAGAGCGAAGAAGGCGCCCAGATCGCAACGGAGTCGATCCGCAGCGTGCTGGATGGCAGCCAGTTCAAGACATCAACCGGCTACTGGTGTCTGTTGCAGACGGCAATCGATGCCATCGGCGGGGTGCAGCTTGTTTTGCAGAAGGGTGACAAGGGCGACCCGGACGTCGGCGTGCACTGGGTGATAGGCGACGAATATTTCTATGATCCGCGCTCGTACCAGTTCAACTTCAAGGACGTGCGTTACGAGGGCATCGCAAAGTGGCTCGATCTGGATTCCGCGATCGAGATCTTTCCCGAGAAGGAAGACGAACTCGAAGGCCTGTTCGCCGGTGACAGCGATCTCACCACCAATTCCGATCGCGAGATCAAGTGGATCATCTCGACCACCAAACGGCTGCGGATGGTCGAACACTGGTACAAGTACAAGGGCCGCTGGTGCTGGGCGTTCTATGTCGCCAACACGCTGCTCGACCAGGGCGTCTCTCCGTTTTTCGACGAGAGGGGCAACAGCGCGTCCTCGTTCGAAATGTTCTGCGCCGCGATCGACCATGACGGCGACCGCTATTCGTTCGTGCGCACCTTCAAGGGACCGCAGGACGCGCTGAACCAGGGCAAGTCCAAGACGCTGGCGCTGGCGAATTCGCGCCGGATCAAGATGGAAAAAGGCGCGGTCGACGATGTCGAGATCGCCCGTCGCGAAGCGGCACGACATGACGGCGTTCTGGAGGTCAACCCGAACAAGATGTTCGAGATCCAGGATACCCATCCGGACATCGCGACGTTCTCCGCGTTCACTGATTCCGCCAAGACCTGGCTGGATGGGTTTGCCAATTCCAATATGGCAGCCGCCGCGGGCGTGGGCCTCACGAACCTTTCCGGCAAGGCGCTGGAACTGTTGCGCCAGCCGGGCATGGCCGAACTCGGCCCGTTCGTGATGGCGCACCGGATGTTCAAGATCGGTCTCTACCGGAAAATCTGGACTGCCGTGCAGCGGCACTGGAAAGCCGATCGCTGGATCCGGGTCAACTCGAACGAGAAGCTGGCGCAGTTCATTCAGTTGAACGGGCTCGACGTCGACGAATGGGGCCGGCCCACCATCATCAACGCCGTCGGCGCGCTCGACGTCAACATTGCACTCGACGAAGGTCCGGACATCATGTCGATGATGCAGGAAACCTACGAAATGTTGAAGGGCTATCCGCCCGGAACATTCCCGCCGCAGGTCCTGATCGAGATGAACCCGAACATCCCGCGCAGCGAAAAGGACCGGCTGTTGAAGATGATGGCCCCGCAACAGAAACCGCCGGACCCGATCGCGGAGATGGCCAAGCGCCTGCATCTGGAATCCCTCGCCGGCAAGAACGCCAAGACCGCGGCAGAGACGCAAAAGACGCTGGCGGGAGCAGACCAATCGGCCGCAACTGCGGAAGAAAAGCGCGCCGGCATCGGCCATCGCGAAGCGGGGCTGCATCTGGGCGCTGCCGAGTTTGTGCGGGATTCGATGTTCGAAGCCCACAAGGTGATGGCGCCGTTTTTGGCGCAGCAAGGACAGCCGGGGCCGGGCGCACCGATGCAGCCACAACCACAGCCTGCGCCAATTGGCGCAGGCGTCTGATCAAGGAGAACGTGATGCGAAAGATGCTGCTGGCGCTTGCCGCGCTGCTATGCCTGCAGGCCCTGCCGGCGTTGGCGCAGTCGCTGCAGCCGATACCGGTGTCCTACCTGTCAGCGGCAACGACCAATTCGACCCTCATTTCAGGCGCCGGGCAGAACGTTTTGAAGTGGCTCGTTGCTGGCAATACGACGGCCGTCGTCTATTACCTCAAGGTTTACGACAAGGCGACGGCGCCTGTCTGCGGCACCGATATTCCGATCCTGCGCATTCCGGTTCCGCCGAGCACGGCCACCAACGGCGGCGTGACGGCGCTGAGCTTCGATGACACGCGCTTTACACGCGGCATCGGGTTCTGTCTCACCGCGGCTCTGGCGGACAACGATACAGGGGTCGCCGCGGTCGGTGTCGCCCTGAACTTCGGCTACCTCTGGCAATAATATGTCCCTCAAAGTCAAAGGTCCGCCCGCGCCGCTGCCGATGCTGAAGAACGCCGGCAACGCGCCGCTGGTCTATTTCGACAGCGTTCCGGCCTATGGCACCTGGGGCGGTAACGTCGAAGTTGAACTCGCCGCGCGCATGCTGATGCCAAAGCCGGACGGCAGCGTGATGGTGGACATGGCCTGCACGTCGCATCTTCGCTGTTCCCCAGCCGCTGCCATCGTGCTGATCGACGCGCTGACAAAAGCGCTCGACATGCTGTCCAAGGTACAGAGCGAGTAGAGCAAGACGCTCGCGAATTAAGGTTCGGTCAGCGCCACCAGACGGCGCGCGGCATTTCGGGTTTTGCCGGCTTTTCAAAACCCTGCGGCAGGCGTCCTCCATACGGCGCAACGCTTTCATTCCGGTCCAGGCGTTGCGCTTCGCAAAGTCGTTTTGCGGAGCGTGAAGTGGGCTGCGGTAGGCGCCACCATACGGCGAAAACGTAAAGGCATCATCATGGCTAAGATCAGGGAAGTCGACGCTATCTCCGATGCGATCATCGAAACGGAACGAGAGATCGCCGGCGAAGCGTGGGGCGAGGAAGAGACCGAACGCGACGACAGCGGGCGCTCATTGGAGGAAATGGGCGAGGGTCTGGAAGGGCAGCACGAAGCGGAGGATGACGACGAGCTCGACGGCGAGGAGCCCGAAGGCGACGAGGAATCCGAAGGCGAGGGCGAGAAAAAGTCGGAGCCGATCGCTGCCAAGGATGGCAAGGGCGAGCCGAAACCGGGTGCTCAGGAGCAACCGGAAGGCGGGCGTGTGCCTTCGGGCGAGTACCGCAAGGTAGCCGAGCGCGCACGCGCCGCGGAAGCCGAACGCGATGCGTTGAGAGAGCAGATTGCAAAGTCAAACGGCGACAAGTCGCTGGCCGATCGGCTCGATCTGGCGATGCGGGAGATCAACGATCTCAAGCGTGCGCCCCGCGAAGCACCAAAGCCTGCCGATCCGCCCAAGGTCGAAACCGTTCCGGATATCTTCGAAGACCCGAAGGGGTTTGTCGAGCATTTGACCAAAGGGTTTCAGACCCAACTCAACCAGCGCGACGCGAAACTAGAGGAAAACCGCGTCGAAACCTCCATGGCGATTGCGCACGCGTTCCATAAGGACACCTTCGAAGGTGCCTTCAGGGCGCTGAGCACCCTTCCGATCAACCCTGAAAATTCCTCGGTCGTGCAACGGATCTATCGCTCGCCCAATCCGGGCGAAGCGCTGATCGCGTGGCACAGGCGGAACGAAACTCTCGCGCGCGTCGGCGATGACCCGGCGAAGTACGAAGAGAATATCCGCAGGGCCGAACGTGAAGCCCTGATGAAAGACCCCGAGTTCAAAAAGCAGCTGATCGCCGAATTTCGCGGCGACGCTGAAAGGGGTGACAACGGCCAACCGCGTACCACCACCCGCCTGCCGCGAACGTTGAACGGCGCCTCCGGCTCCAATCTCGGAGTCGATCGAGGAGACCCGCACCAACATGAGGATTCCGAGCAGGCGATCGCTGAATCAGTCTGGCGCTAAGACTTAAGCGATTTTCCAAAATGTCGATGCCTGCGCGTCGCTTGAAGTGACGCAGCAAGGCCGGTTTGCAATCTAACGCCGTCTTGGCGCGGGCCTTAACAAAAGGACCGCCACCATGGCGCTCACGACAACTGCTGCGAACAACAAATTCATCAAGTTCCGAAAGGAAATGTACCGGGAGTACGTCCGGGAGAATCTCTATTCCGCCTATATGGGCACGGCGATGAATTCGATCATTCGGATCATCACCGATCTCGACAAGGGCGGCAAGAACGGCGGCGAGCAGATCAATATTCCGCTGCGCGCCCGCCTCAACGGCCAGGGCGTCGGCTCCGGCACGCTGCGCGGCAGCGAGGAAGCGCTCGACAACCAGGGCACGCGGTTTTTCGTCGACTGGACCCGCAACGCCGTCACCATCAACAACGCCGACGAGCAGAAATCCTCCGTCGACCTCTACGCCGAAATCAAGCCGGCGCTGGTCGACTGGGGACAGGAAAAGCAGCGCGACGAAATCGTCGACGGTTTCTATGCGCTGCCCTCGCAGGCGGCGCCCGCAGGTCTTGGTTCTGCCGCCGGCCAGCGCGTCAACGGCATCCTGATGGATGCGGCGACGGCTGCCCAACGCAACACCTGGATCACCGACAACGCCGATCGCATCCTGATCGGTTCGGGCAATACCGCGAACCTGACACCGGGTAACTTCGCAGCCTCTATGGGTGCCATCACCGCCG
>Ga0193726_1000890_pt1 | contig 26860 bp, 21 predicted proteins | sample H2c1metaG_FD_144928 | JGI IMG/M metagenome (GOLD analysis project Ga0193726, IMG submission 144928) | Soil microbial communities from a riparian zone of the East river system, Colorado, United States - H2c1 | ecosystem: Environmental > Terrestrial > Soil > Riparian zone | place: USA: East River...
AACACGACGACCCGCAAAAGGAACACGTTACAGTTTGGACTGTTTTTCCCGCCTCCAGTAACTATTTCGATCCCAGCCACGCACCATTCATGATCAACTACATCGTGGACGATCTGGATGCTTTGCTCGACCGCTTAAAACAAGAGGGAGTAAAGATTGACGCCAAACGAATGGATGAATCCTACGGTCGCTTTGCCTGGATCTATGACCTGGATGGGAATAAGATTGAGCTCTGGCAGCCGGCGTCCGCAAAGCCCTAAGGGCCTTCCCCTGTACTTACTCAAGCGGTTTTCTGTAGCTACGGTCCTGTAGTCGTAGAATGGCCGGAAATGCTTTGCGCCCGGTCATCGCAATATCCGCATCGTCCGATTCCGCCCGATCAGTCGCGCAGCGTTTACGATTCGGCCGCTCCGGCGTGGGGGAAACACCCAGATTCGCCTGGCCGCGGCGGGCGAGGATGTACTGACACGTGCACTCCAAACGGCGTGAAGACTGCGAATTTTATAAAAACGCAAAGACAAGCCCCCCTGTAGCGGAGTAACCGATAAGCATCGCGGGAAGCGAGGACCATGAGAGCAATAAGGGCGCGAAACATTAAAAGCAATAAAACGGACTTGTCACCGGAGCGACGTGAAGAACTACTCCGAGCATTGAAAACCCGTTTTGCGAAAAGCATGAACCGCCATAAGGGTCTTGAATGGGAAAAAGTGCAAGTAAAGCTGGAAGCTAATGCTGACAAACTGTGGTCACTCAATGAAATGGAAAGAACTGGCGGCGAACCCGAGGTCGTTGGTCATGATAAGAAGACGGGCGAATACATTTTTTATGATTGTTCAGCGGAAAGCCCTAAAGGCCGCAGAAGTGTTTGCTACGACCGTGAAGCGCTGGAGTCAAGGAAAGAACATAAACCAGAAAATAACGCTACTGATATGGCCGCAGCCATGGGCATTGAGCTTTTGACGGAAGAACAATATCGAGAGTTGCAGAAGCTTGGCGATTTCGATACGAAAACGTCGAGCTGGGTGAAAACACCTTCTGCTATCAGACAACTCGGCGGCGCCCTTTTTTGTGATCGCCGCTACGACACCGTCTTCGTGTATCACAACGGTGCGGAATCTTACTATGCTGCGAGGGCGTTCCGTGGCTCGCTAAGAGTCTAAATTTTGCATGTCGGCACATCCTACTGTAAATGGAAGAGTGGAAGAGGACCGGCAGCATCCACTTGTCCACTGTGCCGTATGCGTCCCTAATAGCGACCCCGCTTTTGCCGAAGCGGTCGTTGGCTTCAACCGTCAACCGGTTTCTCACGCGTTCGCTGATGATGGTGTCGAGCGCAGGCTCACCTGCGATTTGGGGAATGACTCGTGTGTTCACAATGTTGAAGTGTATGAACATGGGGTTTCTCTTCCCGCAACGCTCCCACAGCTGGCGGAATAGTTCGAGAGTCGCTGACTCTAGTTGGGCTTGTCCCTCCCTCTCAGTGCCGCGTGTACTTATCAAATGTCGTGATCACTGGAAGGGCATTGCCCGTTTCATCAAAAAAACTCCTGGAACCCAATGGACCGGTTACCGCTGGTTCCCACCAAAATACGCCTTTGCCGCGTCCGTCGGGAGTCTCCTGCACAACGCGATTTACTTCCCCGAGAAACTGTTCTTGTCCAGCCGGTGTTTCAGGAAACGGACCCGCTCGCTTTATGTACTCCGCTGGCTTCCAATTGTAGGCGGCCTCCACAACGACAATGTCCATCTTGTATTCTCGCGCCATGAAAACCATATTTTCGCGGAGATCGTTCAGGCTTCCCTGCCACCAAGGATAGTAAGACTGTCCAATCACGTCATATTTGACATGGTAAGAATTAAGTTTGTCGAAAAATTCCTTGGTGCGAACTTTGTCGCCACCGCGATCGATGTGGATCATAATCCGCGGTCGAGGCGCGTCACCCGTTCCTGCTTCCACACCGGCAATTCCCGCTTTAATTAAATCGGCAAAATTATCCCAATTCCCCGGCAACCGCCCATCCGGCCATAACATTCCGTTTATGACTTCATTCCCAATCTGCACCATGTCTGGAGGCACTCCCGCCTCGTGGAATGCCGAAATTGTTTGCTTGGAATAGTCGAACACCGCTCTAACCAGTTGCGCGTGGGACAGGCCTTCCCATGCTCTTGGGAGGAATTGTTTGCCCGGATCGGCCCAGGTATCCGAATAGTGGTAATCCAGCAAAAAATGGAAACCAAGCTTCCTAGCCGCTTTGGCCAGTGAGATTGTGTATTCGAGGTTGTTGGGAAGTTCGGTGGGCGTGTGGAACAGCCGGAGTCTGATCCAGTTGTAACCGTGATCCTGCAGAATTTCTAAAGCCGGTTTGCCCTGGCCGTGGTCCTTGAATACCATCCCCTGGCCCTCCGCCTGCCTCAGAAACGAGAGGTCGGCGCCAACCGCATAGTCGGATGCCCGGAGACTGCCGCAGGTAAGAAGTAGGATAGATGTTATCGCCGCAATACTTCGCACTGTTCCCATGATTCCCTTCTCCCCTCTCTTGCACTGGGACTTTCTGTAAGAAGACGAGTAGTCGAGAAATCAACCTACTTCTTCTCTGCACCGCTGATGGCCTCATCTCTACGAGTGGCCACCCAGGGCATCCAATGCCGGAAGCGGAACTGAATAGTTTGGCGAATTGACATCAGTGCTCCCAGAGCTGTCCGCATTGTCAAAAAGCGTCAAACCGTTCCAAATGTAAATCGCGTCCGGAGAATTGTCCCCGTTGAAAAATCCACCGCCGAGCCTCGGTATGTTGACGCCAGAGGGATTCCAGTATGCCAAGCCCATCCCGAGGTTATTGGGCAAGGCCTTCTGCACGCCCTGAAGGTCGAGCAGAAATTGCCGCTGCAGCGCCGGAGTTGGTGGAGCGTACCAAGGGTCATTCACCTGAAAGCCGTTTTCGTAATGTTCCCCAGCCTCAATGATAAAGATGGGCTTGGCGATGTTGTTGGCGGCGGCAATGAGTACGTCTTGCTCGACCGGTTTGTTGCCGGGGTTGGCCGCGCCAGCCTGCGCGCCGGTCAAGGGTCCATGAAAGATGGGATAGTAGCTTTGGCAAATCGCATCGTACGGAATATTGTTTTGATTCGCTAATGTGAAGAAATCTGTGAGGTCCCACGCGGGCGTGATGTGAATACAGGTGAGCGGAGCCGGAATCGCTCGAGAGGTTGTGGCGTCTGCTGCGGCGTCTTTGACCGCTTGCATGGCTTGGATTTGCAAAGCGGCGAAGTCAGCAAAGTTTGCTCCCGTTGGGCTGCCGGTCGAGCCCAGGAAGCCGGTATCGACTTCATTGCCAATGGACACCAGATCCGGCATGGTTCCTGCCTGACGATACGCGAGAATCTCGGCTTTAACGTAATCGTATATATCCATCTGCAATTGAGCGAGAGTGTGATTGGCCCACGCGGACGGAACCTGGGAGGAATTGCCGCCATCAAACAGTAGCGTGAGTTCCACGCTCATGCCTAGATTTTTGGCGCGTTTCGCAAGGTCCAAATCTTGCGCCTCTGTTTCGGCATAGCACGCATTGCCGCTGCACCCTGTTTGTGACGCATTCGAGTAGGGTGGCGCAGAGGAAGGCCTGAGCCGGATCATATTGACGCCGTGGTTTTTGAGAATCTGGAGCATGTCCCGTTGCTGGCCGCCGTCCTTCCACCAGGACAAGCCCGTGGAAACTCGCGCCGCCTCCTGCTTTTCCAACAAGGCGTTGTCCACACCACGGAAAAATGCCGGGCGTAGCAACCACCGCTGGCTTTGTGTGGCGCTGCCAGATTGCGCTGTTTGCGCCAGCAGCGCTCCTTCTGACAACGAACCTTGAAGCAAATCAACCACTAGCCCTGTGCTTCTGTTGGAAATCGTGTAGTACCCGTTGCTTGTCGCCGTGAGCGTCCATTGTTGCGTGCCTAGGGCCGCGCAAGGATTCTGGACTACGTAGGTCACCCCCGAACTGGCCATGCTATCGAAACACAAGCCGTTGCGCGTATTGCTGATCTGCCAAAACTCCCCGGTCAACCTCGTAAACGCCCAGCGCTGGCCGAGATTGCTGAAACTCCGCGCTTCTTGCACGATATGTTCGCCGGCAGCAGTCGAATTGTTGTTGAGGTCCGCTTGCAATCCGCTGAGCTGATTCAGAACATAATAGACTTCGCCATCGAGAGGAGTGATATCGGTGGGCTGCGGCGGTTGCTGACTCGGGGGCGCGACCGTAATGCTGGCAGAGGCGGTCTTGCCGCCGCCTCCCTCAGTGGAACTGACCGCGCTGGTTGTGTTGTTTTGTACTCCGGTGGCAATCGCGGAAACGTCCACGGTGAAGCTGCACGAAGCGCCAGCGGCAAGCGTTGCAGCGGACAGCCCGACGGCACCCGATCCGGCAGTGGCAGTTATGCTTCCTCCCCCGCAGGTGCCGGTCAGGCCATTGGGTGTCGCGACTAGCAACCCGGCCGGCAAGGTGTCGGTGAAGCCGATGCCTGTGAGTGCCGTGCCGGAGTTGGGGTTGGAAATCTGGAAAGTCAGCAATGTGAATCCATTTAACGCCACACTGCCCGCTCCGAATGATTTCGAAATCGTGGGTGGGACAATCGTGGGTGGCGGTGGCGGCCCGGCCGAGGAGCCTCCGCCGCATCCAAAAGTGCATGAAAAGCCTAGAACTGCGACAATCCACCACAATCGATACCGCATTGCCGTCTGCATTTTTCCACTAGCCCCGGGTGCTTGGCCCGCAGGCCACTTGCTGTGAACCTGGGGCATCCGCTGGCAAAACAATTGATGGGAAGACTCTACCTGTGCGATTCGCTCCGGCAATCCTACTAAGGTTGGACTCGGTACAGCTCGCAGGACGAGACCGGCACACAGCTCGTCAACGAAAGCACCCCGTATTCATTGATCGGCTTCGGGGATTTGGTCTTCCTCGAACCGGGGTATCTTATTCATCTGCTGGTACAGCTCTTTGACGCGTTCCTTGGTCTTCTTGATCTCTTGAAATAAATGCAGCTCTTTGTCTGCTTCATCTTTCAATTGAAGTTTCCGGCAAACCGAAGCCAGGCGAAAGTGCGCTGTGGCATTCAGCGGGTCGGATTGCACCGCCATCCGCAAATACTTCAGTGCATCCTCGGGCCGTTCCATGCTTGCCAACACTTGCCCGGCCCCGAGCTGCGCACCTACGTCGTTCGGATTCAAGGTGAACGCGCGACTGTAGTGCGCATAGGCTTTCGGCAGATCAAACCGTAGAACCGCAATCCTGCCGAACAGGCATTCCGTTCTCACACTCTGGCCCTCCATCTCTGCCGCAGCTCTTAATTGCATTTCGGCCTCGGACTGCGACTGCGCGTCACTGGGGGACCGCTCCAGAATGGCCTCCGCCAGTTCGTAGCGCACACCCGGGAGTTGCGGGCTGATTTCCAGAGCCTTTTTGAAGTGCTCGATGGCTCCCTTCAGGTCTCCCGCATTGATCAGCCGTTCAGCGATTACTTGTTGCATGCGGGCGGACTGCGGCGCCACCACGGCTAGTTTGTTTAGCGTGTCTTCGGTGAGCTCAGAATAAATCCGCTGGGCCGCATACAGAATATCGTCGTTTTCAGGATCAAGATTCACCAGGGCGCGCATGATGGACGCTGTGGCGTCCAGGTCTCCCAGGCGGTCATACAACCCCGCAAGTTCCATGCCCACCTGAATTCGCAACGGCTTGTCTTGCAATTTCTCAAATGACTTTTCCAGCGTCGCGCGGGCAGCACGGTCCCCCAATCGTTTTTGACAAATTCCCAGTAGTGCCTGCGTCTTTGTAAGGGATGGTTGAGCCGACAGTGCCGAGTGAAATTCCGCGGAAGCGGTCCGGCAATCGTTGTGGCCCAGCGCAAGTATTCCGAGGTTGCTGTGCGCGGCGGCGTTTTTTGGATCAACGATGAGAATCGCGCGAAATTCCGACTCTGCGGTCAGGAGGTCGTTGGCTTGCAGGGCGGCCTGGCCTCGCCGGAAATGTTCCTGTATCTCCCCGGCCTTATGATTTCCACTTGGCCCTTGCGGAACACCCACGCAGGCGGGAACCGCCAATAGCAAGCTCACAAGAAAAGCTCGAAGGAGTCGAGTGGGCATGGCACCGGTCGGCGCGACAGGTTGAGAAACTGGAAGAGATTGCATGGCCGATTGTAAGTGCTTCATTGCTCCCGCGGAGCAAGAAAAAAGTGGCCGGCGACGGCGCCCGGCTGCCGGGCCACTGCGGGGGTGAAACAAAACCTCGGCACCGCCACCCACCCGGCGACTAGAACGTAAAGCGGCCTCCGAGCTGGAAGATGCGGCCGCCGCCAACCACAGAAGAAATCACCCCAAAATGCGACTGGGTCGAACCGTTTACATCATAGGTTGCAAGTATGTTGTTGTCGGGAAGCCCGAAGTGCGGGTGATTGAAAGCGTTATAGGAATCGGCACGAAATTCGAGATTCATACCTTCCCGGATGCGAAAGGACTTGCCAAAACTAAGGTCGAAATTCAGAAAGCCCGGTCCCCGCAGAATATTTCTTCCCGAATCGCCGAACGCCGGCGTAGCACCGGCATTGGTCGGGTCCGTAAACGCAGTGACGTCAGCCCAATGGTTGATCGTGGGATCCGACACTCTTCCGCTGCCGGTCCGATTGGGCAAGAGCCAATAACTGCAGAAACAGTTGGGCGATCCGGAGAGAGCTGGATCGCCTCCATTCGCGTTTCCTCCCACCACCGGCGTATAAGGGACTCCGGAACGGGCCTGCACGATGCTGGTAATTCGCCAACCGCCTGCAATCTGATTCAGGACGCCGTGAACGGGGAACCTCCGTCCCTCACCAAATGGCAGCTCATAGCTGATCGATCCGTTGAAGTTATTGGTGGCGTCCAGTTGGGATAAACCGTAATTCGCAAGAGGATCACTGGCCACCTGCCATCCGTCGAGCCCCTGGTCGTGCCCGGAACTTGTACCCGTATCCATGGTCTTCGACCAGGAGTAGTTAAACTGATACGAGACGCCGTGCGTGAAGCGCTTTAGCAGCCGCAGCTGCAATGCGTCGTAGTTTGACCATCCGCTGAAATCGTGTGCCAGGATGCTCCTAAACCACGGATAGGGGCGCAATGAACTGTAATCACCCGAATTGGATGGGTTTGACAAATCGCTCTCGGGCACCTGATTCATGTCGGTGGCGAAGTTCAAATGGGTTCCCTTGGTGTGGACGTAGCTGACCTCAACTAAGTGCCCGGCGGGCAATTCGCGCTGGACACTCAGCAAGAATTGTTGAACGTACTGTAGCGGGAGTTTCCGGGCGTAGTACGCAACTTGCTGGTAATTGAAGGCGTCTGGCGTCAGGTTGGCAACTGTGGGAAACGTGACGGAGTTCGGCGGGGGTCCGGTCTGCAGCTGGAACGCCACATTACTTCCATCCCCAATGAACCCATGCGGGGTAAGACCTAATCCCAGTGTAGCGGGGAAATTGTCGTGAGCATAAAGCTCCGATCCTCGCGGAACCTGGAAAACGCCATAACTGCCGCGCAACGACCATTTGCTCCAGGGCGACCAGGCAAAGCCGATTCTGGGCGACCAGGAATTCACGCTCGGCTCAATCGTGTTGTTGCCGTCAACGCCCCCGAAGCGAATCGCACCCAGGCTATTCGCGGGGAGAAAAGCTCCCGGATTCACGAGCGTGGGATCGAAGTTCCCAAACTGATTGGAGGCTACCGCCCACCCGGTTTGGTGCTGATAGCGAAGTCCGAGGTTTAAGGTGAGATGTGAAGTGATTTTGTAGTCGTCATTCACAAATGCGCCGGTGATCCAGGTTGCGATATTTGTCGGAGTACCGTTGAAAATACTCCAGGTGCCGACGTCTCCCAGCAAGAAATCCGCGAAGGGCACACCCGAGCTCGTCGCTCCTCCGTTTCGAGGATCAGCCGACGTTCCACTGTTTGTACCGACTCCGGTAAATGTGAAATCTCCAGAGGAAGAGTCGCCCCACGAGGTATCGTGTTGAAATTGCCTATTCAGCTCTCCTCCGAGCTTGATGGTATGTTTGCCGCGTACCAGAGTAAGTACATCGGAAGCGGTGTAAACATTTTCAACCAGGTTGGCATGCACGCCGCCGCCGATAAAAGTCTGCGCACCTACACCGAGCCCGGAACCCGAGACAGTAATGTTCGGAAATACGTCAGCAGGCGCGTTGGTGCCGTAGGTCGGCTCCAGTCCGATCTTTGTCGGAAAGCCCTGGCCGTACGTCGGCGGCGCATATTGATCGTGTTCACGCAGCGCTCCAATGCGGAATTCGTTGATCACCGTGGGGCTGATGGTCCAGGTTTCTGTAACTCGGGCCGATTGATTCCGGTTATTGGGAGTGGACTTCGTGCAGTCGAAGCCCAATCCGCACAGCGCATCCGGATTGAAGATGAGCGTAACGGGAAATTCGAAGATCGATCCTGAAAGCCGGTGGCTCGGGGAAATCTGGTAGTCGATCTTCCCCACGTACCACTCCCCTAAACTCGGCGTGCCAACAATTGCGCTGAAATTGTTAAAGTTCGTGCTTTTATCTGTCGCCGCCGGTATATACGTTAGGATTGCCGCGGCCACCGGGTCGATCTGGGCCGGCAGTAAAACGTTTGTGCCGCCGTTCAGCGGCGTCCGCGCACAAGCGCCGGAACAACTATTGCTGTCGTAAACGGTTGCGTGGAACGAGGGGTCGGAAAAATCCCCACTACGCATGGCGTCCGTTGGAACCGTGGTCTGATAGAAACCGCCCCCGCCCACCGGATTCCGCTGATACGTGAAATAAAAGAACAGCTTGTTCTTGATGATGGGCCCACCCACGCTTCCGCCGAACTCATTCCAGCGCTGCGGGGCCTTTTGCCCGCTGTTGAAAAAACTTCTCGCGTTAAAGATGTCATTCTGGACAAACTCAAACAGCGAACCGTGCCAGTTGTTTGTCCCACTCTTCAAATTCACATTCAGTGACAGCAACCCATTGCCGGTGTGGGCACCGCCATTCGCGGTGCTGACGTTGACTTCCCCGATGGCGTCAATCGGCACATAGTTGTTGCTCGCGTTCAAGTCCCGCGGATCGGTCGCCGACGAACCCTCGATTTGGAAGTTCGCTGTGTAGGACTGCGTACCATTTACTGCGACGCCTTCTCCTCCGGACGCATCTCTTCCCCCGCCTCCTCCCACGCCTGGGAGCACCTTGGTCAATTCAGAAAACCAGATTCCCCCCACGATGGGAGCATTGAGCACTTCCTTGGTGTCGAAATTGACATATTGATCGGACGTTTCGGTCTGCAGGAGTGGCGCGTCTATGTTTACTTCAATCGTTTCCGTCACATCACCGACCTGCAGAGTGGTGTCAACGGCCGTGGTCCCGCTCTCTATAAACAGTCCCTTGCGAACCAGCCCTTTGAATCCGGCTTTTGAAAACGTAATGGTGTACTCCCCTGTGGGCATTGACGGCGCATCGAACAGGCCATTTGCGTTCGTCTTGGTATTGGTAACTATGCCGGTCTGGACGTTGGTGATCGTAATCGTTACATCGGCCAATACTGCGCCGGAAGTGTCGCTAAGCAATCCTTTGACTTCGCCGGTGTTGGCGTTCTGTCCTTTCGCGAAAGGAACAAATAGGGCGGCCGCTAGCAAAAATAGCAATCCGTATCGACGAACAGCTTCCGCGTTGATCACCGGAACCTCCTGAGAGCTAATTCACACCCCAAACTCAGCAGCTTTGCTAAGCACTCGGCACCGGTGCCTTGGGCTTCGCGATAGAGAAACTACCATCCTGGCAACGCCGTCTTTTCCCGCCCGTGCTTCCGACGTCCATAAGCGCATGACTGGCGCACCAGGGAGGGTCACGAGTGCCAACAGATCATCGTTTGCCCCTCTCTGCGTTTCTCTTTAACGCCTCGACGGATTTCTCGATTTTCTCGCCGCAGGCTGCAGCTGCGCCCCTGGCGGCCGCGGTCCGGGTTGCCTAATTTACCGGGATTGTAGGGCTTGCCGATATGGCAAGAAATCCGTCTAAAGTAGGATTACCGATGAATGGGATTGCTTTTTTGAATCCTATCAGATGTGGATAATTCCCGGACCCGTTCCTCACCTGGGCCCCCGGGAAGGGCTGGAGCGTAGTCAGGGATTCAGGTTGGCTACCGCTTCATATTCCGGAACAATTTGAACCTCGCGCAGCTTGGCGATTTCGCCATTCGGGGGAAACGCGGGACGGGTTCCGGAAGGCAAGTAGATTGGCGCATCCTGGCGCAATGGGAGAATCCGGAGTTCGAGTTCTGGATCACCTCCCCGGGCCACCAGGGAACCTAATCCAACGTTCCATGGCATGCCGTCGTAGAAATTGTCGGTGAAAAGCTTGCTATCCACGTAAACCCTGGCGATATCTCCTTCATAGTTAATTCGAAGAAACACCTTCTTGACCGCGGCGGAACTAACAGGCGGAATGTGAATGGACCAGCGCCCGGCGCTGTCGAAGGCCGCCTCCTCGGGCGCCAGGGCCACCTCTTTCCCCATCCTGACCGGTGGCTGGGGAGTTGCTTCCTTGAGTTGTTCGACCTTCACCGTCAGGCGCGCCGGCTGCACTTGAGCTCGATATTGTTCAAAAATTCCGCGGCGGCCGACGGCCCTGAAACCCAGGGGTATCCGGCTGGGGCTCGGGAAGACTCCCAACGTCAATCGCGCTGGATCGGCGGACCGCAAGTGCACGCGGTCTCGATCGAAAAACACATTGGCTGGCGACAGCACCAAGCACTCTTGTCCGTCGCGGGAGGTCTTCCAGATATTTTGCGCATCTTCGCGGGACAGAATTACGATTTGTGAGTCCTCATGGTTCCGGGTGTGAATCTCAATGCGCGCTTCGGTTCCGGGTTCGATCCCGTCAACATAGATCAGTCCACCCTGCCGCCTGATGCGGGCGTGCGGCGCTTTGATGAAAGCGATGTTTGTTTCTTCGAACGCAAATTCGGCCGACAATCCACGCCAGGCAAAGAATACCAATGTTCTTGGATTATCCAGTTTGCACAGCAGTTGAGCCGTCGCATAGCGGAGCACGGTTCCGCCGACAGCGAGATTGACGGGCCAGATCGCATACGCCCCGCTTGGAATGTCCACCGGGCGCCGAGGCACCAAAATCTCCCCCGAGGTCATTTTCAGTCGAACCTGGAAATTTTTCCTCTTGGGAAGAGCATAGGTCCTTTGGTAGTTGTTGAGGAAAATGAAACCGCGACCTTTTTCGACGCGCGCGGCAACGCGAGGGGTCTCGGTATCTGCTTTGCTCGTAGGCATCCGTTTCGGCACGTAGGCGGTCATGGGAGCGAGGGAGGACCCGAAGTCGTCCAGAAACAAATGGAATAATTTCACGTCGCTGAACGAGGAATTCATCTGCCCGAATTCGCCCAGCGGCGCTTGGTAGTCATAGGACCGCACCGGCAAATCGTTCAAATCTCCAGCAGCCTGCGATTCCTGTAACGTCGTTTGTTTTCCTTGCGGGTTGGTTCCGCCGTGGAACATGTAGTACCCATACATCGTTACGCCCGATCCCAGCTTCACCAAGGTCATGGCCGCCGTATCATCTCCACTCAACTGGGGACGCCGATGATAGGCAGGTTCCATTCCTCCTCCCATTTCGGCGGTTAAAAAAGGATAGGACAAGTACCGGGCATCGATCTCCGGATGCGTGGATCGCAGGTCGTCGCCGACATTCTCTTCACAGCGAATCGTGCTGAAGAAGAAATTTGCGTTGGGGGGGAGTTCATTTAGCTTGCGGCTCCAAAAAGCGTCTGCGTATCCGCTAAAGACGGGAAGGATTTGCTGGGCCGGAAATTCGACACCGTCCCATCCCGTGGCCGTGTAGAAGGGCGCGTCAATACCTGCGTCGCGCGCCAGCCCCAGCAGCGTAAGCATGTGTTCTGCGCCTTTTCCCCGCCCGCGGGCCTTGTACTCGTTCTCGATTTGCACGCCGACGATGGGGCCGCCATCCTTCCAAAGCATGCCTTTCACCTGTTGCCCGATTTGCTCGTAGAACTGCTGCACGTAGCGAAGATAGGCGGAATCATTCTGCCGCGTGGGGCATTTCCGGAGAAGCCAGTCGGGAAACCCCCCGTTGCGGACTTCGCCGTGGGCCCACGGACCCACGCGAATCCACACATATACTCCGTGCTTGGCACACAGTTCGATGAAACGGCGCAGATTGCGCTGTCCTGACCAGTCAAACTGCCCTTCGATTTCCTCGTGGTGGATCCAAAAAATATAAGTCGAAACAATTCCGATGCCCCCTGCCTTCATTTTCAAGATTTCTTCTTCCCAGTCAGCTTCCGAATAGCGGCTGAAATGAAACTCGCCCATCACCGGAAACCACGGTGCTCCGTCCTTCATCAGATACCGGCTGTTCGCGGACAGGACATGGCCTTCAGGCGAACGGCCCCCCAGCGTGAAAGAGAGCGCAGCGGGGTCCGCTGGCGGCTTGCTCGCATCAATTTCGACGACCGCAGGGCCATCCTGCGTGGGCACCGGGGTAGGCATGGCCGACGACATTTCCGCGGTCGCCAACAGCATCACGATCCAACCGATTGCAAAGTGGAATCTCATGAACGGGATTTTTCCGTGTTTTCTTGCCGGTTCAGTCTATCTGCAGGGTCGGCGGCGGGAATCCTACTAAGGTTGGATTGTCAGAAGGGTTTATGCGGGAGAAATTTCAGAGGTGCTCAAGTCCACGCTGCAATGCGGCGATAACCGCCTGCGTGCGGTCGTGTACTTCCAAACGCATCAATATCACGCTGACATGGCATTTGACCGTCGCTTCGGTTATTCCCAGTTCGCTGGCAATTTCCTTGTTGCTCTTTCCGTGCACAATCAATGTGAGCACTTCGCGTTCCCGCGGGCTTAGGTCTGAATTGGGGGTGCGATCGGCCAGGCTGCGCGCCACTGGTGGCGGCAAAAAGCGGGCCCCCGAGTATACTTTGCGTACCGCATCCACCAAGGTGTCGTGGGACATGCCTTTGATGAGATACCCAAGCGCCCCGGCCGATAGCGCCTGGTGGATATCTTCATCTCCCTCGTACGTTGTCAGCACCACGCATTTTGCTTGAGCATCCTCCAGCCGGATGGCCCGCAGGGCATCCAACCCGCTCATTCCCGGCAAACGCAGGTCCATGAGTGTCACGTCAGGCCGGTGCTTCTTGAACATAATCACCGCCTCAGCACCCGAACCAGCTTGCGCACACACGCACATGTCCGATCGAGCGTCGATGATTGCCGAAACGCCCATCCGCATAATCGGATGGTCGTCCACAACCAGAACACCGATTTTTTGATCTCGGCTCATACTTGCTACCCGGAGCTCAACCGCACTGGCACCTCAACGGAAAGTACGGTTCCTTTCCCGTGCGAAGTCTTTACCTCGAAGTGCCCTCCGACGCCCTCAATCCGCTCCCGCATCCCCACCAGCCCAAAATGCCCCGCGCCCGCGGCGAAAGCTTCTTTGGGATCGAAACCCCGGCCATCGTCAACCACTTGCATTCGTACGTTTCTGGTGGCGAATTGCACGCTCACTCGTACCTCGCGCGGCTGGGCGTGGCGCACTGCGTTATAAACGGCCTCCCGCGCCACCATCAGGACGACATGTGCAACGGCATCGTCGAGCGGCATCTGCGCGCCGGAGGATTCAAACTGCACAGACACATGCGAAACATGACTCGCCTGCTTGGTCATCTGATCGAGCAACGGACTAATTTCCGGAGGAGTGGTCCCTTTTTGCCGCAGATCCCATACTGCCCGGCGGGCCTCGTCCACGGTCTCGCGAACTTGCTGGCGAGCTGAATCGAGCAACGCGCGGCCCGGCCGGCACTCGTCGGTCTCCAGTGAAACAACCGCTTCGAGCAAAGCCGAAGTGCTGGCGCATCCTTGAATGACGGTATCGTGCATCTCGCGCGCAATGCGATTTCTCTCCTCCAGCACGGCTTCAAATCTCTCATGCACCTGCCTCAAGCGCAGCCGGTATGCTCCGATGATCAGCCCGGAAATCAACGCCGCACACAACGCCAGAAACCAGCCGGTGCGATAGACATGCGGCCGTAACTCGATTCCGAGTAAGGCTTGCGTCGCCTTGTCGGGCATATTCATTTCAAATGCTTGTACCCAAAATCGATACTCTCTGGCCGGCAAATTCGTATAGTTCGCCACCCGGCTGTTCAGCGGTTCGGTCCAGTCACGATCGAAACCTTCCAACTTATAACGGAAGCGGATGCGTTCCTGCGATCGCAAGCGTATCGCGCTGTAGTCGATGCGCAGTTTTCCCTCTCCAGGTGCCACCACCAGGCGGTCACCAACCGGCTCCTCGCGGCCGTCCACGAACACGTGCTCGATCACCACTTGCGGCAAATCGCCGGGCCGCGTCTGGTCCGGCACAATTCGCACCGGTCCGCGATTGCTGGGGAACCACAATTCACCGCTCGGCGTAATACAGCCGGCGGGCTGCGTGCCGCCATGCATCTGTGTCGCTTCAACCCCGTCGGACAGACCGTAAAGCGTAACCGCCGGACGAAAATCCGGATGCTCTGCAAGCCAATCCAGATCGCGGCGGGCCACCGAAGAAATTCCGCTCGGCCCGCTCATCCAAAATGTTCCACGGGCATCTTCGAGAATCTGATAAATACTATCGCTGGCTAGCCCCTGCACGCTGGTGAAAGCCACCAAGCGCGTCGCGGCCCAGCGAAACAGTCCGCCCCCGCGCGTCCCAAACCACAACCCTGCATCACGATCCTGATGAATCGTCCAAACTTTCTCTGAGCGCAGCCGCTGCGTCACTTCGTCCTGCACGAATCGTCCGTTTCGCCAGTGACTCACGCCCCGGTCGGTTCCAATCCACAAGCCTCCGCGTGTATCTTCGAGCAGCGTCCGAACGCTAAAATAACAAAGGCCATCGGCCATCCGGTAATTCGTGATCGTGCCGTTCTGCCAGCGATTGACGCCTTCATCGGTTGCTATCCAGATACTGCCATCCCGGGTCTCCAGAAAAGCTCGAACGAAATCGTTGGTCAGGCCGTTGTGGGTGGTGTAGTGAACCTGGCCGCTGGTCGTCGACCGAAATGCGCCGTGGCCGTCTGTGCCAACCCACAGTGCTCCGGTGTGGTCGCGCAGGACGTTTCGAACCCGTACCCCCAGTCCTGGAGACGGGATTCGTTGAGAATCATCGCGCCGCGGATTTATTCGATACAACTGCGTGCTCGCAACCAACAGTGATCCATCGCTATCGGAGTATACCGTTCCGAAATCTGCATTTGGCGCATCGGGCAATGGGAAGGTACTCATGGCCGTCCGGCTCAGCCGCAACAGTCCGGTCTGCATTCCACCCCAGATGTTCTGCTCGCTGTCCTCGAATAGCGCAAGCACCGTGCTGCTTGGCGGATCATCCGGGGTCGTTACGCGAGTGAAATGTCCCCCGCCAAATCGCACCAGCCCTCCTCCAATGCTGCCGATCCACAGCGTGCCCATCCTGTCTTCCCGCATCACTCGCACGGTGCTGGAGATTTCCTCAACCTTTTCAAAGCGCCCCGTATCCTGGTCCGCTTCCCGTCTTTGCAAGCCCGATACCGTGCCAATCCAAAGTGTACCGTCGCGCGTTTCAAGAATGGATTTCACGCGAGTCGCACTCGGATAGCCTTTCAGCCGGAATTCTTTGCAATCATTCCCCTGAATCATCACCAGTTTCGACCCGCCTACCCAAAGTCTGCCCTTGTGGTCCTCCCTAATATCATGCACTGCGAGCGAGGGGATCTTTGCCGTACCGTCCACGCGGACAAAGTGCTCGCCCGATAGCCGGAACAATCCATCATCAGTCCCAGCCCACAATACTTTTTCGTGGTCCTGGTAAACCACCCGCACGAAGTCGTTCGCCAACCCCTCCGACGCGGAATACCTGCGGAAGATGCCATTGTGGTATCGCACCAGTCCGCCACCGTCGGTGCCTGCCCACAGACTCCCATCGCTCGATACGGTCAAGGAAAAAATGCTGTTCTCTTGAATCGCTTCCGTGTTTTCCCGGCTGAACACGATGAACCGAGCGCCATCAAAGCGCACCAACCCGCCGCTGGTCCCAATCCACAGGTAGTGGTCAGGCGTCTGGGCAAACGCCTGTACCGTGCTCTCGGGCAGACCATCTTGCGTCTGCCACACTCGTCTCGTATATCCATCCGGTAAGGTGCGTTGGGTGACCGCCTCAAGCGGCATGGCCAACAGTAATAAGCATGCGCACAACTGAATCGGGCGATTCATTTCGATGGGCACATCCTACCATCTGGAATTGTGCCAGCAACGGATTCCTTATAAACGCGGGGTGGCCGGAAACCGCGGGTTCCGAGTGGCGCCGCTGGCACGCCGCGTGCGTCCGGAAATTGCTGCTAGCTGGTGCAGTCGTGGTTCAACAACAGCTGAGTCAGTTCGGCAGCACTGCTGCGCGCCAGCTAGCAAGTTCTCCCCGCCCTCGTTTTCAGGCCCTTCATCCAAAAAATCCCACCTTTGGTCGCAAATCGCGTGCACCGTTTCTTCCTCGACCGCAAACTCTCAGGGAGGTGATGATCCAAAATGCGAACGAAATGCCAACCAGCATCCATGATCCTGCTCGCGCTAGTCGCCGCGCCGCTATTGCTTGCCCAATCGTGGAGCCTGCCTCACGGCATAGCCGTGAAAAACAACGCTCCCCGCAGCTATCGCTTCACTGTCGAATATTTCACAGCCGACCTGCACGGCGAAATTAACACCCGCCAGCGCCTCGTCGGCGACTACACTCGCGCCCTACCCACTGGCGATGTAGTCTGGAATAATGTCAGCGAAGCAAAAGCCGATGGCGCAACATCGCCCTACGGCCCTCCCGAAAAAATTGAATTCATGGAAGGTTTTCACTATCGCCGCAACGCCAAGGAATCCGCCGACATCATGGCGCCGGAGTTCTTCAAGAATTTTCCGCCCACTGCCGTATTCGAGCGCAATCTCGTCTGGGATACACAAATGATCGAAGACTTCGGGCAGCAGTATTTCGACGATTTAAAACTCAACCAGCCCTATCACATCCGCTCATCCGAAGCGATGAAGATACCGGAGGTAGGGCAATTTCAAAATCGCGATATCGAACTGCAATGGGTGGGCAAATCGCAAAGAAACGGCCAGAACTGCGCCCTGATTGAATATAGTGCGTTCTTCAACCCCCTGGAGATTGCCAACTCCGGCATAAACATGAAAGGCCGCAGCCACTATTGGGGACAAATCTGGGTCGCCACCGCGACCAGGCAAATCGAATTTGCCACCCTCAACGAAGATGTGCTCGGCGAACTCACACTCCCCGGACAGAATGCGCCAATGACCATCAGCGTTTTTCGTCGCGGCACGTTTGCTCCCTTGGCGCGAGACTAGCCGTGCACCGCGCGCCGCCCATAGTACCCGCCATGACGCCATCACCCAGCGCAAGTTTGGCGCCACCTGCACGCCCCTTGATCAGCTCGTTTCTTTTCATCAACCTCGCCGTCACGGTCATGGCGCCGCTTATCGAGCTGACGGGCGCTCATCCCGCCGGTTGGCACGGCCTTTTGCGCACCTGGGTCTACGCGCTGGTCTACGCGAATATCACCGGTGTGCCCGCCCTCATTGTTCTGCCGCCTCTGCTCGACTGGGTCGCGGCTCGAAAAAAGTCTCTGCTTCCGGTCGTCATAGTGGGCTGCCTGGTGTTCGCAATCGTCGGCTGCCTGGTCGCCCAGGCGCTCCTGGCCTGGACCCGCATCGCCGTCCCGCAGTCATTTTGGCGCGACTATCTCCAAACACTCGGCGCTGCCTTGCTCCTGGCAGTTGCTTTTGGCCTCGGCGCATTTTTCTACCGGAGTCTGCGCGATCGCCTGCGCTACATCGAGGAACGCCTGCAGCAGCAGACGATCAATGAAGAGCGCGCGCGAAAGCTCGCCGCCGAAGCCCGCCTGCGATCGCTCGAATCACGCATCCATCCTCATTTCTTGTTCAACACGTTGAATTCGATCAGTGCGCTCATCGCCGTCGACCCGGCGCGCGCCGAACAGGCGCTCGGACAGTTGGCGGCAATGTTGCGTTCCTCACTCGATCACACGAATCGGCCGTTGATCGATTTGAGCGAAGAATTGGCCATGGTGGAAGACTATCTGGCCATCGAGGCGATGCGGCTCGGAGGCAAATTGTCCTCGACCATCGAGGTTCCGGAGGCGTTCGGCAACACCAAAATTCCGCCCTTCGCGATCCAGTCACTGGTCGAAAATGCTGTGAAGCACGGCATTGCGCCGCAGAAAAATGGCGGCACACTTTCGATCACGGCTTCCGTAGAAGGGGACCGCATTCGCATCGAGGTCAGCGACTCCGGCCCGGGTTTCGACTCTGCCGCCATCGCGCCCGGTCATGGCCTCGACAGTCTCGTCGAACGCCTCAACTCTGTTTTCGGCCCACGAGCCGCGCTGAACATTCTGAGCCGCCCCGAAGGCTGCACCGTGCAGTTGGTCCTGCCCCGTATATGAAACTTCGCGCTTATCTGGTCGATGACGAGCCGCTGGCGCTCGCCCGTCTGCGCCGACTCCTGCTAAAGACCGGTCGCGTTGAAATCGCCGGTGCCACCACCGAGCCGGAAGAAGCAGTGGCCGCTCTCGCCGCCAACCCTCCCGACCTGTGCTTCCTCGATATTCACATGCCTCGTCTGAGCGGTTTCGAGGTGCTGGCAAGACTTCCGACCCAGCCTTTGGTCGTTTTCACAACCGCCTTCGACCGCTACGCTCTCAAAGCGTTCGGAGTGAACTCGGTGGACTATCTGCTGAAGCCGATCGATCCCGAACAACTCGAACGCGCATTGGTAAAAGTGGAAAAGCTGCGTCGCTCTCCCGAGTCAGCAACCGCCGACATCGGCGCACTGCTCGAACGGCTGACAAAAACTCTGGCGCAAGACAAGGCCCACTACCCGGAACGCATCGCGTCGCGTCTCGGCACGCGGCTGTGCTTCCTCGATTTAACCAAGGTCACGCATTTCTACGCCGAAGACAAATTGACGTTCGCGTCCTTTGAAGGCCAGTCCTTCTGCGTCGATCACACCATCGCCGAGCTGGAAAAAAAACTCGACCCCAAACAATTCCTGCGAATTCACCGCGCCACACTCGTAAACCTCGCCTGGGTAAAGGAAGTCGCGCCGCTACCTGGCGGCAGCATGAATCTCCGTCTGAAAGACGCCGCCAAAAGCAACGTGACGGTAGCCCGCGATCGCGCCACCGAATTCAAGTCCCGGGCAGGTTTCTGACCGCCTGGCGGTTCAAGTTCGCGCGACTGGCAACGTTCGGACGGGAACGGCTGCGGCAAGCGCCCCAAACAAATCGCCATTTGCTCGGACCAGGCAATCAGCAAAGCTGCAACGGGTGTGATATTTCTGCGGCTGTCACTGCTCGCTCGGCGACAAGGACCACAGAGCTCATCATGAGCAGTTATTTCCGGCGGTCCACCTACCGTCTCGCGGAAATAATCATCGTTTTTTCAGAGTTGATCCTGTTTTCCTAGAACTGGCATGACTCAATCGGCTGTCGGAGGAAAATGCCAGCCGCCTTATTACCTTTCAGGCGAGACGAGCCACTTTCCCGATTGTCCTCCTGCACTCGCTCGGGCAAGATCGAAATATCGTGGAAATACAATCGGATGATCGTTTCCGTTGGCTGCGTGTCTGTCTTATTGTTTTGGCCCTGAGCTACGCTTTTTTCGCCGGGTTGCACACAGTATCCGATCTCGATCTCGGCTGGCAGCTGGCGACCGGTAGATTCGTTGTTCAGCACCATCAAATACCGCGCGTCGATTTTCTTTCCTATACCGTCCAAGGTCAGGAGTGGATTTACCCGCCCTTTTCTGGAGCGTTTTTCTATCTTGTTTACATGGCTGGAGGATATTCCGCGCTGTCGTGGATCGGCGCCGCTGCGTGCGTAGCCGTGATCGCTTTTTTGATTTCCGCCGGCGGCAGACTAGCGCCCCTGCTGGCAATCGTGGCGGTTCCTGCGATCGCGTTTCGCACGATTCCCCGTGCTGAGCTTTTCACCACGGTCCTTTTCAGCGCGGTTCTCGCGATTGTGTGGCGGCATCATCAAGGAAAAAAAACACGCTTGTGGCTGCTGCCGCTGCTCTTTTTCCTGTGGGTGAACCTGCATCTTGGTTTCATCTCCGGTCTCGCGCTTTTGGGCGCCGCTCTGGCAGGCGAGCTCTGCGATATCCCTTTTACAGAACGTCGCTCTGCGGCCGTCTCCCGTCTGAAAAATCTGATTCCCTGGGCCGCCGCATCCTTGCTCGCGACTCTGGCCAATCCCTGGGGTTGGCGCATTTACGAGGCGATCATTCGCCAGAACCGGGTCATGGGTGCGCACAGTGCATTTATCGGGGAGTGGTCCGGGGCCCATCTCAATTGGCTCGCCCTGCAACAGGCCGCCAACGTTCGCAATCCCGCCAGCGCGGACTGGTGGCTACTGGCAGTGTCCGGAATAGCGGTTCTTGTGGCCGTCTGGCAGAAGCGCGGCGGACCCGTGGTCTTGCTGCTGGCAGGCATGTATCTTTCTGTCCAACACCTTCGTTTCCAGGCTCTGTTTGCCGCCTTGGCAGTGGTGGTTGGCGGAACGATCTTGAGCGAATTCGTAAGTCAGATTGCGGCTCGCAAAAGGTTGGGGGCAACAGCATCTGCGGCGAAAGCCGTTTCACTGAGAACGGTTGTGCGCCAACCAACGCTCTGGGTAGCGGTGGTCTTGGCAATTCTGGTTGTCTTGAGAATCACCGATCTGGTTACCAACCGATACTACATCGACTCCGGCCAGATCACACTTTTCGGAACCGGGCCTTCCTGGTGGTACCCAGAACGCGCCGCTACGTTCCTAAAACGCGAAGGTGTGCCGGGCAATGTCTTTCACGACTACAACCTCGGTGGTTACCTGGCCTGGGGAATCGGGCCGCAGTACCCTGATTTCGTCGACGGCAGGTACATACCCTTTGGAGAAAAGCTCTTCGACGAACAAAAGCGACTAGCCACTGTCGGGCCGGCTTCGCCCGACTGGCGGACCGCCGCAGACCGCTGGCAGTTCAACGCGGCAATTTTTTCTGTGGCACGATATGCGGGACTTGGTACGTTTGCGCTTCAAGATTTTTGTGCGAGCAGCGACTGGAAGCTTGTGTATATCGATGATGTGTCCGTCATTTTCGTTCGGAACCACCCGAAAAACGCGGAGTTGATCCGGAGGCTAGGCCTCCGCTGCGAGAATGCGCAGATCGCTGCACCCGTTGCGACATCGGGAAACTCCCTTCGAGTGCAAGCAGAACGATTCAATTACCTCATGAATGCCGGTTCAATTTACTATGCGCTTTCCCGCGACACCGAAGCCGCTTCCATGCTCACGCAGGCGGAACAGATTTTCCCGAACGATTCCGGCTTGCACCTGGTAAAAGCTCAATTGCTGGTCGCGCTGAACCGCCGATCCGAAGCCGAAGGCGAATTTCTTCGCGTGCTCGGTGTGCACCCGAGTGATGCCGCCTGGTTCGCGTTGGCACAGCTCTACTCAAACGAGCATCGCTATCCCGAGTCTTTACATTGTGTACAGCAGGCGGCATCCCTCTCGCAGATTCCGTACGAACGGGTACGTTCGAGCGGCCTCATTTATCTCTTCATGAACCAGCCACAGAACGCACTTACAGCGTTTGCTCGTTCGGAACGGGAAAGCCCGTACCTGGGCAAATCTTCCGAGGCGGCTCGAGAGTTTAGTGCAAAAATCGCCGAAGGTAGAGCACGGGCCTACCGGCAAATGACGGAGATGGACCGTGCCATCACAGAACAAAAACTGGCGACGAGTCTGACTCCTGAGAATCCCATCCGGTGGAGTGCGCTCGCAGAACTGTATGAGGCGCAGGGGAATACCAGAGAGTCGTTTGAAGCGCGCCAACGAGCAAAAGCAATCCAAGACGCTGCGAAACCCGTGGCCAACTCATCGACAACTCATTGAGGGAACACTACGCCTCGTCTTGGCCAAAAGAGCTCCGCCATCCGCCACGATGGTGTGGCCTGTGCTGCAGCCGTCACGGCAAAATGGGGGAAACCGCTAGTGCCTGTTGTGACGCTGTTCGGCTAAGGTCTGGGCCGTGTCCAAGGCGTCCGCGGCATTCACTTTTACATCCGGTTCAACACCGGTTCCCTCCCAATTTTTTTTAGAGACAGGGTTAATAGGACGGGCCTCGGGAACGCGGATGCGGAAGTGCTCGTCGATTTGATGGGTCCGCGCAGGGTGTGCGCCGCCGGTTGTGGTTTCTCCGACGACTGTGGCCCGTTTCAGCATCTTGAGATCGTAAGCGAATTCTTCGGCGCCAGAAAATGTGCCCGAAGACGTTAGGACGTAGGCGCGTTTATCGGCGAGCGCGTTACCGGAAACCGGGGATTTGGTCCAAAACTGTCGGGTGCTATTTTTGCGGCGGTCGTAGATATCGTTGACGTGCGTGGGACGGTTGAACAGATAGGAAGCGATGAGAGAAACCATTTGGGGATCGCCGCCGTGGTTGTCGCGCAGATCGAAGATGATGGCATCGGCATTGTTGAGCTTTTTCATTACCGCAGTCACTGTGGGACGGCAGATGGCGGGGTCGGGAAATTCGTTGAATTTCAAGTAGCCGATATTACGCGGAAGGATTTCCACCTTTTCGAAGGTGCAATTGCTGCGCTGCATGTCGCTCCGGTAGCGCGCGAGCTCGGTTGGCGTCGGGCCATCGTGGTTGGCGGGATTTTCCTCCGGATTGTAGCCGACAAAGAGGTGGCGGTCGTGGCTTACCTCGCGAAGATGCGTGGTAAGAACCACGGCAAATGTTTCAGCGTCGCTGATGCTGTTGTAATCGCCGCGCTGCTGATGCGCCGCGAGCGCTTCCGCCATCTGACGCCCAAGGTCGGGATAGACGTAATATTCGTTTAGTTTCGCGATGGCCCCGTCGATAACACGTCGCCGCTGAGCGGCGTCAAGGTTTGAGAGCTCAGAAACGGCAAAGTTTTTCGCTGCGGGAACGGATGGCGGTTGCAGAGCTCGTGGTTGGCGGGATGCGGAGTGATGCGGCGAACTGCGATACGCGATGGCCGGCTGTGCCGTGTGCTTTGTGGCGCTGTTCAATGAAATCCAGAACACGCAGAGAAACGCCAGAGACAGTATGCCACCGAGTAAAATTTGTTTCGCAGGCAGTGACTCGCCTTCGAGCACGAAGAAAGAAGGCATGCCCGGTGCGTGCGGCCGTGCCACGCCGGCAAATGAGGGCTGGACGTAGAGATATTGGCGTGGAACCGAGAGTACGAGATCGGCGAGCAGGTCGGTCCAGAGGCGCAGGCCGGAGAGAAATCCTTTTTCATCGCGAGCGCGATCGCGATAAAGCTGCAGGGCGGCATCGCCGTACTGCTCGCGAAAATGGGAAGGATAGAGGCGCAATAGCAAGACGTATATCTTTTCAGACATAATCCCCCCTAAAGATTTTTTTGGTCCGGGCAACACGCAACAAATCAGCAAGCCGGTTCGCTTCCGAGCGCGCCAGTTTGCGGCCGGAAGACGTCAAGCGATAGTAGCGGCGACGTTCGTGGCCGAGCCTGGGGTCGTCGCGCTCGTCGACTTCGGCGATGAACTTTTCTTCAAGCAGGGTGGCGATGGAGCTATAGAGCGTGCCAGGGCCGAGGCGCATGCGGCCGTCGGTCTGTTCGGCGACCTGACGCATGATGGCATAGCCGTGCAGGTCTTCACCTGCCAGCGAGAGCAGGATTTGAAATGCGGCGGACGGCAGCGGATCGAGTTTCCGTTTTGGCATAAGCAATCGATAATCGCTATATCGATAAACGACTGTATATGCCCGCCGAAGTCGATTTGCAAGGACTTTATTGCAAAACTTCACTCGGGAGCGGAATACGTCGCATACGGACTGGCAGTACTAGCATGCCGAGATTTGCCCGCCGGGTGAGAAAACCTTCTGCGGGCCTGGACGTGGCGTGCCAAAGGTTCGAAGTGGGTTGTTTCAGGGAAGAATTCTTGCAAAACTGGGGAGAGCAGAAATTCAGGGGTTACATGCTATCTCAAGGGTTCTGGGCCGAAATCAAGATGGGCGACGTGCACTTGCGGCTTTTTTCAGAGGACAACGCGCAGGGTGTGCAAGCGTCGGTATACAACGTAAATAGCAAGACATGGGTTACGCCGTCGGAGACGGTTGAAAACATAGAAGACGGCAAAGACGTGGCGGAACGACATGCGCGCGAATATTTGAAACAAATCACCAGCTTAGAGATGCCGGTTTTAGAGTGGAAGAGAGCGCGAAGTACGTGAACTCAAGTCACGCGGCGAATCGCGCGCTGCCGGCCGACCGCTCGAGCGAATACCCGGAACACCTTGCCGTGAGGGAGCATGAGAAAGCGAACCCGCCTGTTGTTGTTGGTCGCAATCGGAAGCGTCACATTTTGCGGATCGTTGGTGGCGCGGGGCACGCCAGATGCCGGATGGCAATCGCTGTTCAACGGGAAGGACCTAACCGGTTGGAACGGTGATCCGGACGTGTGGTCGGTACAAGATGGCGCGATCACAGGTCAAACAACGGAACAGAGGTCGCAGAAGGAAAATACGTTTCTCGTGTGGCAAGGCGGAGCACCCGCGAATTTTGAACTGCACGCTGCTTTCCGGCTGGCCGCAAAAAACGACAAGAATTTTGCGAACTCCGGAATTTATTACCGAAGCCGCGTCGACGAAGCCAGCAAGCAGGTGCTTGGCTATCAGGGCGATATGGATGCTTCCCTGAAGGAATATCTGGGAGCGATGTACGAGGACGACCGCGGCACGATTGCAAAGAGTGGCGAGCGAGTGCGCGTATCTCGTGTGGATGGCAAGCCCAAGATTGAAGTCACAGGCAGTACGGCGAACCCAGCGGAGGTTGCAGGACTTTTCGCCGAGCTCGCTGCGGGCCACTGGCTGACGTATGTGATTATCGCTCGAGGCAACCACATCCAGCACTACGTGAATGGCAAGCTTACAGCCGATGTTACCGATGAGGACGATACAAAACCTAAGTCCGGTGTCATTGCACTGCAGGTGCACCACGGACAGGCCATGCTGGTTCAGTTTAAGAACATCCGGATCAAGCTGCTGGGCTGATCGCGCGCGAAAGCCTGACGCTGCTGCCATCGGTGCAACACCTGGCATGTTTCTCGCTTGGAAAGCTTGGATTGGAAGTCGAGGCATGAAAAAAGCAAAATCGAATCGCAAAACCCTCCCGAAAAACGTGAATGAGTACCTCGCGCGAGTTCCAGAACCGGCTCGCAGTACCTTGCAGAAAATTCGCGTGGCAATTCAGTCCGTGGTGCCTCCCGGTGCCACCGAAACCATCAGCTACGGAATGCCAGCGTTCAAGTACAAAGGAATCCTGGTGTACTTTGCCGCGTTTTCCAACCATTGCAGCTTGTTCCCCACGGCGTTGGCAATCGAACAGTTCAAAAACGAGCTGAAGGGCTTCCAGACGTCGAAAGGAACGATACAATTCACCACGGACAAGCCGTTGCCGACGTCTCTGGTTGGGAAAATGGTCAAAGCAAGAATCGCGCAAAACGAACGTAAAGCGCGGAGCTGACTCCAGGCGCTCCCGCGCCGCTTGGGCGGTTACTGCTTGTTCTGACTACGCGGAGGTACTCTTCCAGAGGTAGCAAACCCGGGCCGGCCAGCCGTGGCGGCCAGGCACTTTGCGGCAGCCCTAAAGCTTGCCCGAAGCGGTCCCGGGACCAAATTCTTTGAACGCAAGTGGCAAGCCTGCCAACTGGATACTGCTGAGGCCAATAACCGCGGGTGACTGGGGGGACGCGTGAAAACTTTCGTCATCGAACCTATCGGGGAGATTCGATCGGAAATCAAACGGACGGCCGACGCCCCTTTGTTTTACACGGAGGGGGCGCCCAACGCCTTTCTTGAAATAATTCCGGAGTATGCGGATGGTCTCGATCGAATGCGGACCGGCGACGAAGTCATTGTCATCACCTGGCTTCATCAGGCGCGCCGAGATGTGCTTAAGGTTCACCCCCGGGGAAATAAATCCAATCCTCTTACCGGCGTATTTTCAACCCGCTCACCGGATCGTCCGAATCCGTTGGGGCTTCACCGCGTGAGAATCTTGGAAATTAAGGCCCACGGCTTGCACATCGGCCCCATCGAAGCCATCGACGGAACGCCGGTAATAGACATAAAACCGGCCGTTGAATCCAGAGACCACTGACAGCTCTTCCCTTTTACCTTGCCGATGTTCGCCATGACCAACCGATTCTGGTGCCTTTTCTCCAGCAGGATGATTCCTGAATCCGAGAAAACAGTCGGGCAGCGTGTAGTGCATGGGCGGGCCGGATCCGTCAGTGCTCGGAATCCAATCTCTTGGCAGGCACCGCGCGCTGGCCTCGCGGCGGGTGGATTAGCAGTCCCGTCACCCGCCCCTCACTGTCGGTTTCAAGCGTGACGCGAAGTGGCAACTCTGATGCAAAGAAGTCGTGCAGGCTCTCGGGACGGATGCGCAATTTCGGAAGTCCCCAGTCAGGCGGCGCTTGGAAAGTTAAGAAGTCACGCTCGCGGGCAATGATGAATACTCCTTCACCCTCGGCTCGATACTTCCCCGTGTATTTATTCAGAACATCCGGCGCAAGCGTGATCTCTGTATGTTTGGTGCTGGCCGGTTTGCGCAAAGGCATAGCTGGCCGCAGCAGATGACGAGAAATGTCGTCAACACCGGCCACCTGGTTCGAGAGCGCGACCACGCCAATGCGATTTTTCGGGTCCCAGGCAAGC
>Ga0193726_1000891_pt1 | contig 26846 bp, 29 predicted proteins | sample H2c1metaG_FD_144928 | JGI IMG/M metagenome (GOLD analysis project Ga0193726, IMG submission 144928) | Soil microbial communities from a riparian zone of the East river system, Colorado, United States - H2c1 | ecosystem: Environmental > Terrestrial > Soil > Riparian zone | place: USA: East River...
TTGCCGCTCAGGAGCGCCAGCAGCACGGTCGATTCAAAGCCGTACATATGCTGTCCGGGCACGGTGCCGATGATGGCATGGCTGCGGCCATCCGCTAACCCCAAGCGCGGCGCGCCGTTCTGAATGCAGCGCGCCAGCAGGCCCCAGGTTTTTTTGTAAGGAACGGGTGTGCCGGTCGAGCCCGACGTAAAAACGATCGCCGCGAGCTGCGTGGCCGGGATGGCAGGGACGCTAAAGCGCTCCGGTGAGCCGTCCGCCTTAGGCTCAGGAAACCGCTCCGGAAAATAGACTTGCGGCAATTCGATGTCGCAGCGTGGATCGTCGGTCAAACAGAATGCATCCGGCGCAAAGGCCGCGAGCTGTGCAATGACCTGCGGCGTGTGCGTCGAAGGCAGCAGGCTCACGCGTCCCGACATCAAGCACGCCGCCAGCCCCACCGTGAACTGATATCGATCGGCACACACATTCAGCACGTGCCTGGAATCCGGCAGACCTTGCGCCAAATATCGAGCGTCGGAAAGAAATTGCGATGCCGTGACCGCGACGCCGCTGCGATAGGCCACGACCGCCGCCGGTGAAGAATGTGACAGTAGCGCGATGGTGTCCATGAACTTTACGGCGGATTCGCGAAGTACACGCGCAAGGTTGCGATCAAGCCGTTGCGCTGCACCGTGGGCAGCACGCGGCGCCGCACTGCGTATTCGGCCACGAACATCAGCAGGATCAAGGGCAGCGACAAGAAGTTGACGAAAAGCGACCAGACGCGCAGCGGCGCAAACTCGAACAGCACACAGGTCACCGCCATATTCAGCACGAAGAAAATGACCCAAGCAACGGTGACGCTGCGGGTGTAGCGCAGCTCGAGCGCGGAGAGCGGTCCGTGAACCTTGTCCGCGAGCTGCGTACAGAGCGGCACCCGGCCCTTGAACAGCGAGCGCCCGAAAGTAAAGGCCATGATGGCGTAGAAGCCGCACTGCTGGATCAAGTACACAATGGAAAAATTCCCGGTGAACAGCGGCCAGTAGTGCTGCAACAGCAACGCCGCCGCCGCGGCCGCCAGGACGGCGATCAGCGCGCCGCTTCCGCGCCAGAGCAGAACGAGACCGAGAGTCAGCATGGGCGCGAGTGCGAGGCCTGCTCCCAAATCCCGCGCCTGTGAGTTCGAATTGCTGTAGTGCGACAGTAGCGAGTAAGCGATAAAGAACACGACGACGGCAGCAAGCTGCAGTCTACGTCCCGAGGCCATGGCTACTTGGTTCTCTGCGCCGCAATGTACTCTGCTAGGTGCCTCAAAGAACGGAAGATTTGCTGATTCTCCTGGCTGTCGGCCCGCAAGTGAATGCCGTACTGCTTAGAGACGATCAGCGCCACCTCCAAAATATCGATGGAATCCAAACCCAATCCCTCGCCATACAGAGGCGCGTCGGGATCGATATCCTGAGGCAGCACCTCGAGGTTCAGTGCTTGCACGAACAGCACGGCGAGTTCCCGCTGCAGACCGACATCGGTCAGCGGCGCCGGCTGTTGCATGAGCGACGCTTTGTCGGACATAGGCTGAGCTTTCAATTGGAGTTCTAAGGTAGCGGGCATTATATAGGTGCGGGCCGGTGCGGCAACTCGCCGGCGAACGGCGTATGCTCGCGGCGCTATGCAAGCTCCGCACCCACCGTTGCGCGATTACTACTTGCACGAGGCGGAGCGGGGCAGCTGGGTACGGCAGCTGTTCGACCGGACCGCCGGAGATTATGACCGGATCGAGCGGGTCATGGCCTTGGGGTCAGGGTCCTGGTACCGCAGAAAGGCGCTTCAGAGGGCGGGGCTCCTACCGGGCATGCGGGTACTCGATATTGGTGTGGGTACCGGGCTCACGGCCCGGCAAGCGGCCGGTTTGGTGGGCGCCTCAGGGTCGGTCACGGGAGTCGATCCCTGCAGCGGAATGATCCAACGTGCCAAGGTCCCCCCGACTGTGGAATTGCTGATCGGCAGTGCCGAAGCCATCCCAGCGGCGGCGGGAATGGCCGATTTCCTATGCATGGGATACGCGCTGCGCCACATTGCGGACATGTCCGCGGCTTTTCAGGAGTTCATGCGGGTGCTCAAGCCCGGCGGCCGGATTTGTCTGTTGGAGATCACCCGCCCGGAGGGACGCGTGCCGCGCGCCGTGCTGAAGGCCTACATGAGGGGTATCGTGCCTTTCCTGGCAGGCATTCTCGGCCAGAATCCCGATTCGCCCAAACTCATGCGTTACTATTGGGACACGATCGATGCCTGCGCGGCTCCCAACGAAATCCTGCAGACGATGCGCGAGGCGGGGTTCGTGGAGGGTTACCGTTACGTGGCATTGGGGATATTTTCGGAATACTGCGCCCGCAAACCGATGACATAAAACAGGGGCCTGATCAGGCAGGCATCAGGCCTTGCGCAGACGCCGCGCCGCCAACAACGGCAGCCGCAGAATAAATCCGAAGAACAGCCGGAAATGCATCCAGGTGAGCAGCGCATTGTCGCGCCCGTATTTAAAATGCGAGATGCCTCCTTCTTCGGGCTTGAAGTAGCACACTCGCGCGGGCAGATTGATCGGCGTCACCCCTCGCCAGCACAGACGCACCACGGCCTCGACGTCAAAATCGAAGCGGCGCATCCAAAGTTGCCGGCGCATGACGCTGATCAAGGGATCGATCGGATAGACGCGAAAGCCAAAAAGCGAGTCGCCAATCCCGGCCCACAGCGTTTCAAGATTGGCCCACCAGTTCGATATTTTTCGCCCGCGAACGCGCAGGCTCGGCGCACTGTCATCGAATACCGGTTTTCCCAGCACCATCGCGGCGGGCGATGCCGATGAGGTTTGCATGAAAGGCGCGATGCTTTCGGCCGGATGTTGTCCATCGGAATCCATGGTGAGCACATGCGTAAATCCGAGCGCTTGCGCCTCACGCAGGCCGAACAGCACGGCCGCTCCCTTGCCGCGGTTCTTCGGAAGTACCCACACGCGAAGATTTGGTTCCGCGGCCGTCATCTCCGATAATCGATGCTCGGAATGATCGGTGCTGCCGTCGATGACCACCCACACAGGAGCCCATTGCTGAAGCGCCGCGCGCACCGTTGAAAATACCTTGGGGCCCGGGTCGTAGCTCGGAATGAGCACCAGGTGAGTGCTCGATGGGGTCATTAGCGGTGTTTCAGCCAACGGGACTGCAGCGTGGTTTCGAGCGCATGACGGTAGTAACCATCGAGCTCTGCCGTAAAAGCGGTGACGTCCGAGGGCGGATCAAAACGCCGGCCCAACCGGACCCGGTAAGTAATGGGCAACTCCGGGCGCTTGAACAGCGGCCACCCTTTGCTCAAGAAGGGCGAATCGGTCTCAATCAGCAGCGTTTGCACCGGTACATTGGCATGTTTCGCAATGAGGCCGACGCTGCCGACCAAGGGGTTGATCGGCGCTCGCGTCGTACGCGTGCCCTCGGGGAATAGCAGCAGCACTCCGCCTGCCTGCAAATGCGCCACGGATTCCTTGACCATTTGCCGTGGCGAGTCATTTCTCACATAGCGCGCAAGCCGTGAGCCCGAACCCAAAAACACATTTTTCATGAGCTCCGACTTCATCACGCAAACCAGGTTGGGATGGCGCGTCAAAATCAGCAGCGCATCGATCAGCGCCGGATGGTTCGGTGCCAGGATCACCGGCGGGCCGCCTCTCAAGCTGTCGACGGCACGCAAGTCCAAATGATAGGCGCGCGTTACGACCAACGACCAGGAGTAGATGCGAAAGCCCGCCATGATGCCGAATCGGCCGAGCGCCGTGCCGGCGCGCGTCGGCAGGATAAAATAGAGCGGCAGGGCAAATATCGACCAGGTCAGACAAATGAGACCCAAGAGGGTCAGAGAACTATAGAGCGCGAAATATTCGTAAATGATCTTTAAAATGCGCGGCATCGTCGGCATCAATCCGGTATTTCCACGAGTTGCGATGATCTGCCGATCATCCAGGCGAAACCAAATCCCCCGGTCCAATAGCTTTTGCGCTGAACCAGCGGGCTGTCAACAAAAGCAGCGCCGGCCAGCGTGTCATAGCGCATATACGCGCCCACCCAAAACTTCGGGTATCGCTTCGACAAAGCCGCCAGGGTCTGTGTTCCGGCGTAACCGCCCTTGGCCTGAAATTCCGGCCGAGAAATATTTGCGAACTGAGGGGCAACTGAATAAAAATAATCATGGTAGCGGTGATCCGCGAATAGCGGGCCTGCCAGCAGCCCGAGATTCCAGCCTACAAACCCAAAGGGGTCCCTCAGATCCACATTAAATCTCGGGCTGAATGTCCATCCGATGATGCGCGGCGAGGATTCAACCGTTGCCGCGTAGCGCAGCGGCATGCGCAAATCGAATTTTACCCTGCGGTCGTCGCTGCGAAACAGATGGAAGTCGAACGAGGGGCCTACTTCAACAGTGGACCTAAGGTCAGGCATGCCGCTGCGTTCGCGGTCGTTGCGCACCGGTGTGGTCAAGTTGAAACTCAGATTGATTTCCAGCCAATCCTGGTTGAACAGCGTGCCGCGCACGCCGTCGCGATCCGCCTTCAAAAACTTGCCGTTATAAACCACGTAGGGGACCGGCAGGGGGTAGGCGTGGGTGGTATTCGAACCCCGATAATCCTCAAAGGCTACGGCGCCCGCGCCAAGTCCGACTTCCCACAGGGGTACTTCTTTCGCATGCGCAGGGACCGCGCAGCACACCGCGGCCAGCAGCAAGGCGGTGACCCTGTTCATGTCTACCTCGGGCATACACTTCGCTTGAGTTTGGGTCCGATCGAGTGAACCCGGGCGACCGAATCCTAGTCTAAGATACCAAACCATGCATATCTTGATTGTCGAAGATGACGAGGTTGCTCGCGATTACCTGGCGAAGGCGCTGCGGGAGGCCGGTCACACCGTGGATGTTGCGGGCAACGGTATGGAGGGCTTGCATATGGCCTCCTCGATTGCCGTGGATCTGGCGATCGTCGACCGCATGCTGCCGAAGTTGGACGGTCTCGCGCTGGTGCAGTCGCTGCGCGCCACAGGCCGCAAGGTGCCGGTGCTGATCTTGAGCGCGCTCGGCGACGTGGACGACAGAATTACCGGTCTGCGTGCGGGGGGCGATGACTATTTGACCAAGCCCTACCATATGGCGGAGCTGCTGGCGCGCATTGATGCGCTGGCCCGCCGCGGCGACACGGGCAACGCGGAAGCCAGCACAAAACTGAAACTGGCGGACCTGGAACTCGACCGCATGACCCGGCGGGTCATGCGCAACGGCAAAAAGATAGAGCTCACCGCCCGCGAGTTCCAGTTGCTGGAGTTCATGATGCGCCACAGCGGTCAGGTCGTGACGCGCACCATGCTGCTCGAGGGTGTATGGGACTATCATTTCGACCCCCAGACCAATGTGATCGACGTACATATCAGCCGGCTGCGCCAAGCGATCGACAAAGACTTCGACAAGCCTCTGCTGCACACGGTGCGCGGCGCGGGATACAGCCTGCGCGAAGACGAATAGTCCGGCCTGAAAAGAAATGGCACCGGATCAGCGCTTTCTCGGTGTTCTCGATACGTCCCCATTTCGTATCGCCATCGTCTATTCAATCGTTTTCGCCATCGGCGCGGCCGCACTCATCTATGCGGTGGATTTTGCCGTCTCGCGCGTGGTCGATGGCAGCACCGACAATTTGATCGAAGCAGAAGTGCAGGGCCTGCGTGAGCAAATGTTGGTGCTCTCGCGCAGCGACTTCATCGAATTGATCGAGCAGCGCTCGCAAGACCAGGACGTGCGCGGCGCGGTGTATCTGATGGTGGACCCGCAGCTGCGGCCCGTAGCCGGAAATGTGCCCGCGTGGCCGAAGGTCGATGCGAACGCCGGCAAGTGGTTCCTCTTCAAGGTGTCCGTGCCGTTCGGCGATGAAACGCGGGAGCACGAGATGCGCGCGCAGCGGTTTCCTCTGCCCGGCGGCTACCGCATGTTGGTGGGACACGACGTGCAGGAAAGGCAGAACGTCAAGAGTCTCATGATGCGCGGTCTGATCACGGCGGTGGTGCTTACCTTGCTGCTGGGGCTGGGCGGCGGGTTTTGGATGGGACGGCGCATCCTCGCACAGGCGGGAGCGATCTCCGCGGTGGCCACGCAGATCATGCGCGGCGATCTGTCGCAACGCTTGCCGGTTCGCGCTGCCGACGATGAGATCAACACCTTGGCGCGCGAGATCAACACCATGCTCGATAAGATCGAGCAGCTCACGTTGGGAATGCGCACCGTTCTGGACAGCGCCGCGCACGACTTGCGCACGCCCTTGAACCGTCTGCAGGCCACGGCCGAAGGCGCGATGAGCGCGCTGAAGTCAGGCTCGGCCGAGCGGCGCGTTCTTGAAAGTGTGACCACCGAGGTGGATCACATGCGCAGTACGTTGGACGCGCTGCTGCGTATCGCACTTGCGGAAACCGGCACGGTGGCACGGGAACCGGTGGATCTATCGGAGTTGGTCGCGAGCGTGGTGGAACTGTACGCGCCCGTGAGCGAGGAGCGCGGGATCGTGCTGCAGAGTTCGGTGGCGCCCGGAGCCCAGGTGCAGGGCAACCGGCAATTGCTGGCCCAGGCGCTCGCAAATTTGCTCGACAATGCCATTAAATTCACGCCGGACGGGGGCCGGATCAAAGTGGTGCTGGATGGATCGGGCAGCGCGCCTGAAGTGATCGTGGAGGATAACGGACCGGGTATTCCGGCTGACAAGCGCGAGATCGTGCTCGGACGCCGCGTGCGGCTGGATGAGGCGCGGAAATTTCCGGGTTCCGGTTTGGGACTGTCGCTGGTCGCGGCGGTCACGAAATTGCACGGCGCGCATCTGGTGCTCGATGACGCCAGACCGGGTTTGAAGGTTTCATTGAAATTTTGACGCTGAAATATTGAGGAGAGATTATGTGGAAGTTTTCGGCCTGCGCCATCGGTATTGCCGGTTTGGCGGCATGCGCCAGCAATCAGACGCCCTCGAGTGCATCGGCTCAGCACCCCGCTCAGCAGCCGGCGCTGCGCTCGGGCATCGATCTTCAATACGTGGACAGCTCCGTTCGTCCCCAGGATGACACTTATGAATACTTGAACGGCAAGTGGCTGCGCACTTTTCAGCTGCCTCCCGATAAGGGCGCGGTGGGGTCGTTTTCCGCCATTGAGGACGCGACCGAGGAGCAGCTGCGCAGCATCGTCGATAGTCTCGATCAGGCCGGCCCCGGCGACGGCGATACGGACGCGAAGAAGCTTGCCGATCTGTACGCGAGTTTCATGAAAGAGGAGCAGCTCGAGGCATTGGGATTAAGACCGCTGCAGGCGGAATTCGCGGCCATTGACGCCATCAAGGACATGAACGCGCTGCCCGCGCTGATGGCGCACATGAATGCCATCGGTGCGGGCGCGCCGTACGGTCTTGGCATCAATCTGGACGCGAGAAACTCCACGCAGTATGCGGTCACTCTGCTCCAGGGCGGATTGGGTTTGCCGGACCGTGACTATTACTTGAAGGACGACGCCAAGCTCAAGGATGCGCGCAGCGCTTATCGGGCGCATGTCGAGAAGATGCTGGGCATGGCAGGTGAATCGAAGGCCGCTGAGAGCGCGGCGGCGATCCTCAAGCTGGAAACGTCGCTGGCGAAGATTCAGTGGACGCGGGTGGAAAACCGGGATCCCATCAAGACTTATAACAAGACTGCAATCACTGAGCTGCCGGCGCTGATGCCGGGCTATGACTGGCAACGCTACGTGCGCAGCGCGGGCATCGACGGCAAGGTCGACTCGGTCATCATCAGCCAACCCAGCTACTTCACCGGCCTTGGCAAGGTGATGACGGGCACGCCGCTGCCGGTGTGGAAGGCGTATTTCAAGTGGCGGGTGCTGTCCGCTTCGGCGCCGTATCTTTCGAAGGCCTTCGTCGATGAACGTTTCGCGTTCACGGGCGGCGTCTTGCGCGGCGTCCCGGAGAATCAGGCGCGCTGGAAGCGCGGTATTGCGCTGCTCGACGGCAGCCTCGGCGAGGCGCTCGGCAGGCTGTATGTCGCGAAATATTTTCCGCCGCAGAACAAGGCGCGCATGCAGGCGCTGGTGCAGAATTTGCTGGAAGCGTACCGGCGGGATATCGATACCTTGGACTGGATGAGCGCCGAGACGAAGGTGGGTGCTCAAGCCAAGCTGGCAAAAATGTTGCCCAAGATCGGCTATCCCGATCAGTGGCGCGATTACAGCGCGCTGAAGATTTCACGCGATGACCTGCGCGGCAACGTGGTTCGCGCCAATGAGTTCGAATATCGACGCAATCTCGCGAAACTGGGCAAACCGGTCGATCACGGCGAATGGCGCATGCGGCCGCAGACCGTCAATGCATCCTATAACCCGACCAGCAACGAGATCACCTTTCCGGCGGCCATCCTGCAGCCGCCATTCTTCGACGCGACGGCCGACGATGCGGCGAACTACGGGGGTATCGGTGCGGTCATCGGTCATGAGATGAGCCACGGCTTCGATGATCAGGGCAGCCAATTCGACGCCGACGGCAATTTGCATGATTGGTTCACCAAGGCCGATCACGACAAATTTGCCGAAAAAACCAAGGCGCTGATTGCGCAGTACAGCGCTTACGAGCCGGTGCCCGATTACCATGTCAACGGCGCGCTGACGCTCGGCGAGAATATCGGCGACAATTCCGGCCTGGCGATCGCCTACAAGGCCTATCGAATATCGCTGGCGGGCCATCAGGCGCCGGTCATCGACGCTTTTACCGGCGATCAGCGTCTGTATCTGGGATGGGTGCAGGTCTGGCGCGGCAAGGTGCGCGAGGCTGAGACCATCCAGCGCATCAAGACCGATCCGCACTCGCCGCCGGCGGTGCGCGGCGCGGCAACTTTGAGAAACCAGGCAGGCTTCTATGCGGCATTCGGCCTGAAGCCGGGAGACAAGATGTATTTGCCGCCGGATCAACGCGTGAATATTTGGTAAGCGTCAAATTATCGGCGGGTACTCTGCCCCGCGGCGAGGACCGTAGTTGGTCGTAAGTTACTGAATATGTTCACAAAAGGTGACTAAAATCCTTATGGCATAGAACTTGCTCGATTCTGTTGCGGCATGTGCCCGCGCTGGAATCGAACTATGGCCGACGAAGCTGACGACGCTCCTCCCCCGCCCCCGAAAAAGTCCGGCGGCTTTATGGGTACCCTGGTGAACGGGCTGGGTATCTTCGCGCTCACCCTGGTGGCGGTCGTGCTCGGCGGCTCCATCAATGCCAAGCTGCACCCGCTGCCGGACCTGAGGCTCGACAAGGACGGCAAGATCACCGTCATCGCGCCCGTGTCCGGCGCCAAGTCTACGGGCGCGGAGGCCGGTTCCGGCAAGCCATCCCTGTACTACGCCATCGATCCGCCGCTGGTGGTGAATTTCGAAGACGGTTCGGCGGTGCGCTTCCTGCAAATCTCCATGGAGATCATGGCCCACGATGAAAAAGCCATCGAGAGCGTGCAGAAGAACATCCCCTTGATCCGCAACAACTTATTGTTGCTGATGAGCAATCGCAACTATCAGTCGATGATGTCGCGCGAAGGCAAGGAAAAGTTTCGCGCAGAGGCGCTCGCGGAAGTCCGCGCCGCGCAGAAGAAGGAAGGGAGTCCGGACGTGGACGACGTGCTGTTCACCAGTTTTGTGGTGCAGTAATGAGCGAGGCCCCCGCGCGCATTTCCGATGAAGAGGTGCAGGCACTGCTCGAAAAGAGCGGCAAGGAAAGTCCCAATGCCGTTCGGCCCTATGACTTCGCGGCACAACGCATCAATCGCACGCAGCTGCCGCTGCTGGAAGAGATCAACAAGAATTTTGCGGATCGGGCCGGGGCTTCCCTGTCCGGATTGCTCGGGCGGGATGCCAGCATGCACTTCGAGTCGGTGGAATCGGTGAAAAGCGCCGATTTGCAGGCCACCCTGCCGGTGCCGGCAACCTTCGCCGTGGTGCGGCTCAAACCATTGCCTGGCTTTGCCTATGTCAGCGTCGAGCCGGCGTTGTTGCTGACTCTGCTGGACGGCTTCTTCGGCGGGTCGGGGCGTGCCAATGCTGACCCCCAAGCGGTGATCGCTCCGGCGGCACAGCGATTCCTCGCACTCATGCTGCGCTCTTTTACAGCGGATGTAGCCGCGGCCTGGCTGCCCGTGGCGGCGGTCGAGCTGGAGCTCGTGAAGCAGGAAACCAATCCGCGGCTGGTGCAACTGGGCGGCCCGCTCGAGTCGGTTGTCGTCGTCAAATTCAACGTGGAATTCGCGGCGCGCAGCGGCCGCATCGATTGGCTGTTTCCCGACACGCTGATCAGTCCGATTCGCGAGGCGCTGGCCGGCGACGGTGCTGCGGCGCCCGTGCGCAAACAAGAGGCCTGGGCGCCGGTGTTGACGAGCGCATTGCAAGAGGCGCAATTGGAGACGCGCGCGGTTCTCGCGCAAGCGCAAATCAGCCTGCGCGAGCTGGTGAGCTTGTCGCCGGGCGACATCATTCCGATCGAGGCGCCGCAGCAGGTCACTTTATTGGCGGGCGATGTACCGGTGTATCGCGGCCGCTTCGGCATCTCGCAAGGGCGCAATGCCCTCAAAATTCTTCCAGGAGCCCCCGTATGAGTCCGCCCGATCTGAAGAACGCCGCTGTCGCCCGTGCGCAATTCAACGACCTGGGTCCGAACGCCGGCGGCAGCGGCGGGCAGGAAATGAATTTGAACCTCATCCTCGATGTTGCCGTGACGCTGGCTCTCGAAGTCGGGCGCGCGAAAATGTCGGTGCGCGACCTGCTGCAGCTGGCGCCCGGCGCCGTCGTCGAGCTCGATCGCCTGGCGGGAGAGCCGCTCGACGTATTGGTGAACGGCGTGCGCATCGCCCGCGGCGAAGTGGTGGTCGTGAACGAGAAATTCGGCATTCGGCTCACCGATGTGGTGAGCGAGACGGAAAGGATGGAGCACGCCAAGTGACGGCGATGGTGCAACCGGCCTCGCCCTTGTCGGTCGGCAGCTTGACGCAGCTTACCTTGAGCCTCGTCGCCATCGTGGCGCTGATTCTAGCGATCGGCTGGGTATTGAAGCGATTCAAATTGTCCGCGCCGCGTGGTTCTCGAGACAGCGAAATTCTCGAGCAACTGAGCGTGGGTCCCCGCGAGCGCATCGTGTTGGTCCGCGTCGGCGAGGCGCAGGTACTCGTCGGCATCGGCGCGAACGGCATCGTTCCCTTGATGCCATTGGCCAGCCCCATCGCTCTCAAAGCCGCGAGCCCCTCGCCGGCGTTCGCCGAGCGCTTGCGGGACATGATGAAGCGGCCCGGCGGCTCGCCGTGACCTGCATGCGGCTGCAACTGAATCGCAATCGGTTATTCGTGATTGCGCTCCTGGTGCTGCTGCCGCTGGCGGCGGGCGCACAAGCCGCGCTGCCGGCCATCGCCATCAAATCGGCCGCGGATGGAGTCCAGACCTACTCGCTCACGTTTCAAATATTGATATTGATGACGGTGCTGACGCTGCTGCCGGCCATTTTGCTGGCGATGACGGCATTTACTCGAATCATCATCGTGTTATCGATCTTGCGCCAGGCGTTAGGGATGGCGACCACTCCCTCAAACCAGGTGCTGACCGGGCTGGCGTTGTTTCTGACTTTCTTCGTGATGGGCTCGACGCTCGAGCAATCGTACGCTTCCGGCATCAAACCCTACATGGACGGTCAGCTTGCCGGAGAGATTGCGATCGATCGCACGGTCGCCCCCTTGAAGAAATTCATGCTGGCGCAGACCCGCGAAAACGATTTACAGCTGTTCTCGAAGCTCTCCGGCAAGGCGCAATTCGCGAGCGCCGATGACGTGCCGCTCTCCGTATTGGTGCCCACGTTCATCACCAGCGAGCTGAAAACGGCGTTCCAAATCGGCTTCATGGTGTTCATACCGTTCCTGGTGATCGATCTGGTGGTGGCGAGCGTGCTGATGTCCATGGGCATGATGATGTTGTCGCCGGTCCTGGTTTCCCTGCCGTTCAAGATCATGTTGTTCGTGGTGGTCGATGGCTGGACATTGCTCATCGGCACCCTGGCGTCGAGCTTTCACCAATGACGCCCGAGAATGTCATGGATCTGGCCCACAAGACGCTGCTGGTTACCTCGCTGATCTCTGCGCCGCTGTTGCTCATCGCATTGATCACGGGATTGGTGATCGGCATGCTGCAGGCAGCCACCCAGATCAATGAATCCACCTTGAGCTTCATCCCGAAGCTATTGATGCTGGTTCTCACGCTGTTTGTCGCCGGCCCCTGGATCCTGCGCATGCTCATTGATTTCACGCATGATTTGTACGCCAGCATCCCGGCGATGATCGGCTAGCACCATGCAACCGCTGACATTGAATGCCGCCGACGTGTCGATGTGGGTGAGCCGAATGTGGTGGCCGGCGCTGCGCGTCAGCGGCTTCGTGCTCACAGCGCCCGCTGCCAGCGAGACGGTGGTGCCGGGGCGGGTGAAGATCGTGCTGACCCTGGCGCTGGCGTTCTTGCTAGCGCCTCTGGTGCAGGTTCCGGCGGACCTCTCGATCTTTTCAGCGGCCGGAATGCTGGCTGCGGTGCTGGAGTTGCTCATCGGCGTCTCGATCGGCATGGTGGTGCAGCTGACATTCGAAGCCCTGGTGTTTGCCGGCCAAAGCATTTCGCTGACCATGGGTTTGGGGTTCGCGACGCTGGTCGATCCGCAACGCGGCGCGCAAGTGCCGGTCCTCGGCCAGATGTTCATGATTTTCGGCACGTTGATCTACCTGTCGCTCAACGGGCACTTGATGCTGCTCGGCGCCCTGGCCGACAGTTTTCACACCCTGCCTATCGGTGCGACGCATGTCGGCCCGGATTTTCTCATGTCGGTGGTGCTGTGGGGGGCGCGCGTTTTCGACACCGGACTGCTGATCGCGCTGCCCGCCGTCATTGCACTGGTGATCGTCAATCTGGCCTTGGGCGTGGTGACTCGCGCCGCGCCGCAGCTCAATTTGTTCGGCATCGGTTTCACCATCACCCTGTTGAGCGGCTTTTTCGTGCTGCTCTCGGGGCTCGACGGCATCATGTCGGGCATCACCGCTCTTATTAATAGCGCGTTGATGGCGGTATCGGACCTCATCGGCGCGCCGGCTGCGGGAGCGCCCTGATGGCCGAATCCGAGAGTGGCGGCGAACGCACCGAAGAACCGTCGCAACGACGTCTGCAAGAGGCGCGCGAGCGCGGGCAAATACCGCGTTCGCGGGAACTGACGAATTTCGCCACCATGATCGGCGGCAGCGCCGCACTGGTGGCCATCGGCGGGACCGTCGCGGCGCATTTGTCGCAGCTGATGCGCCGATCGCTGTCGATCGATGTGAAGTCCCTGCGCACAACCGATTCGATGACCGCTTCGCTGGGCGATGCCGGCATCAGCGCCGTGACCGCCATCTTGCCGGTGTTCGGCACGCTCATCTGCATGGTACTGCTGGCTTCGGTGATCTTGGGCGGCTGGAATTTCAGCAGCAAAGCGCTGACACCGGATTTTTCCCGCTTGAGCCCCTTGTCCGGCATCAAGCGCCTGTTCGGGCTGCATGGCGTGACCGAACTCGCCAAGGCGCTGCTCAAGTGCCTGGTGGTCAGCGCGGTTTGCGCCGCGATCGTTTCTTCGATTTTCGGCGACGTTCTCGCTCTCGGCAGAATGGCGCCGCGCGTCGCCGTCTCCCGGGGCGCCGGCCTGTTGAGTTGGGCATTCGTCTGGCTGTGCGCTTCGCTCGCCTTGGTGGCGATCGTCGATGTGCCTTTGCAGATCTTTCAGTTCAAGCGCTCTTTGCGCATGACGCGCCAGGAATTGCGCGACGAGTCCAAGGAGATGGACGGACGCCCCGAGACCAAGCAGCGCATACGCCAGATGCAACAGACGCTGGCGCGGCGCCGCATGATGCACAAAGTGCCGACCGCCGATGTGCTCATCGTCAACCCGACGCACTTTGCGGTCGCGCTGAAGTACGACCCGAAGAAAATGCGGGCACCGGTGGTGCTCGCCAAAGGCGTCGATCTGGTGGCGCAAAACATTCGGCGCATCGCCGAGGAGCATCGAGTACCGGTATTCGAGTCGCCGAAGCTGGCGCGCGCCCTGTATCGCTCGACGGACTTGAACAAGGAAATCCCCGCCGGCCTGTACGTAGCAGTGGCTCAGATCCTCTCGTACATCTTCAGAGTCCGCACCCTGAACCCCACCATCGCAGCGCGGGTCGTGCGGCCGAATCCCACCGTCGGCGATGAGTACCTGGACGCATGAGCGCGCGCGCGGCAGCATTGAGCTTCGGCGAATTCGCCCGCAACGGCCTGGGCGTGCCCGTGCTGGTGATGGTGGTGCTCGCCATGATGGTCCTGCCGCTGCCGGCATTCCTCTTGGATGTGTTCTTCACCTTCAATATTTCGCTGTCGCTGATGATTTTGCTCGCCGTGATTTACGTGCGGCGCGCGCTCGAATTCGCAACCTTTCCGACCGTGCTGTTGGGCGCCACGCTGCTGCGCCTCGGCCTCAACGTGGCCTCGACCCGCATCGTGCTCATCAACGGACACACCGGCGGGCAGGCGGCGGGCCATGTCATCGCCGCATTCGGCCATTTCGTGGTCGGCGGCAACTATGCGGTGGGCATGGTGGTTTTCACGGTGCTGGTGATCATCAATTTTGTCGTCATCACCAAGGGCGCCGGGCGCATCTCGGAAGTCAGCGCGCGCTTCACGTTGGACGCGATGCCCGGCCGGCAAATGGCGATCGACGCCGATTTGAACGCCGGCATCATCACGCAGGCCGACGCGATCATCCGCCGGCAAGAAGTGCGCGAAGAAGGCGATTTCTACGGCGCCATGGACGGCGCCAGTAAATTCGTCCGCGGCGATGCCATCGCCGGCATTTTGATCGTGTTCATCAATCTATTCGGCGGCACCATCATCGGCGCGGCACAGCATGGCATGTCGCTTGCCGATGCGGGCCGCACCTATGCCTTGCTGACCATCGGCGATGGTCTGGTCGCGCAGATACCGGCGCTGTTGCTGTCGGTGGCGGTGGCCATTCTGGTCACACGCGTCTCGCGTCCGCATGACATGAGCCAGCAAATCATGTCGCAGGTCCTCGGGCAGCCCAGGGCATTGGGCGTCACGGCCGGTATCTTGGGCCTGCTCGGCGTCATTCCGGGAATGCCGAATTTCGTCTTTCTGTCGATGGCGGCCCTGTGCGCCGTCGGTGCCTATTATTTGAGCAAGCGTCCCCCGCCGGGAGCCGCCGTCGCGATCGCGCCGGCCGCTGCGCAAGCGGTTCCGACGGAGCACAAAGAACTCTCCTGGGACGATGTCGAAACGGTGGACCTCATCGGCCTCGAAGTCGGCTATCGCCTGATTCCCTTGGTCGACCGCAACCAGGGGGGAGAGCTCATGGGGCGCATCAAGGGCGTGCGCAAGAAATTATCCGAGGATCTCGGATTCCTCGTCCAGGCGGTGCACATCCGCGACAACTTGGAACTAGGTCCAAACTCCTACCGCATCACCATTCTCGGCGCGCCGGTGGGCGAATCCGAAGTATTTCCTGATCGGGAGATGGCCATCAATCCGGGGCAGGTATCCGGCACGATGCCGGGTTCGGCCACCAAGGATCCGGCCTTCGGCTTGGATGCGATTTGGATCGACAAGTCCCGGCGCGAGCAGGCACAAGCGCAGGGCTACACAGTGGTGGACGCCAGCAGCGTCATCGCGACCCATTTGAGTCATCTACTGCAATCCCATGCCCATGAGCTGTTGGGCCACGAGGAAGTGCAGCAGCTGCTCAATCGCCTGGGTAAGACTGCGCCCAAGCTCATCGAGGACCTGGTGCCCAAACTGTTGCCGATGAGCGTGGTCGTCAAAGTGCTGCAGTATTTGCTGCTGGAGCGGGTGCCCATACGCAACTTGCGCACCATCTGCGAGACGCTCGCAGAACTTGCGCCCAAGACTCAAGATCCGGTGGCGTTGGTGGCGGCGGTGCGCGTGGCTCTCGGCCGCACCATCGTGCAAAACATCGGCGGACTGCGCCAGGAATTGCCGGTGATCACGTTGGACCCTGCACTCGAGCAGGTGCTGCAAGATTCGATGGCCGGCGGCGACACGTCGCCGGGATTCGAGCCCGGGCTCGCCGACAGAATTCAGCAGGCACTCGGCGACAGTGCGCGGCGTCAGGATGCCGCCGGCGAGCCCGCCGTGCTGCTGGTCGCACCGAAAATTCGTCCCTGGATCGCGCGATTGATGCGCCATTCCACGCCCTCGCTGGCCGTGCTGGCCTACAACGAGATTCCAGAGAACCGCCGCATCCGCGTCATAGCCGCGGTAGGCCGTTGATGATTTGCTTGATTCACGGAGGTTGACATGAAGATAAAACGATACACGGCGGTCAGCATGCGCGCGGCTCTCGCGCAAGTGCGGGCAGAGCAAGGACCGGATGCCGTCATCCTCTCGAGTCGGCGCGGCGACGACGGCATCGAAGTCATCGCTGCCGTGGATTACGACGAGGCCTTGTTCGTCGACGCAAATCGGCAGCGGCCGGCGCCGATCATCGCGCCGCCTGCGGTGGTTTCCGCGGCCACGCCGGCCGGCGCAGTCGCACCGCCAACCGCAACCTCGGCGCGCGCGCCGGCGAGCATGCCGCGGCCGGCGCCGGCAGCAGCGCCCGCCATGGCGCAGAGCGCAGCGCCGCGCTCGTCCACCACGGGGAGTTACGGCGCCATGCAGCGCGAACTGCAGGATCTGCGGCGAATCGTGGAGACCGGCCTGGCCGGCATGACTTGGAACGACAAGCGCCTGCGCGATCCCTTGCAGGCACGCGTACTGGAAGAGCTGTCGGCCATGGACATTGCGCCGGACGTGGCGATGGCGCTGGCGGCGCTCACTCCGCAGCGCACCAGCCTCGACAATCCATCGCATATCCCGCTTGCATTGCTCGTCAAGAATCTGCCGATCGTCAACGATCCGACCTGCGTCGCCGGCGGCATTACCGCCATCGTGGGTCCGACCGGCGCCGGCAAGACCACAACGATCGCCAAGCTCGCCGCGCGCTGGTGCATGCAGCATGGCAGTCAGGACCTGGCGCTCGTCAGCACGGACGGTTATCGAATCGGTGCCCGCGAGCAACTGATGACCTACGCCCGGATCCTGGGAGCGCCCATGCATGCCGCAAACGGCGCCAAGGAATTGGGGCGCGTGCTCGAGCGGCTCAAATCCAAGAAGCTGATTTTGATCGACACTGCCGGCATGGGACCGCGTGATGTGCGTCTCACCGAACAATTGGCGGCATTGAAGTACGGCGCCTCACGCGCGCGAGTCTTGCTGGCGCTTCCGGCACAAGTCGAAGGTCAAGCGCTCGATGAAATCGTGTGCGCCTTCGTGCGTGTGAAGCCCGCGGCATGCATTCTGACCAAGGTCGATGAGGCGGCAAGTCTCGGCGCCGCCATTTCCACCGTGCTTAGGCACAAATTGAAAATCGCCTACATTTGCGATGGTCAGCGAATACCGGAAGACCTGCACGCCTCGCATCTGAAGCGAATCTGGCTGGTGCGCGCGGCGCTCGAGCTGGGTCAACGCTCGCCGGCGGCGCGCGACGAGGCTTATCTCGCCCGCAACTTCGGCGGAGCAGCCGCCCATGCGTGACTCCAGACTGTCGCCTGATCGAGTCGAAGCCTTGGCTGAGCTCAATGCCTCGCGCCCCGTCAAGGTCATCGCGGTGACCGGCGGCAAAGGCGGGGTGGGCAAGACCACCGTCTCGGCCAATCTGGCCGTGTCCATCGCCGCACAGGGGCGCGATGTCATGCTGGTGGACGCCGATTTAGGTCTGGCCAATGTAGATGTGGTGCTGGGACTTCACACCCGCTTCCATTTGGGTCACGTCATCGAGGGCGAATGCTCGCTGGAAGACGCGATTGTCACCGGGCCGCACGGCCTGCAAATCGTACCTGCCGCATCCGGCATCAAGCGCATGGCGACACTGTCGCCGGCCGAGCACGCGGGGATCATCCGGGCCTTCAGCGACCTGTATCACCAGGTCGAGGTGTTGGTGGTGGATACCGCGGCGGGGCTGCACGACAGCGTCATGACCTTCAGCCAGGCGGCGCATCACGTCCTCGTGGTGGTCTGCGATGAACCTGCCTCGATCACCGATGCGTATGCGCTCATCAAGGTGTTGAGCCGCGAGCACGGCGTACAGCGCTTTCAGATTTTGGCGAACCAGACGCGCCGCTCCGGCGAGGGACCCGATCTTTTCCAGAAAATTGCCCGGGTTTGTGACCGATTTCTCAATGTGACGCTGGAGTTCGCCGGTTCCGTACCGTTTGACGACTACCTGCGCCGCGCCGTGCAGCGGCAGACAGCCGTGGTCGATGCCTTCCCGGCATCAATTTCTTCCATTGCCCTCAAGAATCTGGCCTCCAAGGCCGATAAGTGGTCCGTGCCCCAAGGGGCACGAGGTCACCTTGAGTTCTTTGTCGAACGAATGGTCGGGGCCAGGATCGCCCCCTCGACGGTATTGCAATGAGAGCAAGCACACAGTACACGAACACCCAAAAACGCGGCGCGAAACCGGTTGCGGAGGATCGCGTCCCTGTCGATCAGGTGCCGCAACAGGAATTGGTGTTGAGACACGCCGATTTGGTGAAGCGCATTGCCTATCACTTGGTCAGCCGAATGCCGCCGAATGTGGAGGTCGATGACTTGATCCAATCCGGGATGATTGGCCTGCTCGACGCGGCCAAGCACTACTCGGCCACCAAGGGCGCCAATTTCGAGACCTATGCCGGCATCCGCATCCGCGGCGCCATGCTCGACGAAGTGCGCAAGTCTGATTGGACGCCCCGGTCGGTGCATCGAAACATGCGGGAGATGGCGGATGTCGTTCGCAAGATCGAGAACGCCAAAGGGCAGGACGCGACGCCGACCGATATCGCCGGGGGCCTCGGCGTGTCCATCGAGGAATATCACAAGCTGGTGCAGGACGCGGCGAGCTGCCGGTTGTTCAGTTTCGATCAAATGGGATCCAGTGAGGATGAATCGAGCCCCGCCGATCGCGCCCGCGACGATGGCCCGGGCCCTCTGGATGACATGGAAGACGCCGGTTTTCGCGGCGCGCTCAGTTCAGCGATCGAGGTGCTGCCGGAGCGGGAAAAGATGGTGCTGTCTCTGTACTACGACGAAGACATGAACTTGCGAGAGATCGGCGAGGTGCTCGAGGTCTCGGAATCCCGCGTGTGCCAGATTCACGGCCAGGCACTGGTGCGCTTGCGGGCGCGGTTGGCGGAGTGGCTGTCGCCGGATTGATCCCATGGATATCTTAAGCATCATCGGCATCGTGCTTGCGCTGATTGCGATCATCGGCGGGGCGATTCTCAAGGGCAGCAGTGCCGGTGCGCTGGTCGGCAGCGCGGCATTCGTCATTGTTGTCGTCGGCACGCTTGCCGCCAGCCTGGTGCAGACACCCATGGCCACATTCTTGCGGGCCTGGAAAATCGTTTCCTGGGTGTTCAAGCCGCCGGTGAACAATCCCGCGGCCATGATCGAAAAAATAGTGGAGTGGAGCAACATCGCGCGCAAGCAGGGTTTGCTCGGATTGGAATCGGCCGTCGAGGGCGAAAAGGACGACTTCCTGAAAAAAGGCCTGCAGTCCTTGGTGGACGGCGGCGAGCCGGATGCGATCCGCTCTAGCATGGAAATCGAATTGGAAACCATGGAACACTTCGACACACAGGCTGCCAAGGTATTCGAGGCCATGGGCATCTACTCGCCCACGCTCGGCATCATCGGCGCGGTGATGGGCTTGATGGCGGTCATGCAGAACCTCAACGATCCCTCGAAACTGGGTCACGGCATCGCGGCGGCCTTTATCGCCACCATTTACGGCATCGCTTTCGCCAATCTGTTGTTCCTGCCCATGGGCAACAAATTGAAAGCCGTGATTCACGGCCAATCGCAGGTGCGAACCATGGTCATCGAGGGACTGATCGCCATCGCGCAGGGCGAGAATCCGCGCAACATCGAATCGAAATTGCAAGGGTACTTTCACCACTAACAGCACGCCATGGCCCGCAAAAAAAAGCACGAAGAGCACATGAATCACGAAGCCTGGGCCATTCCCTACGGCGACCTGGTGACGCTGTTGTTCGCGTTGTTCACGGTCATGTACGCCATGTCGTCGGTGAACGAGGGAAAGTTTCGAGTCCTTTCCGATGCGATGATCGCAGCCTTCAATGGTTCGCCCAAGAGCATGCGGCCGGTCAACCTTGGCGAGCCGGAGCAGGGCAAAGGCGGCGATAAACCCTTGATCGGGATCACCCCGACCGCGCTCATCAAGGTGAATACTCAGAGCGACGCGAGCCCGCCTCCCATCGCCCCCATCCATGACGCTTCCGGATCCTTGATCCGCATGGAGCGTCAGGTGCAGGACGCCATGCGCGCCTTGATCGATGCCAAGCTGATCACGGTGCGGCGCGAAAACATGTGGCTGGAAATCGAGATCAACACGGACATTTTATTCCCGAGCGGCTCAGGCGCATTTTCAACCGCTGCGGAACCGGTGTTGGACAAACTGGCGGAAGTCCTGAAACCCTTCCCCAATCCGATCCGGGTCGAGGGCCACACCGATGATCGGCCGATTCACACCGGGGCATTTCCCTCCAACTGGGAATTGTCGGCCGCCCGTGCCGCCAGCGTGGTGCATCAATTCACCAAGCAGGGCATCGATCCCTTGAGACTCGAAATCGTCGGCTTCGGAGAATTTCATCCGCGGCAACCGAATGACTCGAACGAAGGCCGCAACGCGAATCGGCGCGTCGCTGTTTTGGTGCTGGAAGCGGTATCGCCCCCGGATACGAGCACGGCAAGGGTCACCAGCAGTACCCCCGCGACGCTGGCACCGGGCGTTGAATTGGCCGACGCGGGCAGCGCCACGAATCGATTGCTGTACCGCGTGCCGCCGGAGCAGTTGGATAAAACGGTGCTCATGAAACCAGCGAAACCTGCGGCAACAGAGCCACCCAAATCAGAATGAGCGAGGTCCAATGAGTGAAGTCGACCGCTTGAGCAATTCGGGGCTCTTTCCTGCGCTGCCTATCGCGGATAGGCGAACCTCCAAGGATGAAAAAGAGCGCCGGGAGCGCTCGGACTCGGGCGCCAACACGCCCGCCTCGAAATCCGCGGACAACCCGAATTCACCGCGCCCGCCCAAATCACTTATCGATGAGTACGCCTGATATGTTCTTCATGAATCTGCTCGGCATCAATGCGATCCTCGGCCTTGCCGGCCTGCTGCTTGCACTCTGCACGGCGCTGATGGCTTTTCTCGTGTCGCGCTCGAACCGCCGCCTACGCCTGCGCTGCGAGGCGGTCGAATCGAGCCTGGCCGCGATGCGCCGTGAGCTGGAACTGCTCAGCTCCATCAGCTTGAAAACGGGGCGGCGGGTGAAACGTTTCGAACAGGAATACGCCGGCGTTACCGATCGCGTTGCTCTGCTTGAACTACGCGGCTCTACGCAGTCCTTTGATCAGGCAATCGATTCAGCCCGCCGCGGCACCGATCCGGGCAGACTGACCCAACAATTCGGCCTGAGCCGCGGCGAGGCGGATCTGGTCACGCGGTTGCACGGGCGCAAAAAAACCGCCTGAAGCGAAGCGGCGTTGCAGTGGCAAGGCAATCAGCTCAAACTTACGAGGCCAAGGATTTTTAGGCCATTGCAGGTGCCCTCATGAAACGTCTCTGCCTCGTACTCGCGGCGCTCGCCGCGATCGGATATGGATCCGCCGCGTGGGCCGCCACTGCATACACCCAAGGAAGCGTGCATCTTCGGGCCGGACCGAGTTCCGACTATCCGTTGGTGACCACCATCCCGGGCAACGCTCTGTTGAACTTGAACGGTTGCATCGACGACTGGACTTGGTGCGACGTCGATTGGGAAGGCAATCGTGGTTGGGTGTACGGCAATTACTTGTACTACGACTACGAGAGCCGCCGGGTGCCCGTCATTGAATACGGTGCACGGCTCGGCATCGGCATCGTGGCATTCAGTGTCGGCGACTATTGGGGCCGCTATTACTCCGGCCGTCCCTGGTTTGGCCGGCGCGATTACTGGATGCACCGGCCGTCGCCCCCGCACCGGCCGCGCCCGCCGCCCCGGCCAAGGCCGCCGGTGCGGCCGAATCCGCCGCCGCGACCTCGCCCTCCGCCACCCCGGCCGCGGCCCCCGGTGACCCGTCCACCCGAGCGGCCGAACCCGCCGCCACGGCCCAGGCCCGGCGACGGAGGACGACCGACGCGCCCGGACCGGCCCGGGCCGCGACCCGCTCCGGATAAGCCGCCGGCATAGGGCGGCCTGAAATGCGGCGCCCGCCTGCGCTACGATAAGAACAATTCAATCAGGCGGGCGTCAATGAAATATTTATTGTCTGTGCTTGCGGCGGCGGTTTTTGTCGTGGGTTTTGCGTGTATGGGTGCTCTCGCGAGCGCCGCAGAGCCGGGACTGTCGCTGGAAAAAATCATGGAGGACCCCGATTGGATCGGACCTGCGGTGCGGGACGCCTACTGGTCGGCCGACGGACGCACGGTCTACTACACGCTGAAGCGCGCAGGCTCACCCATCAGTGATTTGCATCGGATCGATCCCGTCAGCAACAAAGACCAGGTCGTGGACGCCGCTGCGATGGCCGATGCCGACGCGCCGGCGATTTACGATCGCACCGGCAAGCGCGCCGCATTCATTCGCAACAAGGACATCTTCGTTCGGGATCTGGCCAACGGCCGCTTGACTCAAATCACCCGTTCAGCGCTACCGAAGGCGGATCCGCATTTCTCGGCGGACGGCAGGCTCTTGAGCTTTCGCGTCGACAGCGATTGGTTCGTGCACGATTTCGGCAGCGGCGTCACAACCGCGGCCGCCATCGTCAAGGCGGAAAAGGATCCGAATGCGCCGCCCGCGGACGACTTGCGCGACATGCAATTGCGCACCTTCTCGACCTTGAAGAGATTGCATGACGAGAAGCAGGCCGCCCGACTGCACGATGAGGAACTGCAAAAGGGCGATGTCACGCGCCCGGTGCTGCCTTTTTATCTGGGCGATGAAGTGGTCATTCGCGGCACCGAACTGTCGCCGAATGGGCGCTGGCTGATTGTCGTGACCGAGGCCAAATCACACGTCAAGGGCAGGGAAGGCCAGCTCACGCGCTATGTGACCGAGTCCGGCTACGAGGAATTCGAGAAGGAGCGATTGCGCGTCGGGCGCAACCCGCCCGCGCCGCAGTCTTTGGTGCTGCTCAATCTTGCCGACCACACGATGCATGCACTGTCCCTGGACAGCCTGCCGGGTATTCACGATGACCCGTTGAAATCCGTGCGCGAGGAGAACGCCAAATTGCCGCCTGCGGCGCGTGCGCAGCCGCCGGCAAACAACGAGAAGCAGGCACGCGGTGTTTGGGTGATCAGCGATGAACCCGATGCAGTCAGCGGAGGCATGATTTGGAGCGCCGATGGCGGCGCTGTCGGCATCCAGATGTATTCGATTGATCACAAGGATCGGTGGCTCGCGAGTGTGGATCTGGCCAACTACGCGTTGGTTCCGCAGCATCGCTTGACGGATGCGGCGTGGATCGACCGGTCATTCAACGAGTTCGGCTGGCTCAATGACAATCGCACGCTCTGGTACGAATCCGAGGAGTCGGGCTATGCGCATTTGTATACCAAGGCGCTGAATGGCGCGCCACGGCCGCTGACTCATGGCCAATTCGAGGTGTCAGACCCGCTGCTGTCCGAGGACGGCCGCTGGTTTTATGTGCTCAGTAACGCGACGGCGCCCTATTCGTACGATGTTTACCGCGTCCCCAGCAGCGGCGGAACCTTGGCAAGGCTGACGCGGCTCGAAGGAGTCGAGAGCGTCGAGCTTGACCGCACCGGCAAGCAATTGCTGCTGAGTCATTCGACGCCGTACATGCGCACGCAAATTGCGGTGGCCAAAGCGGACGGCTCTGGGACGCCTCATGACCTCACCGATACGCGTACCGCCGAGTACAAGGCCATGACCTGGATCGCGCCGGAAATCGTGAAAATTCCATCGACGCATTTCGGCGGGGTCATATACGCCAAGGTGTATCGCGACCCAACCAGCCCTGCGTCCGCGAACAAGCCGGCGGTGTTGTTCATTCATGGTGCCGGATACCTGCAGGACGTGCATTTGCGCTACTCCTATTATTCTCGCGAGCAAATGTTCAACAACTTGCTGGCGCACAAGGGCTATGTGGTGCTCGATCTGGACTACCGCGCCTCAGCGGGCTACGGACGCGATTGGCGCACCGCAATCTATCGACAGATGGGGCATCCGGAATTGGAAGACATGCTCGATGGTAAGAAATGGCTGGTCGCGCAGGCGGGTGTCGATCCGAAACGCGTGGGTGTTTACGGCGGTTCCTACGGCGGCTTCATGACCTTGATGGCGCTATTCCGTGCACCGGGGGAGTTTGCCGCCGGCGCCGCTCTGCGGCCTGTCACGGATTGGATGCAGTACGACCACGGTTATACGTCGGGCATTTTGAATGACCCGCAAATCGACCCGATTGCCTATGCGCGATCATCGCCCATTGAATTCGCCGCCGGCTTGAGTGATGCGCTGCTCATCTGTCACGGCGTCATAGACGATAACGTGCTGTTCGAGGATTCGATGCGCCTGTACGAACGCTTGATCGAACTGCACAAGGACAATTTCAGCATCTCGCCGTACCCTCTGGATCGCCATGGATTTACCAATGCCGATTCCTGGCTCGACGAGTACAAACGCATTTACCGGTTGTTCGAGTCGAACCTGAGGTAGGCTCCTGGCGCTCAACGATGATCGCCAATGCGTTGCGCGAGCTCGACGCTTTGCGGCGCCGCGATGCCGCCGTAGTGCAAGTCGATCTTGACGAGCAGCCGCCAGGCATCGCTCGGCTTGTCGCGATCCAGAAGGTTCTTGACCTCCTGCAGTTTTGCAGCCGATTGCCTTTCCACACGATCCCTGCATGCGGCGAGTTTTCCCGCAGCGGCGGATGCGCGCTCATCGAGTGTGCCTAGCGCGTGATCCAGCGCGGCAGGCGAAGCAGTTTCGTGCCCCGCTCGTTGTATCGTCTCGGTGATCGTCCCGAAGACGCACCAGGCGTTCATGGATTGACGGCTATCGATGTCATTGTGGATGTTCCAGGTGTCCGCGGATCCCGTCACATAAACCAGGCGCGAAGACTGAAATTGCCGGAACAGATCCGCCGGCGGCAGGACCGCCTCGGCGGTGCCAATGGGATCGCTGCCGGCATTCAGCAATGCGCCGTGAAACAAATCGGGATAAGCCATGGCCACGCGCATGGCGACCCGCGAGCCGCCCGACATGCCGCCGACATACACCCGGTCCCGATCGACGGGATAGCGCTGCATGATGTTGTGGGCACCGAGCAGCGCCAAGGGTATCCGTCGATCAAGAATATTCTCCGTATTGCCGGAGTTGGATGCGCTGACGAATATCATGCCGTGCTTATCCATCACTGAAGCCCACCCGGCCGGTAGATGTCCCTTCTGCCAGGGGGCAATGAAGGACAGCAACGCGTAACCTTGCGGGGGTGCCGCTGCCGGCACATAGACAGCGAATGTCTCCTCGGAGAGATCGATGGCCTGCTCCCGCAATGCGGTGTGGGAGTCGGCGCTCACCCGCGCAATTTCGCGGTTCGCCAGCGGACTCAACAAGCGCCGCACGACCTCCGCGCTGCCGGATGCTGGGAAATAGTCCGTGAATACCGCGTCGCGCTGGAGGCCCTTGGCGTCCCCCGTGGTTTCCTCATTCAGCGTCTCGCCGGCGGGGGCGCCGATTGAAATCATTGAAGCCCCCAGAAAAAGCCAACATCGCCGCAGCACGCGCTTTATTTTCCGGCGATTTCAGCGGCCGCCCGGGCAAGTATCGCAGCGATGCGCTGTTGTTCCTCGCGCGAGCTATGCCATTTGTCCAGCAGGGCGAGTCTGAGGTCATGCCGAGCTCGATGCAGTTCGCGTGAGCCGCGGCGTTCGTGATCGGCGTCAGGTTCTCCGCCGCTGTCTTCGGCGTCGAGTGCACGGCGCACGCGATCCATCCGCTCGCCTACCCGGCTAAATTGAGCGAAGAGCGCATCGGCGGCAGCCAGATTCTTCGTCAGGTGTTCCTTGCCGGATTCGGTGATGCTGTACAACTTGCGGGCGCCGTCCGCCGCCACCGTCGCAGACCCTAGTTCCTCGAGGTAGGTCAGGGCGGGATAGACCATGCCCGGACTCGGAACGTAGAAGCCCTTCGAGCGCTCATCGAGTTCCTTGATAATCTCGTAGCCGTAACGGGGCTTTTCGTCCAGCAGCTTCAAGATCAGCAGCTGCAAATCCGCCGAAGCGAGTTTCCGGCCCATGCCGAATCCGCGGCCGCCCATGCCGCCTTCCATAAAACCCCTTCCGAAATGGCCGCCGTGATGACCGTGATGACCGCGGTGGCGTCCTATGAAATGATGAAACAGATCTGTCATGGTATCTCTCGATATGTTTTAAAACACATCTTACGATATATATATCTTACGATAGAGTCAATAGCAGGGGATGGAGCCGAGGGCTTGGGGACAGTCGCTTAGAAAACGACCCGACTTGACATTGACACTGGGTGACGCGCACCGCAAAATACGCGGCTCATTTTAGGGAGGGGTACCCAAGCGGCCAACGGGGGCAGACTGTAAATCTGCTGGCTTATGCCTTCGTAGGTTCGAATCCTACCCCCTCCACCAGCGAAGGATGT
>Ga0193726_1000892_pt1 | contig 26816 bp, 25 predicted proteins | sample H2c1metaG_FD_144928 | JGI IMG/M metagenome (GOLD analysis project Ga0193726, IMG submission 144928) | Soil microbial communities from a riparian zone of the East river system, Colorado, United States - H2c1 | ecosystem: Environmental > Terrestrial > Soil > Riparian zone | place: USA: East River...
ATGAGGTTTCCGCGCGCGGTCAGCCTGCGTGCTTCAGCCGGGTCGCGCACGATCTCCTCGCAGGCCGCCGCTACCCCGGGAGTGTACGCAAGCGCGAGATCGCGCTGGTTCAGCAAACCCTTGGTGGGAGTGACCGAGATCTTTCCCGGCGGTTGCCGGAGGTGATACTCCAGGGCGCTCCTGCGCAGGATTTCATCCATGGGGAATTCGCGACTCGAGGCTCTACTGTTGCTTGGCCGCATGATAGCCGAATTTTGCCGCCGCGCCTCGCATCCCCGCGAATCCTCCGCGTTCAACTTGGGATGCGCTGCGGCATAATGTGCCGATGCCAAACGCGAATTTGATGCTCGCAGCCCGCATGGCGGATATCGAACCCTTCCATGTGATGGACGTGCAGAACCGCGCCCACGCGCTGGAAGCCACGGGACGCCGCATTGTTCATATGGAAATCGGCCAACCGGATTTTCCGGCACCGCCTCTGGTTGCGGATGCGGCGGTCGAGGCGATTCGCAAGCGCCGCCTGGGCTACACGGCTTCGATCGGCATTCCGGAGCTGCGTCAGGCGATCTCCGATTACTATCGTGAACGACTCGGCGTGATTGTGCCCTCTTCGCGAATCGTGGTCACAGCCGGAGCATCGGGCGCTTTCCTCCTCGTTCTGGGGGCGCTCGTCGACCCGGGCGATGAAGTCCTGATGCCGGATCCCTGCTATCCCTGCAACCGGCACTTCGTGCGCCTGTTCGAGGGCCGGCCGCGCGCGATTCCCGTCGATGAAAACCAGCATTACCAGCTTGCAGCCTCCGATATTCGATCGCACTGGAGCCAGAGAACCTGCGGCGTGCTGCTTGCGTCGCCTTCCAATCCGACCGGCACCATGATCCCGCGCGAGGAGTTGCGCGCGATGGTCGATACAGTGAGACAGGCGGGCGGATTCGTGGTGGTGGACGAGATCTACCAGGGCTTAGTCTACGACGGTGAGGCGTCCACGGTGCTTGCCCTGGCCGATGACGTGTTTGTCGTCAACAGCTTCTCCAAGTACTTCAACATGACGGGCTGGAGGCTCGGCTGGATCGTCGCCCCCGAAACCTACGTGCGGGAGATCGAAAAGCTCGCACAGAACGCATTCATCTGTCCTTCCGCCCCCGCGCAGTACGCAGCGCTCGCGGCGTTTCGGCCGGAAACGCTCGCGGTACTCGAGGAGCGCAGGCAGGAATTCCGGCGCCGGCGCGACTACATGGTCCCCGCGCTCCGCAATCTGGGATTTCGCATACCGGTCATGCCCCAGGGGGCATTTTATATTTACGCAGGGTGCGAGAGCTTCTGCTCGGACAGCGCCCAATTCGCATTGCGGGTACTGGAAGAAGCGGGCGTTGCAATTACTCCGGGACTCGACTTCGGGTCGAACCGACCGGAGCACCACGTGCGCTTTGCCTACACGCGCTCGCTCGAGGATCTCAAGGAAGGTGTGGAGAGCCTCGCGCGGATGCTGAGCGGCTCGCGCGACGCACGGCGATCATACTGAGCTGCGCGCCACCGGACGGCCGAATTGACGTACGGCCTGCTGCAAGCGCTCCTTTTCGGCGAAGACTTTCTGGGCGTACTGGCTCGAAGAATCCGCCAATGCCCCGTTATAGAACTGAAGACCCGCCTCGAGGCTGCCGGTGCGGCGAACGTATTCCTTGAGAATGCGCGCTCCCAGGGCGATGTTGATCGTGGGGTCGAGAACCGCTTCTTCTCCCCCGTGCTCGAGCAGCTTGTCGAGGTGATGTTTGGGAATCACCTGCATCAGGCCTTTGGCGCCCATCAGGCTCTCGGCGACCGGATTGAAGCGCGATTCGACCGCCATCACCGCGAGAATCAGGAGCGGGTCCAGGCCCACTTGCCGGCCGGCGTCGTAGGCGGCGCCCACAAACTGCTCGGTGACATCCGGTGCGATCCGGTATCTGCGGGAAACGTAATTGGCCAGCGCCCGGAATTTCTGAGCGTCCGCTTCGTCGGGTCTCTCGAGCAGCGAAACGGCTCCATCGTAGCGAATCGAGCCGATTGCGGCAGAGCGACTCGCGTTCTCGTCGAAGAACAAGGTCTTGCCGCGCATGAAGACCAGCACCACAGCCATCACCCCGACAAGGGCGAGACCATGATGGAGGATCGACGCCATCTTTCCAACCTGCCCCAGCAAGCCTTGCTTTGCTTCGGTGGTGTTCATTGCACCTACCTCCATTTTTTGTCTTTGAAAGGGGCAGACGAACCTCTGGTAGCCGACTCTGCCCCTGAAGATCCTAAACGCCCTTGTTTACCTTCCGATACACAGAAATTGCTGCATCGCGGGTCTAAAGAACCACTGACCTCGTTCAAGCTGTAACAAAACCCCGAATTCGAGGAGCTGCACAGCCCGGCACCCTCTTCCGCCCGAATGTCTGCGGCTCAGCCCGAGGCATGAAGCCCCGGACTGACCGCAGTTTCATTCGCAACCCCCTTAAGGCCTGGAACCTGTAGGAAATGGCCAAGCGGCTGCCGGGTTCAGAGCGGTTTTCGCCGCTCCGGGCGTCGCCGCCATCGAAGGCGACGGAGCCATCGACCCACCCATCGGCGCCGCCGGCTTGCTTACAGCTTTTCCGGCTGCTTTTCTCTTAGGTTTCGCCTTCTTCCTCGCGGACTTCTTCTTGGCCGCTTTTTTCTTTGCGGATTTCTTCAGCGATTTCCTCTTGGCTTTCTTCTTTAATGCCCTCTTCTTTTTCTTTTTCTTTGCCGCTTTCTTAGCTTTTCTCTTCTTTGCCATGACTGCCTCCATCAAGTTATGAAACGAACCCGCCCGTTAAGCTGCGGGCTATTCAACCGCCGGGGAGACCCCCGGAGAATTGAATTCCTTCGCTGCCATGCTGGACAGCAGATCTTGATAAAGAATGTCGGGGTCGAAGCGGATTCCATCGCCCCACACGACCGTCGCCGCCTTCCGGTCCACGACCACGCGACAGAACTGATCCACATCCCGCCATGCGCTGAAAGCGCCGACGTCGAGAAGATTCCCGAGAAATACACTTCCCTCCAAACCGTCCTCGAATTTCAGCCAGAGCTTGTAGTCCCGCGAAGCCCTGCATTCGGAGATGCGATGCAGGCTTCCTTCCGTCCGGAGATCCGGGCGATGGCTGAGGGCTAGTCCCAACTGAGTGCGCCTCCAGTCTGGTATTCGATGACCCGGGTCTCGAAGAAATTGCGTTCCTTCTTGAGATCGGTCATTTCGCTCATCCACGGGAACGGATTGCTCGCTCCGGGGAACATCTGATCGACGCCGATCTGCTGGCAGCGACGGTTCGCTATGTAACGCAGGTATTCCTTGAACATGGGGGCGTTGAGCCCCAGTACACCGCGCGGCATCGTGTCTTCGGCATAGCGGTATTCCAGCTCGACCGCAGTCCTGATGAGACTCTGTATCTCTTCACGGAATTCCGCGGTCCAAAGATGCGGGTTTTCCATCTTGATCTGGTTGATGAGATCGATGCCGAAATTGCAGTGCATCGACTCATCGCGCAGGATGTACTGATACTGCTCGGCAGAGCCCGTCATCTTGTTCTGCCGGCCCAGCGCCAGAATCTGGGCGAAGCCCACGTAGAAGAACAGACCCTCCATCACGCACGCGAACACAATGAGACTGCGCAGCAGCTTCTGGTCGGCCTCGGGCGTTCCGGTCCGGAAGGTCGGATCGGTCAGGGTGTCGATGAACGGAATGAGGAACTCGTCCTTGTCGCGGATACTCGGAATCTCGTGGTAGGCGTTGAATACCTCGCCCTCGTCCAGACGCAGGCTCTCGACGATGTACTGATAAGCGTGGGTATGGATGGCCTCCTCGAACGCCTGGCGCAGAAGATACTGCCGGCACTCCGGGGCGGTGATGTGGCGGTAGGTGCCGAGCACGATGTTGTTCGCCGCCAGAGAGTCCGCCGTGACGAAGAAACCCAGGTTGCGCTTGACCAGACGCCGTTCGTCTTCGGTCAGGCCGTTCGGGTCCTGCCACAGGGCGATGTCGCGGCTCATGTTGATTTCCTGCGGCATCCAGTGATTGGCGCAGGCAGCGAGGTACTTTTCCCACGCCCATTTGTACTTGAACGGCACAAGCTGATTCACGTCGGCGCGGGCGTTGATGATGGCCTTGTCCTCGACGCGCACGCGCCGCTGGCTGTTGCCTGCGGAATAGCGTTCCCCCGGAGCCGCGGCCGGCACGGGCGCCGGCAGCATCAACCCACTCACTGTTTGCAGGTTGAGGCCCGGGATCGCCTCGGCCCCGATATCGTCAAAAGAAAGCATTTTTTCTCCCCATCTTCTTGTGCCTGCTCGAGCTCATTGGCAGGATTCGCATTCGGGATCGTCGATTTTGCACAACTTGGTTTCCGGTTCGTCTGATGCGCGCGAAGCGGCTGCAGCGGCAAGTTTCGCCGTCGGCACCCCCCCCTCGGGAACTGCGTTCAGTTGACCGGCCTTCACCGTGGATTTCTCGGCGTGCGTCGCGCCCATGGAGCGCAGGTAGTAGGTGGTTTTCAAGCCCCGCTGCCACGCAAGCTTGTAACTCTCGTCGAGTTTCTTGCCGGATGCCTGGCCGATATAGATGTTGAGCGACTGGGACTGATCGATCCACTTCTGCCGGCGCGCACCTGCTTCGACGATCCATGTGGGATCGACTTCGAATGCGGTCGCGTAGAGGCTGCGCAATTCCGCAGGCGCACGGTCGATGCGGGCAAGATTGCCGTCGAAGTACTTGAGATCAGCCACCATGACCTCGTCCCAAAGGCCGAGCTTCTTCAGATCGGCGACGAGATATTCGTTGACGACGGTGAACTCGCCCGACAGGTTCGACTTCACGAACAGGTTCTGGAAAGTCGGCTCGATCGAGGCGGAAACCCCGATGATGTTGGCGATGGTCGCGGTCGGAGCGATGGCAAGGCAGTTGGAATTGCGCATGCCGTGGCGCTTGACCCGCTCGCGCAGGGGCTTCCAATCCATCGATTCCGACATGTCGATGTCGACATATCCCCCACGTTCCTCGCGCAGCAGGTTCAGCGTGTCCTGCGGCATGATGCCGCGATCCCACAGCGACCCTTTGTAGGACGCGTACCGGCCGCGTTCCTCCGCGAGCTCGGTGGACGCCCAATACGAAAAGTAGGCGACCGCTTCCATGGACCGGTCCGCGAAATCCACTGCGTCCTGAGACCCGTAGGGGATGCGCAGCATCTGCAGGCAGTCCTGGAAACCCATGATGCCCAGTCCTACCGGCCTGTGCTTCATGTTGGAATCGCGGGCTTTCCTCACGGCGTAGTAGTTGATGTCGATGACGTTGTCGAGCATCCGCATCGCCGTGGCAATGGTCTTCTTGAGTTTGTCGTGGTCGAGCTTGAGGGTCCCGCCAACGAGCCGCATGTGCGCGACCATGTTGACCGAGCCGAGGTTGCACACCGCGATCTCATGATCATTGGTGTTGAGGGTGATCTCCGTGCAAAGGTTCGAGCTGTGCACCACGCCGACGTGCTGCTGCGGCGAACGCAGATTGCAGGGATCCTTGAAAGTGATCCAGGGATGCCCGGTCTCGAAGAGCATCGACAGCATCTTGCGCCACAGCTGCGTTGCAGGCATCTTCCTGTACAGCTTCAGCTCGCCCTTGGCGACCTTCTCTTCGTAACCGACATAGGCTTTCTCGAACGCGCGCCCGCACTTGTCGTGCAGATCCGGCACGTCGGAGGGACTGAACAGCGTCCACTCCCCGTTCTCCATCACGCGTTTCATGAACAGGTCCGGGATCCAGTTCGCCGTGTTCATGTCGTGAGTGCGGCGCCGGTCGTCCCCGGTGTTCTTGCGCAGCTCGAGAAACTCCTCGATATCGAGGTGCCAGGTTTCAAGATAGGAACACACCGCCCCCTTGCGCTTTCCCCCCTGGTTGACCGCCACGGCAGTGTCGTTCACGACTTTCAGGAAAGGCACGACCCCCTGGGACTTGCCGTTGGTCCCCTTGATGTGGGAGCCGAGGGCCCTTACCGGAGTCCAGTCGTTGCCGAGCCCTCCGGCGTACTTGGCAAGCAGCGCGTTTTCCTTGATCGCTTCGTAGATACCGTCCAGATCGTCGGACACGGTCGTGAGATAGCACGATGAAAGCTGCGAACGTGCGGTGCCGGAATTGAACAGCGTCGGGGTCGAGCTCATGAAGTCGAACGAGGACAACACGTTGTAGAACTCCACAGCGCGCGCCTCCCGGTCGACCTCGTTGAGGGTCAGGCCCATCGCCACGCGCATGAAGAACGCCTGCGGCAATTCGATGCGCGTACCCTGGATGTGCAGGAAGTAGCGATCGTAGAGTGTTTGCAGGCCGAGGTAACCGAATTTGAGATCGCGCGACGCATCAAGAGCGGCGCCGAGCTTTTTCAAGTCGAAATTGGCCAGGCGCTCATCGAGGAGCTCGGCGCGGATACCTCGCGCGACGAACTGTGGAAAATACTCGGCATAGCGCTTCTTCATCTCCGTCTGCAGTACCTCCTCACCCAGGACTTCGCGACGGATGATGTGAAGGAGCAGCCGCGCAGTGACATAGCTGTACGCCGGATCTTTTTCGATGAGCGCGCGTGCCGAAAGTACTGCGGACTTCCGCACCTCGTCGGCGGGCACCCCGTCGTAGAGATTCTTCAGGGTTTCGGCATGGATCACCCCGGGATCAACCGCTTCGCCCAGGCCCTCGCAAGCCGACGCGATCAGTTCCGCGAGCCGCGCCAGGTCCAACGGGCGTCGCGTGCCGTCTTCGACGGTATGCAGCTGCGCCTGGGGCACCACCTTCTTTTGCGCCGCTTCGTGAGCGCGAGCCTCCGCGCGCTTCTCCCGGTACAGCACGTAGGCGCGCGCGGCCTCATGCTCGCCCGAACGCATCAACGCGAGTTCGACTTGGTCCTGGACGTCTTCGATATGGAAGGTCCCGCCTGCCGGCTGGCGACGCACCAGTGCGTTCACGACCGCGTCGGTCAACCCAGCAACGAGTTCCCTGATTCGCGCAGACGCTGCGCTTTGCCCGCCTTCAACGGCGAGAAACGCTTTGGTCACAGCAACGGAAATCTTGCTGGGCTCGAAACCCACTACTGCTCCGTTGCGGCGGATGATCTTGTACTGGGAAAACGCGGATTGGACAACGGCACCGACGTCGGCGAGAGTCGTCGTTCCGGAAATCGACTGTGGACTCCTCAGGTCAGCCGCGATTTGCATATACCATCTCCTCGACTCTTTTTTTGTGCGCTGCCCGGTGGGTATAAGGGCGGCGAAACCGGGATCTCGGGGCACTTCCTGTTCTCACCACAATATATAGTACCCTAGCAACAGTTTGCAACTAATACTAGTGTAATGTCAAGATGCAAGCGGAGCTTGCTCAAGCTCCTTCGGAGCATTCCATGAACGGGAGGTCGTGCAGCCTCACTCGGCGAAGCTGACGGACCGATCGGACTACGGCGAGGAATCGACTGCGGCAACGCCGCGGGCGGGCGAGTCTATTGGATCAGGGCGAGTGACTGGCGGAAATGTCCCCAGTCGAACGCCGGCCCGGGGTCGGTCTTGCGGCCCGGGGCAATATCGGCGTGGCCAACGACATCGACGATCGGATATCGCTGGCGCAGTACCACGAGCAGTTCCGCCAGACGCGAGTACTGACTGTCGGAGTAGGCTTGATCATCGGCGCCTTCGAGTTCCACGCCCACGGAGAAATCGTTACAGCGCTCGCGCCCCCGCCAGCTCGAGGCGCCCGCGTGCCAGGCTCGCTTTGCGCACGGTACGAACTGGATCAGTTCCCCGTCACGCCGAACCAGGAAATGGGCGGAGACCTTCAGATCGCGCAGAGTCTCGTAGTAGGGGTGAGCGGCAAAATCGAGCGTATTCGTAAACAGCTGCGCGATGGCTTCACCGCCGAATTGACCCGGCGGCAGGCTGATACTATGCACCACGAGCAGGCTGACTGCTGCGTCGTCCGGGCGCTCGTCGTAGTTGGACGAGGGGACCTTCCCGGCGCCCGCGAGCACTCCTTCCTCATCGAAACCACTATAATCCACTCACCGAATTCCCAAGCGCTCCATGCGGTAGCGCAACGCCCGGAACGTGATGCCCAGGAGCTTAGCGGCGGCGGTGCGGTTGAAGCGCGTTTTTTCAAGCACTTCGAGGATCGCCTCCTTTTCGACGCGGTCCAGATATTCCTGGAGCGGCCATTTGGCGTTGGCGCCTGCCGGCTCCGCAGCAACCCATGTCGGTGGAGTGAGCTGGAGGTCTTCCGGCTGGATTTCCTCCTGCGCGGCGAGAGCAACAGCGCGTTCCAGAATGTTCTCCAGTTCTCGCGTGTTGCCGGGGAAATCGTATCCTTCGAGAGCCTCGAGGGCCTCCCCGGAAAGTCGTGGAGAACCTTTCCCATCGGCACCCGAAAGCCGCCGCAGAATTGCTTCGGCAAGGATCGGGACATCTTCGCGGCATTCACGCAACGGCGGCATTTTCAGCTCGATAACTGCGAGGCGATAGTACAGGTCCTGGCGGAATTTTCCCGCTTCGGTGCAGGCCGCCAAGTTCTGATGCGTGGCGCAGATTACGCGCACGTCGACGGCGTCCTCTGAAGTCGCGCCGACCTTGCGCACGTGCTTCTCCTGGATCGCGCGAAGCAGCTTGACCTGCATCGCGAGCGGCAGGTCCGCGACCTCGTCCAGAAACAGGGTGCCGGCGCTGGCGGCCTGAAAAAATCCGTCGCGGTCGCTCTCGGCGCCGGTGAAGGCACCCTTCTTGTAGCCGAAGAACTCGCTTTCCATCAAATTCTCGGGGATGGCGCCGCAGTTGACCGGCACGAAAGCCTTCTCGCGTCGCGCGCCTTTGCTGTGGATGAGGCGTGCAGCGAGCTCCTTTCCGCTTCCGGATTCGCCCGTGATGTAGACGGGCGCCTGACTGCGAGCGAGTTTCTCTATCATCAGGCGCACCTGCTCGATCCCTAGGCTCGAGCCGAGAAGTCCTTGCTCCCCTGACTTGCTTGGCGAGGGTTTTTGCGGCAGGGATAGCGCGGATCTGACCAGCGTACGGAGTTGATCCAGGGACAGCGGTTTGGTCAGGTAGTCGAAGGCGCCGGCCTTGAGTGCTGCGACCGCGTTTTCGGTGCTCCCAAAGGCGGTGATCACCGCCACCGGGAGATCGGCGAATTGCGTGCCGATGAAACGCACCAACTCCAACCCGTCGCCGTCGGGTAAGCGCATGTCGGTGAGACAGAGCTCGAATCGCTTGGACTGTAGCAGCTGTTTGGCTGCAGCGACGGTAGCGGCGCATTCCACCACCAGTCCCATGCGGACCAGGGACAACTCGAGCAGTTCCCGGATGTCAGCCTCGTCGTCGACAACCAGTACCGGACCCTGAACGAGGCTCGTTCGACGTTCCGAGCGCCGGTTCGCTACGCTTCCTGCCATAGGATCCTAAAGTCCGCGCCCGGACCGCGGTCCAGATATTCAAGACTCGCGCCGTTCGCGGCACACAGCTCGCGCGCGATATAGAGGCCGAGCCCCGTTCCGCTCGCGAAGGTGGTAAAAAACGGCTCAAACAACTGCACTTGCAGCTCCGCGGCCACGCCACCGCCGTCATCGATGACGTGCAATTCTACTCGATTTGCCCGGCGCGACACTACGATGCGCACGCTTCCGGTCTGTTTGCGGCAGTGGCGCCAGGCGTTGTGCACCAGGTTCCACAGCACTTGGTTGAGATGGGCACGGTCGAATTCGATCGCAACATCCTCTGCCGCCTCGATAAAGAAGCTTTTGCCTGGGATGTTGTCGTTCTGGGTGAACTCCTCTATGAACGTCAGCAGGTACGGCCGCACCCGGATTGTCTCCGGCTGGACGCGGTCGCGCCGCGAAAGCTCGAGCACATCGTGCACCATGCGCTCGAGGCGCCGCGCGTTGTCGCGAATGATCTGGACCATGCGTTCCTTCTGCGGTCCGCGTTGCTCTTCGTGCAGCAGGTCGCCAGCGTGGGTAATGGCCGAAAGCGGGTTGCGAATTTCGTGGGCGATGTTGGCAGTGAGCCTTCCAAGCGCGGCGAGCTTGAGTTGCTGAGCCTGCTCCTGGAGTTTGGACAGATCTTCAAGGAACACCAGGCTGAAACTTCCGCCGGCGACGCCCGCCGACACGAAACGCCCGCGCACCAGGTGACCGCTCTCGGCAATTTGCATGCTTACGCTGCTTGCGCCCTGACCGGCGCGCCAGGCGGCAAGCCGCTGGGCGAGTTCCTCGGAATAGTCCTCGATCTGGCTCAATTCGGGAACAAGCCGTCCCATCAGATCTGCCGCGCGCGGGTTGTGCAGATGCACCAGGCCGTTGGCATCCACGACGAGTACACCGTCCTGCACATCGCGGATGATCAGCTTGTTGATTCGCAGCTGGTCGGCGAGGTCGGCACCGCGCTGTCGCGCAAGGCGTTCGTTCAGGATCAGGCGCCGTGCCATCCGATTGGTAATCACCGCCGTCACGAAATAGCCGATCGAGAGCAGCCCGGGCTGCAGGAAGCTCGCCGTGCCGGCGTCTTCCATGAGCACCCAGTACGACTGCTCGAGCAGCACGGCGATGGATGCCAACGCGGCGTAGAACAGCATCAACGTGCCCTTGCTGACCAGCGACGCCCCCGCCAGAGAAATGAGCAGCATCACACCCAGGCCGCTTCGGATGCCGCCTGAGGCGTACATCAAGACGACGATCAATACGACGTCGGTGGCGACGTGCAGCGTCAGCTGAAGGTTGAAGTGCGCGGGCACCTTTCGCAGCGTGACGTGGAATACCACGGCGAGAGCCAGATAAACCACGCTCGTGTAGGTATACACCGCAAGATTGTGGCTGCCGAGACTGAGCGCATCCCCGAAAATCAGGGCCGCGAGCAGGAATATCGCGGCCACTGCGATACGGTAGAAATTGAAGTACTTGAGCGAGACCCAGAACGAGTTCGCTACCGTCCCCTGCTGCTGGGACCAAGACAATGCGAGCGTCGCTTGACCCGCCACGACCGTCCTCAGCCGCCGCCGAGCCGGCGGTGCTCTTCGCTGCAGAAAAAGCGGCCGGAAGCTTCAAGCGCTTCGCTTCGCGGGAGATTGACTCCACAATGCGCGCAGGGAACCATCGATTCCTCCGGGACCTGCACCGGGCGTTTTCCGCGCTTGCGGGCAAGCCCGGTCAGGAAGAAGTAGGCGACTACTACCGCGATGATGAGAAGGAGGAGCTTACTCACACTGGAATGGCGTATCCGCGCCGAGGCTTGCGACTGAAGCTATTATACCGGCGCGCGGGCGGAGGACGTTCCGGCCGGATTCTGGTCGGGGTGACTGGATTCGAACCAGCGACACCTGCGTCCCGAACGCAGTACTCTACCAGGCTGAGCTACACCCCGAATCGGACAGGAACAACCGCGGAGGGAAGAGCGCTTCGGGAAGTCTAGTAATCGCGCTCGACCGCGAAGGTGGACAATTCTAGCAAAGAATCCCGGTAACTTGAATTCGGCAGCGACGAAATTGCGGCGCGCGCCGATCGGACCTCGTCCTTGGCCTTGCTCCTCACATAGTCGAGCGCACCGGTCGTGCGAATCGCGTCCAGGACAGCCCTGAAATCTTCCCTGCCGCCATGCTCGATCGCCGAGCGCACCAGCGCCGCCTGTTCGGGCGACCCGCGGTGCATCACGTGAATGAGCGGCAAGGTCGGCTTGCCCTCCTTCAGATCGTCACCCAAGTTCTTTCCGGTATGCGCGGCGTCTCCGGAGTAGTCGAGCACATCGTCGATCAGTTGAAAGGCCGTCCCGAGGTGCATGCCGTAGCTCGCGAGGCCCAGCTCGAGTTCGGCGCCCGCCTTGCCGAGTATGGCCCCCAGTTGTGCTGCCGCTTCGAAGAGCTTGGCGGTCTTGCGCCGGATGACTTCGAGATAGTCCGCCTCGGTTATCGCAACATTGTGGGCGTTCAGGAGTTGCAGCACTTCGCCTTCTGCAATGGTATTGGTGGCATCGGCCAGCACCTCCATGATCCTCATGCTTCCCACAGCCACCATCATCTGGAAGGCTCGCGAGTAGAGGAAGTCCCCAACGAGGACGCTGGCAGCATTGCCGAACTCGGCGTTGGCCGTCTTGCGGCCGCGCCGCAGTTCGGATTCGTCCACGACATCATCGTGCAGCAACGTGGCTGTGTGAATGAACTCCACGACGGCAGCGAGTTCCACATGGTGCTCGCCGCGGTAGCCGGTCGCCCCGGCGGCAAGGAAAACGAGCGCTGGGCGCAGCCGCTTGCCGCCTCCGGCGATGATGTACTCCGCAATCTGGCGGACGAGCACCACGTCGGACTCGAGCCGGCGCCTGATCATGGCGTCCACCGCGAGCATGTCTGCGGCGATAAGGTTGCGGAGAAGTTCGGGTTGCAAAGGAAATTAGCGCACTGCGGAATGGACTTAACGGCGGGTCAGGAGCATAGCATAATTTCTTTGACCGCACCCGCTAAAGGTATGTATAATTTCGTGTTTTTCAGAGCGATTCGGAGACAGGCATGTACGCGGTCGTCAGAACCGGGGGTAAGCAGTACCGTGTATCCGCCGGCGAAAAATTGCGGGTCGAGAAGCTCACCGGAGCCGTAGGTGAAGAACTGGTACTCGACGAAGTACTCCTCGTCGGGGAAGGCCAGGCCCTCACGGTCGGAACCCCGGTGGTCAAGGGCGCCTCGGTCAAAGCAAAGATCGTCGCTCACGGCCTCGGCGACAAAGTAATGATCTTCAAGATGCGCCGGCGCAAGAACTCGAAAAGGCTCCGCGGCCACCGGCAGGCCTACACCGAGATCGAGGTCACCGGTATTGCGGGCACATGAGTATTGCGGGCACATGAGAGACCGCTGACCCGGAAGAGAAAGGCAAACCATGGCACATAAAAAAGCAGGCGGCAGTTCCCGCAACGGGCGCGACTCGCACTCAAAGCGACTCGGGGTGAAGCGCTATGGCGGGCAGGTGGTGGCCGCGGGCAGCATCATTGTTCGTCAGCGCGGCACCCGTGTTCACCCCGGGGACAACGTCGGCATCGGGAAGGATCACACCCTTTTTGCCAAGGTCAACGGCAAGATCCAGTTCAGCTTCAAGGGACCGGCCCGCAAACAAACGGTCAGCGTGGTACCGGCTTAGAAACACCTCCCCTTCCTGAAAGCCCTATCCACGCGATAGGGCTTTTTTGTTTCTACAATGAAATTCATAGACGAAGCGCGCATCGAGGTCCATTCCGGCAAGGGCGGCAACGGCGCGGTCAGCTTCCGGCGCGAAAAATTCGTGCCGCGCGGCGGGCCGGATGGCGGCGACGGCGGTACCGGGGGCAGCGTGCTCGCGATCGCCGACCGTAACATCAACACGCTCGTCGAGTACCGGTTTGCCCGCATCCATCGGGCGCGCGACGGCGAAAAGGGGCGGGGCCGCCAATGCAACGGCAAGGGCGCCGATGACGTCGTGCTGCGCATGCCCGCGGGTACGGTGATCAAGGACGCGAACACGGGCGAAACGATCGCAGATCTCGCCGAGCACGAGCAAACGGCCTTCCTGGCGCGGGGCGGCAAGGGCGGGCTGGGGAACGTCAACTTCAAATCGAGCACCAACCGCGCGCCGCGCAAGGCCACGCCCGGAGAACCCGGGGAACATCGCTCGCTCAATCTCGAGCTCAAAGTGCTTGCCGACGTCGGACTGCTCGGACTTCCCAATGCCGGAAAATCTACGTTCATTCGCGCCGTCTCCGCTGCCCGTCCCAAGGTGGCCGACTACCCGTTCACCACCTTGCACCCGCATCTCGGAGTGGTTCGCGTCGGGGTCGATCGCAGCTTCGTGGTCGCGGACATCCCGGGGCTCATCGAAGGAGCAGCCGAGGGTGCGGGGCTCGGACATCAGTTTCTCAGACACCTCGTGCGCACCCGGCTGCTTCTGCACATCGTCGATGTCGCGCCTATCGAAGCAGACGCCGATCCGGTTCGCGATGCGAAATCCATTGCCGAAGAGCTGAAGAAATTCGACCCGGCGCTTTATCGAAAGCCCCGCTGGCTGGTGCTGAACAAAACGGATATGCTCCCCGCCGAGGAGCGCGAGTCCGTAGCCGCCGCCCTCGTACGCAGACTGCGCTGGCGCGGCAAGAGCTTCTGCATCTCCGCGCTTACCGGGGAGGGTTGCCGCGAGCTCAGCTTTGCGGTGATGAAGTTTTTGGAATCCGGAATAGCGCCATGAAAGAGGCAAGGCGTTTTGTCGTCAAGGTCGGGAGCTCGCTCGTCACCAACCAGGGCGCGGGGCTCGATGTCTCCGCGATCGCGCGTTGGGCGGAACAGATTGCCAAACTGCGTCAGGCCGGCAAGGAGTTTGTCCTGGTCTCCAGCGGTGCCATCGCCGAAGGCATGCAACGTCTGGGCTGGACACGCCGTCCGAGCGCCATGCACGAGCTGCAGGCCGCCGCCGCAGTCGGACAGATGGGGCTCGTGCAGGTCTACGAGTCCTGTTTCCGCCAGCATGGGCTGCGCACGGCGCAGGTGCTCCTTACGCACGCCGATCTCGCCGATCGGCAGCGTTATCTGAACGCCCGTTCCACCTTGCTCACCTTGCTCGGACTCGGAATCATTCCGGTGATCAACGAGAATGACACTGTCGTCACCGACGAAATCCGGTTCGGCGACAACGACACGCTCGCTGCGCTGGTGGCCAATCTGGTCGAAGCCGATTGCCTCATCATCCTGACCGACCAGCAGGGGCTCTACACCGACGATCCGCGGCGCAATCCTCAAGCGACCCTGATTCAGAGCGCAAAGGCGGGTGATCCTCGCCTGGAAAAGTCGGCTGGCGGTACCGGCTCCAACATCGCGAAGGGTGGCATGCTCACCAAAGTGCTTGCAGCCAAGCGCGCCGCCCGCTCGGGAGCCCAGACAGTGATCGCATCGGGACAGGAGCCGGAGGTCTTGATCAGGCTCGCCGCTGGAGAAGCGATCGGTACCTTGCTCTCGGCCCAAACAACGCCGCTTGCCGCGCGCAAGCAGTGGCTCGCCGATCATCTGCAAATCGCAGGACGGCTCGGGCTCGACGCAGGGGCGGCCAAGGCTTTGCGATCCGGAGGCAAGAGCCTCCTGCCGATCGGGGTCAAGAACGTGGAAGGCGAATTCGAGCGCGGCGCAGTGGTCGCTTGCCTCTCGCCGGAGGGCGCCGAGATCGCGCGAGGACTGGTCAACTACAACGCCCAAGAATCCCGACGCATCGCCGGCCGGGCGTCAAGCGAGATCGAGACGATACTCGGTTACGTCGACGAGCCGGAATTGATCCATCGCGACAATTTGGTGCTGCTCTAGCAAGAGCAGCCCACGTTGCGGCATAGGCTAAGCTGCGAAGCAGGTCAAGAGACGCCGGCTTCATAAGGCGCCTCGGCCGAAACCACAGCCTTGTCCTGCTCTAGTTGGACAAGGGTGCGGCTTTCCTGGGCTGATTTCCCCGTCCGAGCGCCTGCACCGCGTCCTCGGTGGTGGATACCCTGCCGCGCCCGGAGCAGAAGAAGTCCTCCGCCAATGCCGTGTGCTGCCGATTGACCTGATTGTTGCCTATCGGGGTCCATTGGGGATCGCGCGCCTGCGACCAGGTACCGTCAGACCTGCCGAGTGCGTAGATCTTGCGTTCGTAAGTCTGGCAGCGCATGCCCTCGTAGCTCACGTTCATCGCCGCACTGGGACTGCGCGCGATCAGCGTATATCGCACGACGCCATCCTGGCCGACGCTGACCGAGGCCGGGTCCACAAAAAACTCGAACGTCGCAGCCGAGCTGACGTAAATTCGAACCAGATTTTCCTGCCTGGGATAGGATGGCAGCAGCGACTTCTGAGCCTCCCAGGGCTTGCTTTCGAAATCGTCGCGAAGGTTGGGCGACTGACAGGCGGAGAGCACCGCCAAGAGGACGGGCACGGAAACGCGTGATCGCTTCACGCCAGATCTCCCACCAGCGCATCCCGCACCGCCGAAGGTGCCTCCAGCGTAGCAGAATAGCGGGGATGATCGACCCCGATCGCGAGTCCAGCGCCTTTCTTGAGCGCCTGGGCCATTGCTTCGTCGAATTCGAAGCGCAAGAAATGCACCGCTGAAGTTTTCTGCTCGTTCGCCCGATCGAGATCCTCGTCGGCAATCGACCGCACGCGCTCGTGACCCTCGGCCCGGAGCCAAACCTTGTCCTCGATTCCGATCAGTTCCGCGAGCCGCTTGCTCCGTTCGTCCGGATCCGGATACTCGATCATCAGGGTTGCCTTGAGGTTGCGGCCGTCCGGAACGAGCGGGTTATAGGCGTCGAGTTCCTCCTGAATGCCCTCCTCCTCAAATATTCGTTCGACGCGTAGCATCTCCTGCACTTGGTAGCGGACGGTGAGCTCGTCCTCGAATAGAAGGGTGAGATGTTCTCCCAGGTGAACCGTGCGGTGCTTCTTGTGGGCCATGACTTTCGCCCGAAACTGCGTACGCTCGCGCGCATACGTCTCCAGCGTCATGAGGCTCACGCGGTTGATTCGAGGCATGGCAGAAGTCGGCGCCCGGATTCGGCTAGATTCCGTAGGCCATCCGAAGCAGCGACAAAGGATGCGCTTTTTTCGCCCGGCTCTCGCCGATGCCCTGCTCGATGTGGCGGGCCGCGATCGGACAATCGGAACTGATGTAATCGGGCTCGCCGTCTGCCATCTGGCGGAACACCGGTCGGCCGATTTTCATCGAGTTTTCGTAGTACTCGGACTTCACGCCCCAGGTTCCATCGTGGCCAGAGCAGCGTTCGACGGTATTGAGCGTGGTGCCCGGCACCATCTGCAGCGCCTCGCGGGTCTTCTGGCCCATGTTCTGCACCCTGGAATGGCAGGGCACATGGTATGAGACCTTTCCAATGGGGGCTTTGAAATCGGTCTTGAGCAGACGATCGCGGTTACGCAGGACAAAGTACTCGAACGGATCGAACATGGCTTCACTGGCTGCCTTGACGTCGGCATCTTCCGGGAACAACAGCGGCAACTCGTTCTTGAACATCAGGGTGCACGAAGGGATCGCGGTGAGGATCGCGTAGCCCTCGCGCGCGAGCCTGGCGAGCGGCGGAATATTTACCGCCTTGAGGCGTTCGACCCCCTCCAGATCGCCGAGCTCGAGCTTGGGCATGCCGCAGCAAGCTTCCTTCTCCACGATGACATACTCGATCTCGTTGTGATCGAGAACGGCCAGCAAATCGTTGCCGATGCCGGGCTCGTTGTAGTTGACGTAGCAAGTCGAAAATATCGCAGCCTTTCCCGGGGTGCGTTCGCCGTTCCTCGGCTCGTAGCTGCGGCTTGCGGCTGCCTGTGCGCGAAACGTGCCAGGGCTATAGGGCGGCAGCCTGCGTTCAGAGTGAACGCCGATCGCCTTTTCCATCAGCACGCGCGCTACGGGGTTGCGGTTGATTGCGTTCACCACCTGCGCCACCACCGGGATCGCAGCGAGCTTGCCGATCGCATCGGTGGACGAAAGCAGCCTATCGCGGAAACGCAGCTCACCCTTCCTGAATTTCACCGCCTTCGCTCGCAGCATGAGGTGGGGGAAATCGACGTTCCAGGGATGCGGCGGCACGTAGGGACACTTCGTCATGTAGCACATGTCGCAGAGGTAGCATTGGTCCGTGACTTTCCCGTACTGCGATTTGTCCACGCCGTCGACTTCCAGGGTTGCGCTCGCATCCACGAGGTCGAACAGCGTTGGAAACGCCGTACACAAGTTGACGCAGCGCCGGCAACCGTGGCAAATCTCGAACACGCGTTGCATTTCGCCGAGGAGTTTCGCTTCCTCGTAGAATTCCGGTGTGCGCCACGCGATCGGATGGCGGGTCGGAGCGTCCAGGCTCCCTTCGCGAACGGTCATCTCGAGACTCGACGGATCTACGCGTAAACAGGTTTTCCGCGGATTGAGGGGCCGGACGGCCCCTTCCCTTCCGCGGAGTTAGTCCGGCGCCTTCGGCGTCCCGGATTAACTGTCTAGTCTGCGAGCGCGTCCAGCGCCTTCTGGAAGCGGTTGGCGTGAGAGCGCTCCGCTTTGGCGAGCGTCTCGAACCAATCGGCGATCTCGGAGAAGCCTTCCTGGCGTGCGGCCTTCGACATGCCGGGATACATGTCGGTGTACTCATGGGTCTCTCCGGCAATGGCGGCCTTGAGATTCAGGCGCGTGCCGCCGAACGGAAGGTCCGTCGCCGGATCGCCGCACTGTTCCAGGTATTCCAGGTGCCCGTGGGCATGCCCTGTCTCGCCTTCCGCGGTAGAGCGGAACACCGTCGCGACATCGTTTTGCCCTTCGACGTCGGCTTTCGCCGCAAAATAGAGATATCGGCGATTCGCCTGCGATTCGCCCGCGAACGCCGCCTTGAGATTGCCGTGAGTCTTCGAACCTTTGAGCTGCATGAGCCTCTCCTGATAGTGGACTGAATTAGACTAGCTCTAACAAGTAGACAAAGATTAATATTGACTGCGCCCTCCTGTCAAGCCCAATTTCCGGATGAATGTCCGAGGGCCGCCTCGATTTCCGAAAAGGTATGAGCAAAGGCATTCGGCTGGAGCTGAACGCCCAGCTGACGGGCAATTTGCGTGAGGGAGAAGATTCCGCGCACCCGCTCTTCATTCGCGCTACGCTCCCCAACGAGAAAGTGCTGGCGTCCGGCGTGCTTGAGCGTTGCCACGATATGGCCCACTCGCGCCTGACGGACTTCCTCGAACGCAAGCAGTTCGAGCATTGCGCGCGGCGTCATGATGTCGGCTACCCGGACGTCCTGCCGCCTGATCCCCCGTTCGAGGGCGAGTTTTACCGGTGTTTCGCCGAGAACTTCGGTCGCGGTCAGAATGCCGACCACGCTGCCCTGCGCGTCTGTTATCAGCAGCGCACGCACTCCGCGCCGCTTCATGAATTCGTTGGCCTGTTCGATTCCGGCCTCGGGTTCGATGGTCGCAGCCAAGGTCTGCGAGAAATCGGTCATCACCGATAGCGCGGGCGCGTCGAGCGTAACCCGGGAAGGCGGAACCGCGCGCGCTATTCCAACGCCTGCCGTCGATTGCAGGGGCGACCAGCGTAACGGCGCATATTCACGAAACATGGCGATTTATCCGAAGGATTTTGAATGAGGAAAGTGCACGCCGACATCCGCATTTCGATAACGGGCCGAGCCGTCGCAGGCAGATCAGCGTGATGCGATTTCCGCGGAAAGAGACTTGCGGCCTTGGCTGCGAAACATGTAGCGGGCAAGTTCGGTGAGTGCCTGCTGGTAGACGTCCCGCTTGAAATCGATTACCGAATCCAGGGGTATCCAATACTCGTTCCACCGCCAGGCGTCGAATTCCGGCCGCTCCGAAGCCCGCAACTGGACGTGCCATTCGCGCCCCACCAGCCGCAGCAGGAACCAGATCTGTTTTTGTCCCCGGTAGTTGCCGCGCCAATCCCGCTTGAGCCACTGTGCGGGCACTTCGTAGCGCAGCCAGTTGCGCGTTCGCCCCAGGATCTTCACGTGGCTGGGTAGCAGGCCCACCTCTTCCCGCAGTTCGCGGTACATCGCCTGCACCGGCGTTTCCCCCAGCTTGATCCCGCCCTGCGGGAACTGCCAAGAGTGTTCCTTGACGCGCTTGCCCCAGAAAACCTCGTTGCGCCCGTTGCAGAGAATGATGCCGACGTTCGGCCGATAGCCGTCTCGATCGAGCATACGCAATCCAGCAAAAGTCTGTCCACGCCCATTCTTTCACAAATCGCCGGCGATTAGAAGGCGCAGCCGCTTCACGGCTGCGAGGCGTGCAAGTTCAAGTAGAATGTCGCGTCCCGGTTTCGCTCCCCCGCCATGCGCGCTTCGCGATACTTTCTTGCCACGCTCAAGGAGGCCCCCGCCGACGCCGAACTCGTCAGCCACAAGCTGATGGTCCGCGCGGGTCTGATCCGCCGGCTCGCCGGCGGCATCTATACCTGGATGCCGCTGGGGCTCCGGGTCGTGCGCAAGGTCGAGGCCATCGTGCGCGAGGAAATGAATCGCGCCGGGGCGATCGAGTTGTTCATGCCGGCGGTGCAACCCGCGGAGTTGTGGCAGGAGTCCGGTCGCTGGCAGAAGTATGGTCCGGAGTTGCTGCGCTTGAAAGACCGTCATGACCGAGAATTCTGCGTCGGCCCCACCCACGAAGAAGTGATCACCGACATCGCGCGGCGCGAGATTCGCAGCTATCGACAGCTGCCCGTACATTTCTACCAGATCCAGACCAAGTTCCGCGACGAAATCCGGCCGCGCTTCGGCGTCATGCGCGGGCGCGAGTTTACGATGAAGGACGGCTACTCCTTCCATGCCGACTACGCCGACCTGCAGCGCGAATACCGGAACATGCACGACACCTACACGCGCATCTTCACCCGCTTGGGACTCGAATTCCGCGCCGTCGCCGCCGATCCCGGGGCAATTGGCGGCACGGGTTCGCAGGAGTTCCACGTTCTCGCCGAGTCCGGAGAAGACGCGTTAGCGTATTGTCCCCAGTCCGACTATGCGGCGAACGTCGAGCTCGCAGAAGCAGTGGCACCGAACGCAGAGCGAAAAGCGCCCGCCGATCAGATGAAGAAGGTTCCGACTCCCGGTAAAACCCGCTGCGAGGATGTTGCCGAGCAGCTGGGCATACCGATTCAGAAGACGGTGAAAGCGATCGCGGTTGTGCGCGAGGAGACCCAAAAAGTATCGGGGGCGTTCGCGATGTTGCTCGTTCGCGGCGACCACGACCTGAACGAGATCAAGACCCAGAAGGTGATCGGCGGTTTCCGGTTCGCAAGAGACGAGGAGATCGAACGGATATTGAAGTGCCGCCCCGGCTACATTGGGCCAGTCAGCAGTTCGGCTCTAACCATCTACGCGGATCGAACCGTGGCGGCAATGAGCGATTTCGTCTGCGGCGCGAACGAGGCGGGCTATCACCTCACAGGCGTCAACTGGGGACGCGATCTTCCCGAGCCCGGTCAGGTAGCAGACATCCGCAAGGTTATTACCGGCGATCCCAGCCCCGATGGCAAAGGGAATCTGGAAATCGTGCGCGGAATCGAAGTCGGGCACATTTTTCAGCTGCGCACCAAATATTCCGAACCCATGAAAGCGTCGTTCCTCGACGATGGGGGCAACAGCCGTCTCTTCGAAATGGGCTGCTACGGCATTGGCATTACCCGAATCGTCGGGGCAGCGATCGAGCAGAACCACGATGAGCGCGGGATCGTTTTTCCAGAAGCGATCGCACCGTTCCACGTTGCCCTGGTTCCCATCGGCTACGGCAAGAGCGCTGCGGTGCGCGAGGCCGCCGACGCCCTCTACCAGGAACTCTCGGATTCCGGCGTCGAGGTGCTGCTCGATGATCGGGACGAACGCCCGGGCGTGATGTTCGCCGACATGGAGCTGATCGGCATTCCCCACCGCGTCGTCGTCGGCGAACGCAGCCTCAAGGAAGGATTGATCGAATATCAGGGACGGCGCGACAAAGAGCCGAGAAAGCTGCACCAGGCAGAAGTCTTGTCTAAGCTGCGTTCCAAATCGTGAGACTTGTGCTTTTTCTCCCGGGCCTGATGGCCGCGCTCGCGGGGAACGCATTGGCCGGGGCTCAAATCTACGAGCCCCTCGCCGCCAGGGTGCAGGCGGACCTGCAGGCGTCGATCGCGGATAAACCGGCGCCGCAACACGCCTTTACCGATTCGGAGGCCGCAGTCAACTGGCTCGCTGAAATGTCGCAGCGGCTGGAGAGAAAAATACCCAACTTCCAGTCGCGCGTGGAGTTCCTGCGCACATTGCACTTCGAGGCGATCCGCGCCGGACTCGATCCACAGCTTGTCCTGGCGGTGATCCAGGTCGAGAGCAACTTTCGCAAGTATGCCGTATCGCGCTCCGGTGCCCGAGGCTACATGCAGGTGATGCCCTTCTGGGTCGGATTGGTCGGCCGCCAGGGCGACAACCTGTTCAGTCTGCGCAACAACCTGCGCTACGGCTGCGTCATCCTGAAGTACTACCTCGATCGCGAGAAGGGCAACCTGTTTCGCGCGCTAAGCCGCTACAACGGGTCCTTGGGAAAGGCCGAGTATCCCAACACGGTGATCGGCGCCTGGCGCAGCGTGTGGCGCTACCAGGGGAAACTTGCCTTCGCTCCCGCTCCGCCCGTCTCGCGGCCAGTCCCGGCCAGATATCAGGTAGAAAACAGAGTCGCGATCGTCGCCTGAATCGCTTGCGCCGCGGCACGCGGATCGGGCGCTTGACGGATCGGCCGACCGACGACGATGTAGTCGGCGCCGTTTGCAAACGCCTGGGCAACGTCGACCGTGCGCTTCTGGTCGTCGGCGAGGCGATTCCGAACCGGTCGCACTCCCGGGGTCACCACCAAGAGACGCGCGCCGAGCTCGCGTTTCAGCGCCGGGGCCTCCAGCCCCGAGGCAATCACGCCGTCGCAACCGGCTTCGAGCGCCCGCCGGGCGCGCGAGAGCACCAGCTGCTCGATGTTGCATTTGAAGCCGAGGTCGTCGAGATCTCCCTGGTCGAGGCTGGTGAGCGCGGTCACCGCGAGAATTTTCACATCCCCCTTGGCCTCCCCCGCCGCCTCGAGCATGGCCTGGTTCCCGTGTACGGTTGTGAAAGTCACGCCGCGATTTTGAAGACCCCGCACCGCCGCCCGGACCGTCTCTGGAATATCGAAAAATTTGAGATCGACGAATACCTTTTTTTTCTGACCCGAGAGCCACTCGATCAGGCCGAAATACCCATCGCCCATGAACAGTTCCAGACCGACCTTGTAGAAGGTCACGCTGTCACCGAGCCTTTGCACCAGGGCTTTTGCCTCTTCGACGGAAGCAACGTCAAGGGCGGCGATCAGGCGCTCGGCACGCGGGATGATCTTCATCTGCGATGTCATGGGCATTCGGTCCGGGATTCTAGCGGATCAAGCCGTGTCCTTTTCAAGTAGGCGCCCGAGGGGCAGGTTCAGGGTCTCGTCGGCGCGCGCGGCAAACCGCTCCAACAGTTGTTTCAAGGGCTCGCTGCGCTCTTTACCCGCAGGCGCCTTGCCGTCCAAAACGAACTCGCGGTATACGTCGGCCACGAGGAGTCGCTCTTTGTCGAACGCCATTGCGTAGCGTCCGCCGGTGGACCTCGCCACCCAACCTCGCGCAACCAGACGTTCAAGGACCTGCTCGGTCTGATCCACCGTGAGCGATGCATGCTGGGCGATTTTCCTCAATTCGAGGCGCGCGGGACCCTCCTCGGCGCGCGCCAGCGCCAGAAGTATCGCCAACACGTCGCCGAATCCGACTCCTGACGCGCCCCCCGCGGCGCTGCGCAGTACGGTGAAATCCGGCGCCAGCGCGGCAATCAACGCACCGATCACAATCACCACCCAGGAAAAATAGATCCAGAGGAGAAAAACCGGGATCACCGCGAACGCCCCATAGACCAGTGCATAAGTCGGGATCTTGGCGATGAAGAGCGCGAAGCTTCGCTTCATGATCTCGAATGCCAGGGCCGCGACCAGGCCCCCGGCCAGAGCGTGGCGCGGTTTGACCGCGCGGTTCGGCACGACGTAGTAGAGCAGCGTGAACGCTGCACAGGTAAGCACGAAGGGGACGAGTCCGAGAATCGCAGCACTTGCAAAAGGAGTCTGCCAGGCGAATCCGAGGGATACACCGACGAGGTACGAGGTGATCGAAAGGCTCGCGCCGACCAGGACCGGCCCGAGCGTGAGCGTTGCGCAATAGACAAGGACGCGTTGCGCCAGGGGACGCTGGCGTGTGACCCGCCAGATCGAGTTGAACGCGCGTTCTATCGTGAACATCATCGTGAAGGCAGTGATAGCGAGCACCGCAGTGCCGAGAGCGGTCAAGCGGCCGGCCTCACCCGAGAATTGTTCGATGTAACTGGCTACGACCTCTCCCGCTTTCTCGGGCAGCATGTTGGCAAGGAGGAATGCGTGAATCTGCTCTCCCAGTCCGGAAAAAACCGGAGACGCCGCCATGAGCGTAAGCGTGATGGTGACCAGCGGAACGAGCGCAAGCAGCGTCGTAAAAGTGAGACTCGAGGCGATCTGCAAACAGCGATCCTGGTCGAGCCGTCTGAACACGTGCGCGAGGAAGCGGCCCAGCTGTCGCAGAAAGGGCATGGGATGCATGAATCGGGAATGAACGTCGCCTATAATACCAGCGCCCTTTCCGACTCTCGCCGATGAGCGATATCCTGGTTCTCTACTACAGCCACCGCGGTGCGGTGCGCGAGATGGCTCAATGGATCGCTCGCGGCATCGGGGAAATCGATGGCGCGAGCGCGCGCTTGCGCACGGTGCCGCGGGTGACGAGCGCGAGCGAAGCCTCGGAATCCGTCGTTCCTCCGTCGGGTCCGCCCTACTGCGAACTGCGCGACCTGGAAGAATGTATCGGGCTCGCGCTGGGCAGCCCGACTCGCTTCGGCAACATGGCGGCACCCATGAAGCATTTTTGGGACGGCACCTCGAACCTGTGGTTGAAAGGCGCTCTCTCAGGCAAGCCCGCAGCGCTGTTCACATCCACCGCCAGCCCACACGGCGGCCAGGAAACGACTCTGGTCTCGATGATGCTGCCGCTGCTCCACCACGGCATGCTGATCGTCGGCCTGCCCTATACCGAGCCGGAGCTCTTCGATGCGCGATCGGGTGGAGGTCCATACGGGGCGAGCCATGTCTCCGGCCTGGATTCGGACCGCGCCTTCGACGACGCCGAACGCAGTCTCTGCCGGGCTCTCGGGCGGAGGCTAGCGACGATGGCGCTGAAGCTTGCGCGGTGAGCCGAGGCGCCGACGCCAGGCGTCACCTGGCTTCCTGCCGGGCAGGAGTTTTGTCGACCCTGTCCCGGCGGCATGGCGGACATCCGTTCGGCTCGCTCGTCCCCTACGTCCTCGATCACCGGGGCAGGCCGGTGATCCTGGTCAGCCGCCTCGCCGAACACACCCGCAACATGGAAGCCGACCCCCGCGCCAGTTTGCTCGCCCATGACGCCGAGTCCGACCCGCAGGCGGGCGCCCGCGTCACGCTCCTAGGCAATGCAGTTCCGCTCGAAGCGTCGAGCCCGGGCGCGGCGCTTTACCAGCGTCTGTTCCCCGATTCAGAGCGGCTCCTTGCGCTGGGCGATTTTTCGTTTTTCGTTCTCGAGCCGCTCGCGGTGCGCTTCATCGAAGGTTTCGGCTCGATACACTGGATATCGGCCGCCGAATACCTGGATTCCGACGTTCGCACCTAAGCGGTCGCCGCCCTCCTTCACCTCTGCGGATTGATTCGCTCCATCTTGCTCTGCAGCTTGTTGAGGGCGTTGACGTAGGCCTTGGCCGACGCAACGACGATGTCGGTGTCGGCGCCCACGCCATTGACGATCCTACCGCCCTTGGACAGGCGCACCGTCACCTCGCCCTGCGACTCGGTCCCCTGCGTCACGGCATTCACGGAGAAAAGGAGGAGTTCGGCACCGCTCTTTGCCACGCTCTCGATCGCCTTGAAGATCGCGTCCACCGGACCGTCCCCGTCAGCGTCGGCCTTGCGTTCCTTGCCGCCCTCGGTCAGCACGATCTTCGCGCGCGGGCGCTCGCCGGTGCCGCTCGCCTGGTTCATGCGCACCAGTTGCCAGTGCTCCGCGGCGGCGGCCGTGGCTCCATCGGAGACGAGCGCCTGCAGGTCCTCGTCGAAAATGTCGGCCTTCTTGTCGGCGAGATCCTTGAAGCGCTGAAACGCCTTGTTGTAGGCGTCCTCACCGTCCAGCTCGATGCCGATCTCCTTCAGTCGCTGGCGGAAGGCGTTGCGACCCGAGAGCTTACCGAGCACGATCTTGTTCGCGCTCCAGCCCACGTCCTCGGCGCGCATGATTTCGTAGGTATCGCGACTTTTCAGGACGCCGTCCTGATGGATGCCGGAGGCATGCGCGAAGGCGTTTGCGCCCACCACCGCCTTGTTCGGCTGGACCACGAACCCGGTGATCTGGGATACCAGGCGCGAGGCCGGCACGATCTGGCTGGTGTCGAGGCGCGTTTCGAGGTTGAAGAAGTCGCCGCGGGTGCGCACCGCCATCACCACTTCCTCGAGCGAGGTGTTGCCGGCGCGCTCGCCCAGGCCGTTCACCGTGCACTCGATCTGGCGCGCGCCCCCGATCGTGACCGCAGCGAGCGAATTCGCCACCGCCATGCCTAGGTCGTTGTGGCAATGCACCGACCATACCGCCTTGTCGGAGTTCGGTACTCTCCCCCGCAGCTTTCTGATGAATTCGCCGAATTGTTCTGGCACGGCGTATCCGACCGTATCGGGTATGTTGATGGTCGTAGCGCCTTCCTTGATCACCGCCTCGAGCACACGGCAGAGGAAGTCGGGATCGGAGCGGCTGCCGTCCTCGGGCGAGAACTCGATGTCGTCGCGGTGCTTGCGCGCAAAGCGCACCGAGAGCGTCGCCTGCTCGAGCACCTGTTCGGGGGTCATGCGCAGCTTCTTCTCCATGTGCAGCGCGCTGGTGGCGATGAAGATGTGGATACGGCCCGATCTGGCCGGCTTCAGCGCATCGATCCCGCGTTGGATGTCGCGATCGTTGGCGCGGCACAGGCCGGCCACCGTCGAGTCCTTGATCACGCTCGCAACCGCTTGCACCGCCTCAAAATCGCCGTTCGAAGAGGCCGGGAAGCCCGCTTCGATCACATCGACCCGCATCTTCTCCAGCAGCCGCGCGATGCGAAGTTTCTCTTCCTTGGTCATCGAGGCGCCGGGGCTTTGCTCGCCGTCGCGCATGGTGGTGTCGAATATGATCAAT
>Ga0193726_1000893_pt1 | contig 26807 bp, 31 predicted proteins | sample H2c1metaG_FD_144928 | JGI IMG/M metagenome (GOLD analysis project Ga0193726, IMG submission 144928) | Soil microbial communities from a riparian zone of the East river system, Colorado, United States - H2c1 | ecosystem: Environmental > Terrestrial > Soil > Riparian zone | place: USA: East River...
GGTGGCGAGATGGCAGAAGGAAATCTGCAACTCATCGAGGGCGGCCAGCATGTCGAGCGCGTGCTGGCGCATGGAGTAGTTGGAAAAATCAGGCGTCGGCGGCGGCCGGTCGCTTTCGCCGCAGCCGCGCCAGTCAATGCCGATCACCCGGACGCCGCTAGGAAACAGCGGTGCGGCGAGTTCGATCCAGTCCTTGCTGGCGAGATTGCCGTGGATGAAGACGACGGTGACATCGCCTTCCCCCCATTCTCGCCAGCCGAGCTGGACCTCGCCCGCTCGCACCCTTGCCACCATCAGGCTCCTACTTGTTCAGGCCGGCGGTCGGCGAAGCGCCGGGCGGCGTTGGTGCAACACCAACCGTCGTCTCGTTGGAAGGGCCATTGACCAGACGGTCGATGGCGATCGGCGAATTGACGACGACGTTGCCGAGTTCGACGAAGTCGACGACATCGGTCGCGAATTGCACCGGATTGTCCGTATGGATGAAGTGACCCGTATCCGGGTAGATCTTCACCGTTGGACGATTGCCCGCGGCCGCCATGCGCTCAATGAACGGAACGATGACACCACCCGCGAGATCCTTCAGCCCGTTCAGGGAGGTCCCGGGGATGAACGGCTCCTTGGCGCCGAAGGCGAGGAAGATCGGCGCCTTGATCTGCGTTAGGCGCCGGTGGCCATGCCCAGCATGCCGTCATACGGCCCGCGGCACTACCGCCGGAATCAGGGCCATTGCTGGATCCATTCGCGCTGGCCTTACGGAAGATCGAGTTTGAAAGCGGTCGCCTGATGCAGGCGCAAATCATGTTCCTGAAGAGCGTAGATCTGGTGCCGTTTCGCAGCGCCGTGAACACGGCCGTCGAGAGCCTCCACGAGCAGGTGCGCAAGCTATGGGACGATATGCTGTCCTCGATTGGCGTAGATCCCGGCAATGGCGTCGAATCCTGAAGCGGAAGCCTTGATACAGATCAAAGGTTCATGCCGGGCCCGCTCCACCCTTGGTCACGCGCCTGCAAGCGCAAGCGATTTCGGAGCCTTCCAATGAAAGCCGTCTCCGTAGAAGAAGCGGTCGCCATGATCCCCAATGGCGCAACCGTAATGGTGGGTGGCTTCATGGGGGTGGGAACGCCGGAGCGACTGCTGGACGAATTGGTCAGGCAAAGGAAATCCGAGCTCTCCATCGTCAGCAATGACGCCGCTGTCCCCGGCAAAGGCGTAGGGAAACTGTTCGACGCGGCGATGGTCTCGACGTTGACCACGAGCCACATCGGACTCAATCCCAACGTGCAAAAACAGATGATGGACAACCAAGTCGCCGTCAACCTGGTGCCGCAGGGCACGTTCGTCGAACGTATCCGGGCTGGCGGCTGTGGCCTCGGAGGCGTGCTGACGCCGACCGGGGTCGGGACCATGGTCGAGGAAGGCAAGCGCAAAATTGAAGTCGACGGCAAGCATTTCCTGCTCGAAACGGCGCTTCGCTCGGATTTTGCACTGATCCATGCGTTCCTGGCTGATTACCTCGGTAACCTCGCTTACGCCCTGACCGCACGCAACTTCAATCCCGTCATGGCAATGGCGGCCGATACCGTCATCGTTACAGCAGAGCACATTGTTCCCGTCGGCGTCATTGCGCCCGACCATGTCATAACGCCGGCGCCGCTCGTCGACTACCTCATCGCCAACGGGTGATCCATGGATGCTCAATCGATCATCGCGCGACGGGCGGCACGCGAACTTCGCGCAGGTAACCTCGTCAATCTCGGCATCGGAATTCCAACCCTGGTCGCGAACTTCGTCCCGTCCGATCTCAAGGTGTTTTTTCAATCGGAGAACGGATTGATCGGCACGGGACCCATACCGGAACAAGGCATGGCCCACCCGCTGCTCACCGATGCCGGCGGACGGCCGATCAGCGCCCTGCCCGGCGCATGCGTCTTCGACAGCGCGATGTCGTTCGGATTGATCCGCGGCGGTCACGTGGACATAACGGTCCTCGGCGGCCTTCAGGTCGACGCCGAAGGACACCTCGCAAACTGGATGATCCCCGGCAAGATGGTGCCGGGGATGGGCGGCGCGATGGACCTGGTGACCGGGGCGAAGCGCGTCATCGTCGCCATGCAGCACGCCGCGAAAGGGAAATCCAAGATCGTGCAGAAATGCGCGCTGCCGCTGACCTCTTCCCGGCCGGTCGACCTGGTGGTCACCGACATGGCGGTGATCAGCTTTTCCGGCGGAAGGATAACGCTGCAGGAGACCGCGCCGGGCGTCACCGTGGCCGAGGTAATGGCCGTGACGGAAGCGGATTTGTTCATTCCAGCCAACGTTCCGGAAATGAGGATCTGACCCCGCAACGTGCACGTTCGAGGATCTGACATGCGCATCTTCAGCGATTTCAGCGAGTTCAAGGCGGCGGTTGGCAGCGAAGTCGGAGCCAGCGAATGGATTAAAGTCACCCAGGAACGCATCAACCTCTTTGCGCAGGCAACCTGCGACGAGCAATGGATCCATGTCGACCAGGAGCGAGCGAAGAAGGAGCTTCCGGGTGGCATCACCATCGCCCACGGGCTCCTGTCGCTCAGCCTTGCGCCGATGTTCATTCGTTCCGTGATGGGCCTCAAAGGGCTGCGCAACACCTTGAACTATGGCGCGGACCGGATCCGCTACCTCTCCCCCGTCCCGGCCGGCTCACGGATCAGGGGCCGCACCAGCATCGCGGAAGCAGAGGACGTCCCGCCCGACGGCTTGCGGGTCAACTATCACATGGTGATCGAAATCGAAGGCGGCCAACGCCCCGCCTGCGTCGCCGAGCTGATCGCGCTGCACTACCGCTGAACGTGATGCTGGAGAAGGCCGGTTAGCTGATCCGACGGAATCATCGGATGAAGAAGCACACTTGGTATGTGACCTTCGAAATCCCATGGAGAGGCACAGCGGTCCGAGGGCGGCGCTCTCGGTCGACCCTGGCGTTTGAGACCGAAATGGAAGCCAAGAACTTTGCACGTGCCAAATTCGACGAGGGATTGGTCGTGACCGCCGGAACAATCATTCCTCATTTGCCGAGACGCGCGATCGCATCGGGAAGCATTCCGTCATGGCTTGAAGAAGGACGGGAACAAGACGGTGGCGACCCGGCGGAAAGTACTGACCCGCAGTCAGGGAAGACCGAATAAACCGTAGGTTCCAAGGGCGCGCACAGCTCTCACGGTGCACGGCCGCGCCTCCCGCCATAACCAATAATAATAAGCAATAATAATAATAAAGCGCGCTCACTCGCCAATTACTCTTGAGTGTTGCCATTTTGGTACAGGGCCTTTCGCCTAAAATACGTAGCATCCACGTTGCAAGTTGGAATCGATGCAACGCCTAAAACACCGTAACCACCGTTGGCGGGGACGAGTTAAAGCCGACGGGCATGGAGAGTAAAAATGAAGAAATTTCTTTTGGCTACGATTGGTCTGGCAGCATTGGTCGGCATGGCCGCCCCCGCATCCGCTGCGGATATGGCCGTCAAGGCACGGCCACCCGCACCGGTGCTAGCTCCGATTTACGACTGGACCGGCTTTTATATCGGCGCCAACGGCGGCTGGGGCGAGAGCCACAACTGCGTGAATTTCGCTGACGATTTGGGAACCTTCGGTGAGGCCTGCCGCGGGCGGTCCGGGGGCCTCTTCGGCGGCCAGGTCGGTTATCGCTGGCAAGCCAATCAGTGGGTGTTTGGCCTGGAAGCCCAGGGCGATTGGGCGGATTTCAACAACACGCGCGTCAGCTTGATCGATCCTACGCTCTCCACTCGGGCCAAAACCGATGGCGTCGGCCTCTTTACCGGCCAGATCGGCTACGCCTGGAATGCAGCGCTGCTGTACGTAAAGGGCGGCGCCGCAGTGACAAGCAACCGCTTTAGCATCTTCAATAACATTACCGGCATTGAACTGGCCGCGGCAAGCTCGACCCGCTGGGGTGGCACCGTGGGTGTTGGATTTGAATACGGCTTTGCACCGAACTGGTCGTTCGGTGTTGAGTACGACCATCTGTTCCTGGGCGATGCCAATAATTCGTTCTCGATTGTCAATCCGAATGTTGTCGGTGTGCTCAACAGCCGGATCACCCAGGACGTGGATATGGTCACCTTGCGCGTCAACTACCGCTTCGGCGGTTACGGGGCGCCAATCGCGGCCCGCTACTGATCTCTCCGGCGAACTAGAGCCCCGGCACCGTGCCGGGGCTTTTTCCGCGCATAGATTTTTGCGAGACACTTGAACCTTGGCCATAGGCCACGCGCCCACAACAAGATTGCGGGTGTCATTACCAGATGGTGTTACCAAACCAGCCAAACTGCGGCTGCCTAGCGACGAGGAGTGAACGCGGCATCACGTGCTGCTTCACGATTTTGCGTTGCCGTTGCGGCTTCAGTTCTCGCCTTCCTGGGGCGGATGGTTCCAGCCGCTTCGCATTGGATGGTTGCATCAGCGCAAATGCCTCGCGTTCCCTCTCCTTTACGGCGACGTCGGTGACCGCCGCAGGGCTGTGGACGCGGTGTTCCACGATCGCAGTCGGTGCGGGAACGATCGTTGGAGGGGTGGTATCGAAAACGATGCGCTCCGGCCATTTCCGGTCGGAACGAATTCGGATAATGGGCGAATTGACGTGCGCGCTCTCCATGACCGGCAATTTGGTTAGGCATGCGTCCAGAATGAACATCAGAGTGAGCAATACTCCGCCGACATAAAGGAAATATCGCGCCAGTGGCATACGCTACTCCGCCGCGGCCCCGCACCCGCTTCGAGGTCGAACTTGGGTACGGTCGTGTCTTGGCAGAGCCGCCTTCACCTCGACGAGTAATCCGCGACATCAACGAGGTGCTATTGCGGCAAGCCCTATCAGCGCCGGCCGACGCGATCCACCGGACCGCCACGGTTCGTGGGTGTGCCTACCCGGCCGACGCCGGGGGTCGCCACCGCGCGCGCGACCGGCCGCGGACGTAGCACGACGCCTGCCCTTACGCTGCAGCCCACGGGATAGTCGACATACTGGCAGTATACGATAGCGCTGGCCGGTTCCGTCGTTGCGGCCATGAATCCAGTAATCAGCAATGCCGATAACGCGATCGAGAGTTTCATGTTGCTCTCCCTGTATCAGAGACTCCAGATGACCCCGGAACGCTGGGCACTTCGATGCAGCTCTCTCAAGGCCCAATCCCGAGCGTGATGGAAGGGCTAGGCTGACAACGGCCTCTCCTGCCGGATTGATACAGATCAAGGGTGCGCACGGCGTGCGTCGGGCTACTTCGGCCATCCCCGCTTCGGTTGAACTCCCTCATCGCCTGCCAGCAAGGTCATGCGCAACACCTCAAAAATCACCGCAGTGGACCAGCCGAACAACAGAACGCCGTTCATCGCGGTCATCGGCCCTAGCAAATTCCAGCGCTTGACCGGCGTCACGTCGCCATAGCCGAGCGTCGTGTAGTTCACAAAGGCGAAATAAACGAGGTCTGAGCCTTCGGGCGTGACGCCGAGTATCGCGTAAGTCAGTGCCCAGACCATTATCTCGGCAAGGTGGGCTATCATCAGGACCGTCACGGCGGCAATCATCACCGCAATCAATCGCAACGTTTGATATGCCGTTGCCAGCTCATCCGCGCGGCGCGTCACTCTTATAACGGCCACCATCACCAAAGCATGGATCGCAATATTGCATCCGCTGGCGGCGGCGCCCACGAGAAACTGACGCAACATCAACTAGCCTCCGGAGATGGAGCGCCCTGCCGGGACCGGCAATCACGACGACGGGATATGACTGCGCTATGACTCTACGGCTCAATCGATGATGTGATATCCACCGTCGATATACATGACGCCGCCGGTGATTAGCTTCGCGCCGTCGAGCGCCAGGAACGCCGTCGCGGCACCAACGTCGTCGATGCTCACGAGACTTCGCGCAGGCGCGGTGGTCTGCGCCTTGTCCATCAATTCGTCGAATTCTGGAATCCCGGACGCCGCCCGGGTCGCCAGGGGCCCCGGCGAAATCGCGTGCACACGGATGCCCTTGGGGCCCAGTTCGGCCGCGATATAGCGGACAGCGGCCTCAAGGCCCGCCTTCGCAACGCCCATGACGTTGTAGTTCTTGACCACCATCTGGCTGCCGTAATAGGTCATGGTGAAGAGTGTGCCGCCGTCCTTCATCAACGGCTCCGCCAGATGCGCCATCCGCATGAATGACCAGCAGGAAACATCCATCGTCTTGAGGAAGCCGTCGCGATCGACATCGACCACGCGCCCGTGCAACGTTTCCTTCGGGGAAAAGGCGATCGAGTGAAGCAGAAAATCGAGCCGTCCCCACTCCTTCTTGATCCGTTCGAACACCTGCTCCGTTTGGCCTTCGGTGTTCACATCGAGTGGCATGAAGATCGGCGCCTCAAGCTCCTTCGCCAGCGGCTCGACGTGCTTTCTTGCCCTTTCATTCAGATAGGTGACTGCAAGGTCCGCGCCTAATGCTCGAAACGCCTTGGCGCATCCCCAGGCGATCGACTGATCGTTGGCGATCCCGACGATCAGTCCTTTCCGTCCCTTCAGCGCAATCCTGGTCTCCGGAAATACGGGAATTGTCATGACGCTCTCTCGTGTTTCGGTCTGGAGGAAGAGTGCCGATTCCACAGCAGCGACAATGTGTGCTGTGCAATCATGAGTTCTTCATCGGTCGGCACGATGTAGACCGGAATTCGGCTATCCGCGCGCGATATCCGCGGCGCGTGGCGAGCGTTCTCGACTGGATCGAGAGACACGCCGAGCCATTCGAGCCGCTCCGCAATCCTTGCCCGAATGCCGACGGAATTTTCACCGATCCCTGCGGTGAAGACGAAACCATCGAGACCTTGCAGGGCCCCTGTCAGCATTCCCGCCTGCAGTGCAACCCTGTAGACGAAATAGTCGACGGCAAACACCGCGTGGGGATCGCTGCTGTCCTGGAGCTCCCGCATGTCGTTGCTGACGCCGGAAAGGCCCTTCAGCCCGCAATCGCGGTAGAGAAAATCCTGCACCTCGGCAGGCGACATGCCCTTCGCGATCATCAGGTACAGAAGGACGCCGGGATCGATCTGGCCGGTGCGCGTTCCCATCGGGAGTCCATCGAGCGCAGTAAAGCCCATCGTGCTCTCCACGCTCCGTCCGTCGTGTATGGCACACATGGAGGCGCCACTTCCGAGATGCGCCACGATCACCCGGGCCCTGGCGATTTCGGGTGCAACGTCCGGCAGGGTCTTTGCGATGTACTCATAGGAAAGACCGTGAAATCCGTAACGACGGACGCCCTCCTCATGCAGCCGGCGGGGTATGGCGTAGTGGTCCGCGACCTCGTCGTGATCGCGGTGAAAGGCCGTGTCGAAGCAGGCGACCTGGGGCAGAGCAGGAAATTTGGCAAGCAGGGTTCGGATCGGCGCCAGATTGTGGGGCTGATGCAACGGTGCAAGTGCCGTCAGCCGCTCGAGACGCGCGATCACACCGTGGTCGATCAATACGGGGCGGTCGTAGTCGGGACCGCCATGGACGACCCGATGGCCAACGGCTAGCGGGTTCAATTGATGTTCGTCCCGTAACCAAGCGCTTGCCAGCATCAGGGCGGCCGGAACGTCCGGTACATCCTCGATCGGATAGCATCGATCCGCCAATGCATCGCCCGCTGCGCCGGTTGCACGCAGCCGTGGACGGCTGCCGATCCCGTCCATCTGCCCCTTGATTTGCCGGCGCAGTCTGCCGTTGCCATCCACGGCAAACACCTGGAACTTGACGCTTGAGGAGCCGCCGTTGACGACGAGGATTGTGTCCACAGCCATCACGCGGCAATTGTCTGGGCGCGGCGCCGCCGGGCATCCGCATAGAGCGTCGCAACCGCACAGGATGCCATGCGCGCTCTCGGTGAATCGGCACGCGACGTCAGCACGATCGGCACGCGAGCGCCGAGCACGATCCCGGCTCCATCGGCCTTGGCGAAGTATGCGAGGTTCTTGGCCAGCATGTTGCCGGACTCAAGGTCCGGCACCACGAGGATTTGCGCCCGTCCCGCAACCTCCGACCTGATACCCTTGATCCTTGCCGCCTCTTTGTCGATCGCGTTGTCAAATGCGAGCGGTCCATCAAGCAAGCCGCCCGTGATCTGGCCGCGATCCGCCATCTTGCAAAGCGCGGCGGCCTCGATGGTCGAGGGGATCTTCGACGTGACGGTCTCGACTGCCGAAAGGATGGCGACCCGCGGAGATGTACCAAATCCGGCCTGCGTGTAGAGATCGATCGCATTTTGCACGATGTCGCGTTTGCCGTCGAGATCCGGAAAAATGTTGATCGCTGCATCAGTGACGAAAATGGTTTCGCTGTAAGCCGGGACATCCATCACGAATACGTGGCTGATCCGCCTTTCCGTACGCAGTCCGCCGGCTTTTGCAGTAACGCTCCGCATCAGTTCGTCGGTGTGCAGGCTGCCCTTCATCAGCATCTCGCCCCTGGCCGCGTGAATCAGCTCAACGGCCTTCGCCGCGGCGGCCTCGCTGTGCGAGACATCGATCAGCTCAAATCCGCCGATGTCGATACCGTGCTTGGACGCAACGGCCTTGATCTTCGCCGACGGTCCGACGAGTATCGGCTTGATGATGCCGGCCTCGGCGGCATCGGCAACGCCGCGCAGCGAGCTTTCGTCGCACGGATGGACAACTATGGTTGCTGCCGCCGGAATCGCCTTCGCCGCCGCGATCAGACGATCATATTTGGCGCCTGGTTTGGCTTGGTCCGCGTGCTTGGATGCAATAGCCATATCCCACTCTCCGATCTACTCGCCAAGGCCTATGACGCTTTCGCCCGCGATTCACTGGCGAGGCCGAACAATTGCGTCACGCGATCGAGCCGCTTTGCGGTTTCGCCGGATATCTCCGCGCTAGCCGAAAGCACGTCACGAATGGAAGCCAAGCCGGCGCGGCGCGCATCTTCGCCCGGCGGCAACAGCTTGGGGATGGCAGCAAGGCTCGCCTCGGGTTCGAGCAACAGCATGAAGAATTGCTCGCGCACAATGGTCTTGAACTGCGCGAGCGTAAGACGCGAGCCTCTGTCGTCCGAACGGGCCCGCCGCAATGCCTCCAAGCTCCGTTCGTCAACCATTCCCCGTGACATCCCGACATAAAGCAGACCGCGAATGACGCATTCCCTGAGACCACCCTTGCCGACCTGCGATTTCAGCTCGGCGATGCGTGCCTGCAAACGCTTGCTGTGTTCCGGCGACATCTGCGGTTTGGGCGAAACTTCCGCATTGGGCGTGATGCCGACCGCAGCCTGAACCACGGGCGACCCATAGATGCTGAGAAAGAGCGCTTCACTCAGCGCTTCCTGGGTGTCGCGCCACTTGTCGAGCACGTCGATGATGTTCTTCGAGACGGTCTCCTGGAAAGTGAGGAACGGGTTGTCCTCCGCTGCCGGCTTACGCTGCTCGCGAATCTTGTCAGCAGCTTTCGCAACGCCCTTCATGGCGACGGTATCGCCTCCAAAGGCCTCGTAAGAGGTGCGTAGCGGATGCCCTTGGCGCATCCAATCCGCCATTTGGGGCGTAACCGCCGCACGGACCCACGGCTGCACGAAATTTCGATAATTCGAGAGATTCATTTCGGATACACGCGCAGCTGTTGCAAACCGCCGTTCGTCTTCGGCCGCATTGCCGCCCATGGCCCTGATATCGTCCAACGTGCGCCGTTCGCATCGCATGATCCACTTTCCAACGACAAGCTCCGTATGGGCCGTGTCGGCGGATTTGGCTTCGAAGGTCGCCTCGTAAAGCCCGGGCGGCAGCACGTCGATCAGGTCGATGTTGCTTGAGAATTCACTGTGCTCCTTCTTGGCGACGCCACCGGAGACAAAGATGCCGAGATGCCCGACAGTCTCGTGAACGGTGTAAACGATGGTCTGTCCATACGCCCGGATCTCGTCGACATCGCTGTAGAGATCGAGAATCCAGCCGAGCGCCTGCTGCGGCGGCGTGATGTTGTCACCCTTTGAACAGAACACGACGATAGGGGAAGATATTTTTCTGAGGTCGACGACCTTGCCGTCCGACGTCTTGATGCGTCCGGCGGCGAGGTTGTTGCCGACGAACAGTTCGTCGACAATGAACTGGATCTCCTCGGCATTCAAATTGACGTGCCCGCCCCACCAGCGTTCGAATTCGAGATAGCGATCCGCTTCGCTGTCGACTTTCGAATAGACGTTGTACTGCTTGGTCCAGAGCGTGTTCGAGGGATTCATGTTCTCGAAGTTCTGGACAAGCCACGCCCCGTCGAACTTGCCGCCGCCAAGGTCGCTGGTGAGCGCGGTCAGCCAGCTTCCGCCGAGCAGGCCGCCCGAGTAGCGCATCGGATTCTTGCCACGGACGCCCGCCCAGTAGGACAACGGCGCGCCGGCGATGATCAGCGGGCCGAACAACTCCGGCCGCAGCGAGGCAAGCATCATGACCGCCCAGCCGGCCTGGCAATTGCCGATCACGCACGGCTTGCCGTCGGCTTCCGGATGCAGGGCGATAACCTTCTCGATAAAGACGGCCTCGGCTCTCGCGATGTCCTCGATGGTCTGACCGGGCATCGGCTCGGGCAGGAAGCCGATGAAGTAGCAGGGATGGCCGGCTTTCATCGCCACGCCGATCTCGCTGTCGGCCTTGAAGCCGCCGATTCCCGGCCCGTGGCCCGCTCGAGGATCAACCACCACGAACGGACGGCGCTTGTTATCAATCTCCACGCCACTTGGCGGAGCAACGCTTACCAGCGCGTAGTTGACTGGCCGCTGAAGAGTTCTGCCGTCGACGATCAATTCAACTTCATAGTTGAGGACATGCGGCGCGGTTTCAGCGATATGTTCGCGGTATTGCAGTCCGCGCTGGCGCATGACATCGAGGAACAGAACGCTGCGTTGCCCGGTATCCACCAGATATTCGAAGGCGGATGCAAAGAGCCTGGGCAGCGAATCGCCCGAGATAGCCGGCTTGTCGGTAGACATGCTCAAATCCCTCACTGCTTGCAGCCCATTGCATCAGGATTGCGCGAGGCTCGACGGGACCATTGACATAGGTCAAGGGAAGGAACGTCCGTTGGATGCGCAGTTGCGTTCAGTTGTCGGATCCGGCACGCGGCGAAAGAAGGTGGATAGCTGGTCGAACGCTGCGCCTGAGCGCTAGGCTTCGGCTGCGAGTTTTTGTGTGCCCGGTTCAACATCAGGCGAAGCCACCTCGGCCCGCTCTTCGCGGATCCAAGCCATTATCATCTCCCATGTCACTGCCAGTATGATGGGCCCGACAAACAGGCCGAGGATTCCATGCGCCAGCATGCCACCCAGGACACCTATGAAGATAACAAGCATCGGCGTGTTCAGCCCACGCCCCATGAGCATCGGTTTCAGGACATTGTCGGCGAGCCCCACGACCAACAGGTAGATCGTCAACGGGAGCGCCACGGCGAAATCCTTGGTCGCCCAAATCCATATGATGACGGGAATAAGGACGACGGCCGACCCGATCTGCAGGATTGCAAGAATCAGCACCAAGAAAGCCAACACGCCCGCATGAGGCACGCCCGCAAGCTTCAATCCGATTCCAGCCAGCAGCGATTGAAGTACGGCCACACCGATGACTCCCTGAGCCACCGTGCGTATCGTCAACGCGGCCAGCGCGACGAAATCCTGGTTTCGCTGCGTGATCAGCCGCGCCTGAATTCTCCTTATTGTCGCAACGAGCCGCGGGCCATAGTGGAACAGGAAGCCGGAAATCGCGACTGCCGCAACGAATTTGAGCGTTCCGAAGCCCGCGCTGCCGGCAAAGGCGAGTACCGCACCGGCCAATGGCTTCAGGTGCGGAGCGAGTTCGCGTAGCGCAGCCCTGAGATTTGTCGAAGCATGGTCCCAGAGGGTGTAAATCTGCCCGCCGACGACCGGCCAATCCTTGACGCCTTCGGGAGGCGACGGAATGGCCAGGGTGCCGGCGCTGAGCTGGCCCGCAAGGCCTTGCAGGCCATCAACCATGCCGAAGCCAAGCCATGTAACCGGTCCGATAATGATGGCGAGAATGACGACCGTGATGGTCGCCGCCGCCAGCTTCGGCCGGTCGCCAAGATGCACGGATAGCCAATCGTACGGCGGGTACAGGGCGACGGTCAGGACCATGCTCCAGACGAGTATCGGAATGAACGGGCGCACGAGAACGAACGACCAATAAACCAGGAAAGCCAGCAGCCCCAGGCGAACCGCCAGCTGGATGATTTCATCGCCGGACATGTTTTGCCGAAATATCCTCGGAGCCATCGCTTGGATACCTCGTTGCACAGGTGCAGCTATACGCGCGCGGACCGGATGCAGCACGATCGAACTTGCCCTTACGTTCCGAGCCTATCGGCGCTGGCGCAAGCCCCCGCTTGATCCAGATCAAGCACGAATACCCAAAATGTCATTCTGGCTCTTTGGAGAGATTCCTTCGGGAACCCGGGAGCCATCCATCATGGCTGAAGCCGCCGATTATTCGGCCCAAGAGCATCTTCGCGACGGCCGTCCGGTTAAAATCCGTGCGCTTCGTCCCGATGACCGGGCCGGCATGCTCGCGGCGATCGGACGGACCAGCATGCAATCGCTTCAACGACGCTTCTTCGTACCAAAGAAGGGTTTTTCAGAACGGGAAATGGCCTTTTTTCTCGAGATCGATTTCGAATCCCATGTCGCGCTCGTTGCGCAAATCGACGAAGATGGACATCCGATCATCGCGGGCGGAGGACGATTTATCGTCGTCCAGCCAGGCCACGCAGAAATCGCTTTCGTCGTGGTTGATGACTATCAGGGTCAGGGCATTGGGACGATCCTGATGCGCCATCTGGCTGCCCTGGCGCGTGACGCAGGTCTCAAGGAACTGATTGCGGAAGTGCTGCCCGAGAACAGCGCGATGTTGAAGCTGTTCAAGAAGTTCGGCTTCAAGACCGCCTCGAAAGGCTCCCCACAAGTGATCCATCTTGCATTGCAACTACCCTGAACCGGGTACTTCGCTTCATGGTTCGCCCGGTTGGGACACGTTACCGCAACCCAAGAAGCGAGCGGCGATATCCGCCGGCGCGAGCTTCCTCCTGGCACACGAAACTTCCGGTAAAGCCGCGGCCATACCACCGCTGCCGTTTCGAGTAGTAGATTCCCTTACGGAGATCGAGCCAGACGATGACGTCCGCGGGGCAGTGCCGCTGCGCTTGCGATTCATACCGGAACGGCGTCAGCGGAATCGCAAAAGCGCAGGTGACACCGCAACCGACCAACAGGGCCGTGATCACGCTCGCAGCGCACAGCCGGAAGTTCTGCATCAATGCAACGCCTGCGTTTGCCTGACGTAACGATGGCAGCAGTTCGATCGAAGAACAATCGGCTTGTGCTCGCACCGGATGCGCCAAGAGCGAGGGAGCGCACGTTTAAGAGACGCCCCGCGTCACCCGAATGGCACCATCGCGACCCGCGTGGTTACATTTCAGCGGCAGACATACGAGCCGTTCACCAGCACGCGGACGCAGGCGGTGCCTGCAGCGGCCGCACCTACGGCCGCTCCGCCTACCACCGCGCGGCGCGTCGTCCGCCGTGCAACGCCTGCGACGCTTACCGGGGTCAATGGGCGCCCTACCCTGGCCTGTGCGCTTTCAACGGCGATAGATGGAATCTCGCCCGGTGACCAATTTAACGATGCAAGTGTTCCGAAAGCGAGAGTAGCGGTAGCCAACAATGCCTGCTTGATGCGGATTTTCCTCATTGCAACCTCCTGTGCTGAACAAGCAAACGATAATGATCCGCGGTCAGCGGGGTTGATCTAGGTCAAGGGATCCGTTGGCCAGAAGGTGCGAACAGCAAGCCGTTCAGCGGAGCCGCGACCCTGGCCGACAGAACCGCACGAGCGTGCGCCTATCGAAGCGGCTCGGACCCTGCCGAGTCGGGCGGTTCCATAGCACCTCAAATCGTGCTGTTATGTAGCAGTCGAGCGATGACGAGGCGACGATGAGCAGAGGCGGATCGATCGGTCCGATCTGGGAGTCACGCGAGGAATTGGCACGCGTCTTCGCCTTGGCCTGTTCACGGGCGCAGCTGTTATGCTCCGGGCCGCGACCGGCGCCAGCTTGGCCGGGAAGAGCCACGCCATGAAACTGCGCGCCGCGCTCTTGATTGCATGTACGAACCTGGCCATGTCAATCGCCGGCTGCTTGCCGGTGTTGGCTGCAACGCGGCATGTCGTTCTGCTTTTTGACGAACGTGTCGAATTGCCAGGTCTGTCGCTCCTGGATGCAGAACTGGTCAACACACTTCGGTCCAACTCCACCGAGCCGATCGAAATCTATCGCGAAGTGATGGATTTGTCCCGATTTGGCTCCAACGCCTACAAGGCGCTCCTGCGAGATTTCTTTCGCACAAAGTATGCTGACAAGAAGATTGACGTGGCAGTCGCTGTCATGGCCCCTGCGTTCGATTTCTTGTCGGCTTATGGCGAACTGGTTTTCCCGGGCACGCCGATTGTGTTCTGCGGGTTGGACAGAAGGCAACTTGGCACCCGCTCCCTGCCCTCAAACGTGCATGGCGTTCTCGTAGAGAGAGAGTTTGCGCCAACCGTTGAGCTGGCACTGCACATCCATCCCACCACCAAACGATTTGTCGTGGTTGCGGGTACGTCGGAATTTGACAAGGGACTTCTCGCGCAGGCCCAGGATCAGTTCCGTTCTTACGACAACCGGGTGTCAATTTCCTATCTTTCAGAACTCCCCTTGGACCAACTTCTAGTAAGAGTTTCACAATTGCCGCCCGGGGACATCGTCCTGTTTCTCACATTGTTTCAGGATGGCACCGGTCAACCCTTCATTCCCCACGAAGTCGTTGAACGAGTTTCCAGCGCGGCAAGCGTGCCCGTCTATGGCTTTCTCGACCAGTACCTCGGCCGCGGGATCACGGGGGGAAGCCTGTATAGTTTCACTGCGCATGGTTCTGATACAGCCAATATGGTTTTGCGGCTCCTGACGGGCGCAGCGCCGTCGCAAAACCTTTCCGAGAACTTCAGCGACAAGATAATTTTCGATTGGCGACAGATGGCGCGTTGGGGCATCAGCGAAAGCCGCCTCCCCCCGAACAGCGAAATCTACTTCAAGGAAAAGGCTGTGTGGGAGCAGTATTTGTGGCAAATCATGTTCGTGAGCGCGATTGTTCTCGCGCAGGCCGGGCTGATCTTGATCCTGTTGCACGAGCATCGCCGGCGTCGCCTGGCCGAAGTGCAGGCGCGGCAGCGCATGGCGGAACTTGCCCATATCAATCGCTTCTCGATGGCCGGCGAACTGACCGCATCAATCTCCCACGAAATCAACCAGCCATTGGGAGCTATTCTCACCAATGCCGAAACGGCGCGGGCCATCCTCCAATCTCCGTACCCCGACCTCGATGAGCTCAACGATATCGTGGACGATATTCTGCAAGATAACCGACGCGCCAGCGAAGTGATTCGGAGAATGCGCAGCCTGTTGAGAAAAGCCGAAAAATATCGACTTCAACGACCTGAACTTTCAATATCGGATCGCGGGCCGGGGATTCCCGCCGAGAGGCTGAAGGATGTGTTCGAACCGTTTTTCACCACCAAGGCGGAGGGGATGGGCATGGGGCTTCCATTGCGCGAACCATTGTGGAAGCGCACAACGGGCAGGTATCCGCGGTTAACGCGCCCGAGGCCGGCGCTGTGTTCCGGGTTATATTGCCGATCGCTCGCCACGCAGCTGCTCCCGCTCAACGGGCGCTCAGCTGACCGGGATGCCCAGCGGCGGCACATTCACGGCTCTGTTTTCACACAACGCTTGCTACGCCAGGATGAACAGGAATCTGGTCGATTGCGCGCGCAAACGCGCCAAAATTCCGGAATCAATCTCTACGCTGTCCTCGCGGCGAGGCTTCTCTTTCGACAGGCGCGACCAATTTTCCGCCTCCGCCATCCAGAACGTTCGATTGGCCGGCTCACGCTGTGCCAGCTTTCTGCATAGTGCAGCGCGCGAATTGAGTTCCGACTGATCGGTCATTTGCGCCCCCTGCCTGTGCGAATTGTTTCCGAAAGCCTATGACGGGTGCGCGTCCGGAACTATTGCCCCGATGGCCATTGTCCTAACGGGCATGTGAACTCCTGATTGAAGCAAGTGGCCCTTGGCCAGGCCGACACCAATCGCCGCAGCGGTCTCCTTTGATCTAAGTCAAGACCAGGCACTCCAAAAACGCAACGACATGCATCGCTACCGTGTTCTATGCACAACGGAGGAGATCATGAAACAGAGTACGAAAAAAATTACTCTCGCTGCTTCCGCTTTTGCGTTTGCAGCGCTGTTTTCGTTCAGCTGGTCAGAACAGAGCGGCATCGCGCTATCGATCGAGAGCGCTCAAGCACGGGTCGGTCGCCCGCTTACTCCCGTTAGCGTTGCCGGCGTCGCGCGCCGGCAATACAGGCGCGCTGCAATCGGCACCGCGGCCGCTGTCGGTGCCGGTGCGGCTTACTATGGCGGTGCCGGATACTACGCGGGCAGCCCTTACTACAATGATACGGTTCGGGGAGCTCGCGCAGCCTACGTGGGCGGCTACGCCGCAAGCGTCCCGGAAAGCACCCGCCCTCACTACGCAGTGAGCGCCTATTACGCGGGTGGCCCCTGGTACGGCTACAGCGGGTGGGATGACTACGCAGCCCGCAACGCGATCAGGTGCAAGCCCGGTACTATGGTCAAGCTCGAAGACGACCTGATGCACGTCTGCCAATAAACATCTGAGATCCGGCCGAGGCGGTTGAAAAACCGCCTCCGGTCGACTGTACACCCCGTGGGAGGAAAACAATGCTCAAGTTGATCGCTATTGCCGGCTTCGCCTTAACAATTGCAACCTCGGCACAAGGCATGACGCCTGCACCGCTTGCTCCGCCGGACGATATGGTGACACAAGTGGCCGTCGGATGTGGCCTGGGCAGGACCAGAATCAACGGTGTATGCGTCGCGCGGACGACCGTACGCCAGACTCGCCGCGCCGTCCGCAGATGCGTGCGATGGCAGGGCGGCGCCTGCGCCCGATATGAGTGAGCCGAGAGGCAGCACGACGCTAGGAATCGCCACGGTGCCGCCGGCCGGTTGTAACGGGCCGGCGGGAAGCGGCCGGTTTGGCACGGGCGGCGTTTCACCGGCCTACGAGCTTGCGGAGTGTTTCACTTTTGCAGGCAGATTGGCCTGAGCGCGTCCTCAAGCCCGCGGGCCTTGGCATCCTCAATAAGCGCAAACCGGGCCGCCTCGCAGCGCTCTGCGCTGGTAAATTCCTGGGTCGATATGGCGGCGCCATTTACGGCCCCGCCGAGCCAGCCGACGACGATCAGGACATAGCTCACGATAACCTCCATGGTCATGGTCTGCGGCGGCCGCGTTCGGCTGCGATCCGATCTGGTTCCCGACTTCTTGCCGAGGAGAGCACAGGCAAGGCGCGCCGATGTTCTTGATCGGTTTAGTCAGCGACATGGCCGAGCAGCGCGGTTAGCTGAGGTTTGATGCAGCCCCGGGCGATTCGTATCTCGGCGTCCGTCGCGCCCTTGCTGCGAGCCCACGCCTCGGCAGTGGCCGCCGTGTATCTGGCGACGTAATTAAACGCTTCAACGATTGTCTTTATCACGCCTACGTTGGTGCTGCTCGAGACGCAGTCTCTGCGTTCGCATGCGCTCTATCTCTTCACCGAGTGCGTCGATCTTGTCGTTGAACAGCGTGTCCTTCGATTGCTTTGCATCGCCGGCACGTAATTTATTGAGCGCCTTCTCAACAGAGAGTTTGTTGATCTCAGCCATGATTACTGCCTTCCTCGAAGGCGAAAGGCAAAGCGACTCCGCATGGACAATCGCAGGAAGTCATTTCGCCTGGATGTTTCGTTGCTCGCGGCACCCCGACAAGGCGCGCTGGCCTGTGCGGGATGCTCTCGGCACAGAGATAAAATCCCGTCTATCACCATGGTTGCTCAAATGGCCGGATCGTTGATCTAGGTCAAGCCTCCAGCCGCTCATCGTCGAAGGCTGTCCTGGGGTGCGGATCGCTGCGGGGCCTTGCATTGTTGGACCCGTACGCATGAGAGGAGAAAAGGCCATGTTTCGAAATGCCCTCGCTGCACTGGCGGCAGTCGTTCTAGTCGGCGCCACCCTCACGCCGGACGATGCTTTGGCACGTCGAGGCGGTGGCGGCGGCTACCGGGGTGGGGGCTATCACGGAGGTGCCGCCCATTTCCGAGGTGGAGCGGTTCATGGAGGTCGTTACGGCGTTGCCGGTCGAAGATACGGAGTTGCGGGACGCGGCTATGGATATCGTCCAATACCCGGCCGCCCGGTAGCACGCGCCGCGGTCCGCGGAGGCGTCTATCGCGGAGCGGCTTACGGGGCGGCGGCCGGCGCCGCGGCAGCCGGAGCGTACGGCTACTACCGCGGTTCTTACAACAACGGCTGCTATCAGGATGGCTACGGCAATACGGTCTGCCCGCAGCAATATCCCTATTGACCGGAAGCCGCTCCAAGAGGCGGCACTGAGCAATGCTTGCAGACGCCCCTGCGATTCAGCGGCGGCTGCAGGCCAAACATGGCACAGATAGCCCGCGGGGCCTTGCGGCGCCATCTTGGTGAAGTTGTCGCGTCAAAATTGTTCGCACCCAAGCGGGAAGGAATCCGCATACTTGACGATGGCCATCGTGCTGGAATTGCAAGCCAAGGGCTTTGAGATCGTGAACTGGTTAGTGTGACCACACAGAATGCGCTGCCGATCCTCGGCGACCACATTCAACTTCAACAAGTCATTCTGAACCTTGTCGTGAACGGGATCGACGCGATGAGGAATACTAATTACGCGAAGTGAACCTGCCGCCGACGCGGATTGATCCAACTAGAGGACGTGCGCTGAGGCGAGCGCAAACTTCTGCGCAAGATGATCGATCATGGCGCTGACCTTGAGTGGTACAAACCGGCGCGATGGATAGACCGCAGGCATTGGAAGTCGCCGCGGCTCGCATTTCTTCAACGGCACCTCGACCGTGATCGCTGAGGTGCATCATTCGTTCGGCCGCTTCCTTTCTCCTGACATCAGGTGGAAGCCTCGTACCGCCTCGGATAGCAGTTGCTATCTGCCGGTGCTTACTTGACGCAGCCGTAAACGCTTGACTCATCCGCCCATTCCTACGCCACGACAGCCTAGTTCCGCGCATGCGCATAAACGCTCTTTCGCAAAGTCAAATTTGTAGATTTGATCATTGCGTGAGCGTGTGGATTTTTCGCAATGAATACTGCTTTCCTTCTGATCGGCACCACTTCATCATCGCGCATTTGTTTGGTTGAACCAAGTCCGACTTTTTTCAATTAATTTGCCTGCATCGATTTTGATCCGGTCTAGCCCGGCATTGCCGGATGCATGGCGAAGAACGCCATGTTCCCTGTGATCAATTTCCACTCGGGCTTTGTAAGCGCCCGCTTGAATTCGGGATGTCGCAGGACGAGAAAGTTCTCGGATGCTCGGGGCTTGCCAAAAGCGAGCGAACATCTTCATCCGCTTCCATGATCAAATTCATACCGACATACAGAAATACATGCGAAAACGCAGGCGCGTCACCAGTGCCCAACGTGTTCAGCAAACCCGCATCTACGAGCTTGATCCCTTGTGAGATAATACCGGTTCCGGCTTCCAGAATAACATCGCCCGGCTCCAACTTCTCCGAGTCCGGCTGACAGTAAGCCATTCGAGCGCTCCAAAATCATCAGTCTGATCAAATGCTTGCCGCTGAATAAACGATGCGTACCACTCCAAATCTATTCCACGTCGTTGGACGTCGGGAAGACCACCGACAGTCTAAACAGACAATTCTTTCGTCAAGGCGCCAACATCCAGCACAACTTCACGGGCGCCTTTCACCAGCAGCTCGTTGGCACGGCGCTCGATAAGCGGACGAAAGCGTTGCAGCGCCCCGCGTGAAGTTTTCGTTGTTGATGACGTACGGCGCGCCCCCATCGAGAGCGCTAAGCTATTGCTCACGGCGACGACGCGGTGTTCGCCGTTAATCTCGGCAGGCCACAGCGCACACATGTGGCTGGCCTCTCCCGTCCCGTCGTACTGGACATAAGCCAAATCAGCTGTATGCGGCGCCCCCTCATAGTCTTCCGTGTTGATGGTGTTCGGCTGATCGACCAGTTTCAGCAGCCTCCCTCCGTCCGATGATGCAGGCGCTCGAAACGTGCCGGATGGCTGAACCCTCGAACACGCGACTGCCTGCGACATAACACAGCGGCACGGCGGTAATTTTTTCAGTGTCACGGTCGCCGTGAAGGCAGACGCTGAACCATCCCACGATCAATGTCCGTTGTCGGTGGAAACTCGGAATGACGATACTCCGTCTGAGTATTGGCATTTTGACCCTTAACGGAAGTCGGGATTCGTTCGCTTGAAGCTGGTCACAATCTTGGCGAACTGTTGGTGGCGCTATAGCCGGCGCAACATTCCGGCACGGGTCAAGCAGGGGAATTGGCAATGTCAGCATCGATCATCTGGCCGGTCGCAGCGGCTCATCGGCATCTATTTCGGGTCCACGGCATCATGGCCTTGCGCCTATTTCCGGCCGTTGTGCTGTTGCTTTGCGCCTCTGTTCTGGCCGCCGAGGAGGCGCCGAGCCGGCCGTCCCTGGAAAAGGACAGTTTTTATCTGTCGTCCGCCGGTTTTCGCGTCCAGTTTGCCAACGATCCTGCGGGGCAAAAAGCACTGCGTGCGCTGCCGGCTCACCGCTTCGTGGCAAACGGGGTTGGCGACGGCTTGCGTTATTCTTATGCCGAACCGCAGCATTGCGTCTGTATCTTCGTCGGTACCCAACAGGCCTATGACAATTACCGCGAGATCCTCCGCCAGGAGCGGAAGCCAGCGCACACCGTGTCTCCTGATTACAAGACCCAGGCCGGCGTGCTGTTGAGCAACCAGCCGCTGCAGCAGAGCACGCGTCGCGATCCGACCACGCTGTCGGACTACCTCAGCACCCTCAGCCCTCGTTATTGAGGGGCCGCCGCGAGCAGATCGCGACAGGCAGGTTCAACAGGCGGGGGACGCGTCGTCTGCTATCAGGTGACACTGCATTTGATGATGCATGACTTCCGCTCAAACATGCGAGTTATCTGCAGCGTCCCCGTAATTCGGTCCTGGCCGGAGGTTCGCTCTGGCCCACTCGGACGTCGCCGTTCGCTCACTGACCCGAAGCGATCAAAGACGTAGACGACCAAGTGATGATTTCCGGAAATTAGAGCGTCATGGCGATTTGACTCAACCAACGCCGCCCGAGCGCGGCCAAATCGGCAGCCGCTATCGGCGGCGCTGTCGCCGAAGTCGGGGGCCTCACTCATCAAATAACTCAATGGCTTAGATGGAATTCTAGGTTCGAATTTTGACCCGAAATACCCTCTGCATGCACAAAAGCAGTTGCATTCGCCTCACCGGTTGGACCGACTATGCACCGAGCTGAGCGTGTGTTAGCGGCAGTTGCGTTCTTTTCCGAAAGAGACATAAACATGTCCCTAGGCGACGTTGAGGCGAGACCGGTCCGGCGCATCGGCTTTTTGCTGATTGAGAATTTCTCGCTGATGTCGTTCTCGGCCGCCGTCGAGCCGCTGCGCGCAGCTAACGTGCTCGCGGAACGCCAGCTCTACAGCTGGACGATTATCGCGCCTTCGACGACAGCTGCGGCCTCCTCAAGCGGCGCACGGCTGTCGCCGGACATGGTGCTGTCCAGCATTGCTGCGGATCGTTGCAGGTTCGACGACATCTTCGTGTGTGCAGGGGGAAATCCGGCGACCTTCGAAGATCAGACAACCTTCGCCTGGCTCCGTCGACAGGCTCGGCGCGGGACGCGGTTGGGGGGTGTCTCCGGGGGAACGTGGATACTTGCGCGCGCAGGCGTAATGTCTTGTCATCGCTGCACCATTCACTGGGAACATGTCGCAGCATTTCGGGAAGCGTTTCCGGAGATCGACGTCCGGCCAACCCTTTTTGAGATCGATGGCGACCGACTCTCGTGCGCCGGCGGGATCGCCTCGCTCGACCTCATGCACGCGTTGATTGAGGCGGATTATGGCGCCGAACTTGCGCGACGAGTGAGCGAATGGTTTCTGCAGACCTCGGTGCGAACCGGTGACGGTTCGCAGCGAATGGAGCCGTCCGCTCGATTCAACGTGCACAGCGCGCCCCTCGCCGCTGCGCTGATGTTGTTGCAGCGCCGCTATGCGGAACCGATCGATGCATCAATCCTCGCCAAGGCGGTCGGCATTTCGGCGCGTCATCTCCAGCGACTTTTTCTAAACCAGCTCGGAACCACTCTGGAGCGCCACCTTTTCGCGATCAGGCTCGACCATGCGCGCCAGCTGCTGCGCCAATCTACCCTGCCGGTGCTCGAGGTTGCGCTCGCATCGGGGTTCCTCAGCGCCAGCCATTTCTCGCGGGTCTACAGGGCCCAGTTTGGGATCAGCCCGCGCCACGAGCGTTACGCCCGCGCCAGCCATGGCGTATCTCCCAACGATCGGAAGCCTGAACAGCCTGGCAAGGGAACGCACCAATGAGCAAGAAGACCGAGGAGCAGGGCAAAGTCTTGCTTGCGCAGAACCCGCATGCCGTTCGCGAGCCCAGAGAGAACAATTTGGAGTTAGCCATCGGTCATGAGGTCCGCAAGCTGCGCAAGAAGCTTGGTCTCACGGTAACCGACCTTTCAAACGCAACGGGAATTTCGTCAGGCATGCTTTCCAAGATCGAGAACGGCAATATCTCGCCGTCGCTCGCTTCGTTGCAGGCCTTGTCACGGGCTCTCGGCATTCCGTTGACAACGCTGTTTCGTGGCTTCGAGGAACGACGGAGCGCGAGTTTCGTCAAATCGGGCGAAGGGCTCAATATCGAACGCCGCGGGACTCGTGCTGGCCATCAGTACAGCCTGCTCGGCCATATCGACGATAACAGCAGCGGGGTCATGGTCGAGCCGTATCTCATAACGCTGACGGCGGAGTCGGATGTCTTCCCGACCTTTCAGCACGAAGGCCTCGAATTTCTGTACATGATTTCCGGTGAAGTAGTCTATCGCCACGCCAACCTGCTTTACCGGATGCGCGGCGGAGACAGCCTGCTATTTGATGCTGACGCACCTCACGGTCCTGAACAGCTGGTGCGACTACCTGCGCGTTATCTGTCGATCATTTGCTACCGCCCCAACCAGATCGGATAGCTTCGTTTCCACCGCAGATGTTTCCTTTAAAGAAACTTTTGTTCTCGATGGTTGATTTCCACGGCGTCTCTGCTCTAGTCTTGTCTGCTTGAACCAAGCCAAAGCGACATCGTCGCATTGTTTGGAATCTCGCAAGACAGGAGGTTGAGATGACGTTGAGTGGTGAAGAAAAACCGGTCGCGACCATCCGTCCGGTGTCGCGACGCAAGGCGCTGAAAATTGCCGCAGGATCCGCCGCGGCGGCGTTTGCCGGGCTCGCGGCGCCTCCGCTGATCGCCGCCGGCAAAGACAAGATATTGATCGGCGTTCCATCATCGCTCTCCACCCCCTACGGCGTGGCCGACGACACTGACCATCTGAATGGCACCAAACTGGCCGTTGAGGAAATCAATGCGGCCGGTGGCGTGCTTGGGCGTGAGATCGAGCTGTTCGTGCCGGACGTCGACAAGCTCAATCCCGAAAGCTGCCGCCAGGCGATCGCAGCCTGCATCGACAAGAAGGTAAGCGCGATCTCCAACGCCTTCCTGTTCGCCCCGATTCCGGCGATGGACGAATCCGTCAAGTACAAATGCCCCTATTTGCAGGGCAACACCCAGCGGAATGCGACGCTCGCCTACAAGGCAGACCCAAAGAAATATAGCCACGTGCTCCAAACCGACCCTTCAGAGGTCAACTACGGTTGGACTTATCCGCTTTGGCTGACCAAGATGGAGGAGACCGGGGTCTGGAAGCCCAAGAACCGCAAGGTCCACATTGTTGCCGAGCAAGTGGGCTATTGTCAGACGATCCTCAAGGCGGCCAGGGAGTCCATCCCGAAATACAATTTCGAACTCGCCGCGGTGACCGACATCCAGTACCCGGTCAACGATTGGAGCCCTGTCATTCAGAAGCTTAAGGAAGTGGGTGCTGGGGCCATCATGATCGACCACTGGGTCGCGGCCGAATACGCCGCCTTCTGCAAGCAGTTCGCCGCAGACCCCGTCCCCGGCGCAATCGTCTATTTGCAGTATGGGCCCTCGCAGCCCGAATTTCTCGAACTCGGCGGATCGGCAACCGAGGGCTTTTGCTGGAGCACGGTGCTGGGAGTTTACGGCGACAAGACGGGACAGGACTTCCGCGCAAAATACCTCAAGCGTTTCCCGAAATTCGTCGGCAATATGGGTCTGGTCTATACCGGCAATGGATATGACATCGTCCAGTACCTCAAGCTCTCCTGGGACGCGACGAAAAAGCCGGAAGATTTCGAGGCCAATTGCAAGTGGATTCGCGAAAACCCCTATCGCGGCGTCTGCGGCATGATGAACATGAACAATGAATTCCAGGAAGCGCTGCATTTCCCGGACAACGGTTTTGGAAATCAGGCGGCCGAACTGGACAAAGGAATGAGCCAGCTTTACGTGCAGGTCCAGGACGGTCATCACAAGATTATCTGGCCCAACGAAATTGCCGAATCCAAGCTTCGTCCATCGCCCTGGTGGTGAGCAGAAGGCCTGGGGCCCATGCCGGAGACTGCGTACTTCTCTTGCGAAAACCTGTCACTGGATCTGGGTGGGCGCGAAGTGCTGAGGAATATCTCCCTTGAGCTTCGCGAGGGCGAAGTGCTCGGCATTATCGGACCGAATGGCGCCGGGAAGACCAGCCTGCTCGAAATCCTCTCGGGGCGTTATCGCCCCAAGACCGGCAAAGTCTATTTCGAGGGACGAGACATCAACAGCCTGTCCCTCTTCGAACGTGCGCGGCTCGGGATCGGGCGTACCTATCAAACGCCGATCGTGCCTGAAGAATTGACCGTCGGCGAGACGATGAAGGCGGCGCGCCAGGCCTTCCACCCCTGGCTGACTCGCTTTGACGCCGAATACAGCGCCAACCTCGTTCACTTCCGGGTGCCTTACGACCGGCCGACCGCCAGCCTGAAGACCTTTGAGAGGCGCAAGCTGCTGATGGCCTGTCTGCTGATGCGCCAGCCCAAGGTTCTGCTGATGGATGAGCCTGCTGCGGGGCTCATCAATGCCGAGATCGACGAAATCGACCAGATCCTGCGCACCTTGTCCAAGGAGATGAATGTTGCGGTTTTGATCGTCGAGCACCGCATTGAACTCCTCGAATCCATTGCAGATCGAGTGATCGTGATGGATGCGGGCGAGATCATTGCACGCGGGGAACTCGCTGAAATCATCAACAGCCCTGCCGTCCGGGCCGCCTATTTCGAGACGCAGTGAACGCGGCGATGACCGAAGTTCTGAAAATTGAGGGTCTTTCCGCCGGGTACGGCGCTTTGAGGGTCATTCACGATCTCGATCTTGTTATCCATTCGGGCGAAAGGGTGGGCATTGTTGGCCTCAACGGTCACGGCAAGACGACGCTGTTTTACGCCATTGCGGGCCTGACTGGCTGGCAACGCGGATCAATCCTTCTCAACGGAAAACAGATCGGCCGAACCCGCAGCCAGGGCGCGGGACGCTACACCCACCAGATCGTCCGCCAGGGCCTGGCCATCATGCCGCAGGGAGATGAGATCTTCCAGGGGCTTACCGTAGAGGAACATCTCGACTCCGGTGCTTTTACGCCCGAGGCTTGGCGGACCCGTAAAGAGCGCAAGGAACGCGTGCTGAACATTTTCGAACCGCTGCGGAAGCTCATGAAGACGCCGGTCGGACGGCTCTCCGGCGGTGAGCGTCGAATGGTGTCGATCGGCCGAGGCCTCATGACCGACGCAAAGCTTTACCTGTCAGATGAGCCATCGCTTGGGCTCGCACCGAAACTCGGTATAGCGGTGATGCAAGCCCTTCTTGCAATCGACCTCAAGGACAGCGCGATGTTCATTGCCGAGCAGAACGTCGCCCTTCTCGAGGGCAAGGTTGATCGCATCATTGGAATGCACGCGGGCAAGCTGAAGGGTGAGGCCTCGTCGTCATTTCGTCTGTCAGGCAACCATTGATGGACATCGCCTTCGTCATCATCAACGCCATAACGGTCGCCGCAATCTATGGCCTGATAGCAATCGCGGTTTCAATCACATGGTCGAGTCTCGGGCTTGTCAACCTCGCCTACGGGTTCATCTTCTCCTTTGCTGGCTATGCGGCCTGGATGGTTGCGACGCGGATGCCCACGAGCCCGTTTCTGATCGCCGGTGCGGGCATCCTCGCCGGAGCAGTTGCCGGAATCATCATCTGCCTCCTCGTTTTTATTCCCCTCCATGACAAGCCTGCCTTCACATCGCGCGGCATGATTGCAACTCTGGCAATCAGTCTGATCGGCAGCCAGGTGTTTCTCATGGTGTTCGGTCCGACATCAAAATCACTCCCCGACATATTCGGCCGAGGGAAGGTCAAGATTTTCGACATCACGTTGACCGCCGAAAAGATCGGCATCGTCGTCTGCTCGGTCACCATGCTCGTGGGCGCTGTGATGTGGATGCGCTCCAGCCGGCGCGGGCTTGAAATCAGAGCAATGATGATGAATCCGCACGCTGCCTCAATCGTCGGCATCGGCATTCGGCGCACAGGACTCTACGTGATGGCGTTGACCGGT